>Ga0187805_10000084_pt1 | contig 27314 bp, 18 predicted proteins | sample NC_wetland_sal_i_6_FD_132965 | JGI IMG/M metagenome (GOLD analysis project Ga0187805, IMG submission 132965) | Wetland sediment microbial communities from Neuse River Estuary, North Carolina, USA - Control_5 | ecosystem: Environmental > Aquatic > Freshwater > Wetlands > Sediment | place: USA...
CCTCGAACGAAGCGCATGAATGGCGACCACTTTGGTTTCACCCCAGCGGAGCTGCGCAAGCTGCGCAGCCTGAAAAATCCCCACGGCATTCAAACCTGTCTCGACGACATGCCCTATCACCTGGAAGATACGGCATGGTCGCCGCGCAAGGTACTGGCCGAACAATCGTCCCATTGCCTGGAAGGCGCGATTTTCGCGGCGGCCGCGCTGCGGGTCAACGGATATCCTCCCCTGCTGCTCGACTTCGAAGCCGATCACGACACCGACCACGTGATCGCCATTTACCGTGAGCGCGGCTGCTGGGGCGCAGTGGCCAAATCGAATTACAGCGGATGCCGCTGGCGCGAGCCCGTCTACCGCACGCTGCGCGAGCTGGCGCTCAGCTACTTCAATATCTACTTCAACCTGCGGCGTGAGCGCACGCTGCGCCGCTATTCGGTCCCTGTCAACCTGAAACGCTTCGACTCCCAACACTGGATGACCACCGACAAGCCGATCTGGTTCATCGTCTATCATCTGTTCGACATCAAGCACTATCCGCTGCTGACCAAGGCGCAGGAAAAGCGCCTGCACCGCATCGACGAACGCCTGTTTCAGGCGGAGTGCTTGGGAAAGGCATACAAGCCCGAATAAGCCTTGTCATGCTGAGCGGAGTGGTGAGGGGAGCGAAGGGAGCCTCACCGCGCAGTCGAAGCATCCCTACACCTTTTCGACTTCATCCACGGCACCCAGGCATTCTCCAGCAAACTGAGCTGCTCACATTCGTTCCCGGCGCGGAGTTGAGTCGGGTAGGGATGCTTCGACTCCGCGGGCGGCGACACGCAGCATACGTGCCGGCATGAGCAAAAACGGACTAAAGTTCTGCGGCTCCCGTGCCGATAAAAATACAAGGCCCTTTTGTGCTTGCCTGGACGAACCGGATTTCAACGCGCGGGCACAGGCCATGGAGACAAAGTGGGACTTAGCGGCCAACTCGGAACAGCATATGCTAAGGCAATGGACGCTCGCCGTCACCCTCGCTACCGGCTGGAGACGGAAATTTGCATTTATCCCCGTAACATGCCGGTGGTTCACGGGCATACGGTCGACATCAGCGAGTCAGGAATCTCCGCCATGCTGCGCATCGAAGTCCCGTTGGCTGAAGCGGTCCGCATGGAATTCAAGCTCCCTCAGGGGGCGGTGGAAGTGCACGCGCTGGTGCGCCAGCGAAACGCCTTCCGCTACGGATTTCAGTTCGTCGAGGATAGCTCGGCGCAAGAAATAATTGGGCGGACATGTCGCCAGCTCGCTCTCGAACAATCTCTCGCGAACGATGTTTTGTGAAAGCCGCGAGCTTTCGCACCGTCTCATTCGTCTGATACATCCGGCTTGATCGGAACCGCCTCTAAGAAGTTAAGATACGCCTATGGGGACCCGCGTTCTTGCTCTGAGCTTCTGCCTGCTTTTGTCTCTGGCGGTGTTCGCGCAGCAGGAGGCAAAACCGTCCCCAGAACCGAATCCTTCTTCCGAATCCGCGAAAGCGGATGAGACCTCGCCCGCCAGCGCTCCCGAGAATTCTCCCAAACCCGACCTCACGCCCGACGCCAGCGGCAAACTTTCACAGGAGCAGATGCAGCAACTGTTTCGCGTGGTCGCCGTCAAGGATATGGAGAATGACAAGCTGCAACGAAACTACACCTACATCGAGCGCCAGGTGGAAAACAAGCTCGACAAGAAGGGGCAGACAAAATCCAGCGAAGTGAATACCTACGAAGTCTTGGAAATCTACGGCGAGCAGGTCGAGCGGCTGATTGCCAAGAACGACAAGCCGTTGAGCGCGAAGGATGCGGCCAAAGAAGAAGAAAAGATCCAGAAGATTATCGACAAGCGCAAGAACGAATCCGAGGATGACCGCAGGAAACGCGAAGAGAAAGAAGAAAAACAACGCGAGGACGATCGCAAGTTCACCAAAGAAGTCGCCGATGCCTACGACTTCAAGCTGGTGGGAACCGAAGAGGTAAATGGGCGCGAGGCCTGGGTGATCGACGGCGAGCCGTGTCCGGGATTCCAGCCGCACATGAAAGAATCGAAATTTCTCCCCAAGTTTCACGGGCGCGTGTGGATCGATCAGGGCGACCTGCAGCTCGCGAAAATGAATGTCGAATGCCTCGACACGATTTCCTGGGGCGTGTTTCTGGCGAGGTTCCACAAAGGGTCGCGCTTCACCCTGGAGCAGACGCGGGTGAACGATGAAGTCTGGCTGCCGCGGCAATTGGCGGTGAAAGTCGATGTCCGGCTGGCGCTGCTGAAGAACTTCAACGTGGACATCGAACAGAGTTTCCGCGATTACAAGAAATTCCGCACCTCGTCGAAGATTGTGGGCGTGGGCGAGTTGCCGGATTCCAAAGACGTGCCGGATCCAAAGTAGACTTCGGCTCTGGCAGGATGACGCCGCACAGCGAGTGCGACCCGCCTCAATTCAAAGGCGTCATCCCGAAGGTCCGCGTTTTCTCCAGCGGACCGAGGGATCTCGGGTGTCCTTGCGCTTATAATGCGGGGTTCCGCGCGCAAGCATTTCTGAATCGATTCCACCCGTGGATCTCATTGGATTGCGCTTGAGGCCAAGCCATGTCATCTCTTACCCGTCGTGATTTGCTACGTTCCGGGTTGGCGCTCTCTGCGTCGACTCTGGCTGACAGTTCTGTGAGCCGCGCTCATGCTCTGCTAGCCCGCTATCCCGCCGCGGCTTCGCAGGAGGCATCGGCGGTCGTGGCTCCGCGCGAGCGTTTGCTGCTCGATTTTGGCTGGAAGTTTTTTCAGGGACACGCCTCGGATCCGCGGCGCGATCTCGGCTTCGGCATGGGGCAGGGAGATTTCGCCAAGTCGGGCGAGTTCGAATTTGCCACCGCAAAATTCGACGACTCGAAATGGCGCAGCCTGAACCTGCCGCACGACTGGGCGGTCGAGTTGCCCTTCGTGCGCGATGAAGAACTCGAATCGCATGGCTTCAAGCCGCTCGGACGCCGCTATCCCGAGACCAGCATCGGCTGGTACCGGCGCGGGTTCGACATCCCCAAAGAAGATTTCGGGCGGCGCATCGTGATCGAGTTCGATGGAGCCTTCCGCAGCGCGCTGGTTTTCTTCAATGGATACTTCATCGGCCGCAACGACAACGGCTATGCGCCCTTCCGCTTCGACCTGACCGACTTCGTGAATTACGGCGGCAGGAATTTTCTGGTTGTGCGGATGGACGCCAGCTTCGGCGATGGCTGGTTCTACGAGGGCGCGGGCATTTATCGCCATGTCTGGCTGACGAAGACGAACGCGCTACGTCTTGAGCGGTGGGAAAGCGCTGTGCAGGCCGAGGTCAGGGGCAAATCGGCCGTCCTGACGCTCGGCACCGTTGTGCGGTATGCAGGCAGCGACGTCGAGAGCTGCCGCGTGCGCTGGCGGATTGTCGACGGAGCGGGCAAAGCAGTCGCTTCAGCGGACTCGGCAGTGAAACCGATAGTGCCCAACGGATTCGCCATATTTGTGGCCGGCGCCAACCTGGCGAACCCTGCGCTCTGGTCGCCGGAAACGCCGAATCTGTATTCGGCCGTAGTAACGGTCGAGTCCAACGGCACGATCCGCGATGCCGAGCCGATCACCTTCGGCATTCGCGACATCAAGTGGGACGCCGACAAGGGATTCTTTCTCAACGGCAAATCCGTCAAGATCAAGGGCACCTGCAATCATCAGGATCACGCCGGAGTCGGCGCGGCGCTGCCCGACCGGCTGCAGTACTACCGGCTGGCAGTTTTAAAAGATATGGGAGGCAATGCCGTGCGTACCTCGCACAACATGCCCACGCCCGAGTGGGTGGAGGCCTGCGACCGCCTGGGCATGATGATGATGTGCGAGACGCGCATGATGAATTCCACGCCGGAGGGCATGGCCCAACTCGAAGCCATGGTCAAGCGCTACCGCAACTCGCCGTCGATCATTCTGTGGTCGATGGGCAACGAAGAAGGCACGCTCGAGAAAAATCCGCAAGGGGAGCGCGTCATCAACGACATGGTGGCGCGCGCTCACGATCTCGATCCCACGCGGCTTTGCACGGCTGCGGTGAACGAAGGCTTCGAGACGCATTTCTCCGACGGCCTCGACGTGATGGGATTCAACTACAACCTCGGCGTGCCCGACGCGTGGCATAAGGCGCATCCCGGAAAGCCGTGCCTGGGTTCCGAGACGGCGAGCACGGTGTGCACGCGCGGCATCTACTCGACCGACAAGCTGCGCAATTGGGTGAGCGCCTACGACGCGGAGCATCCTCCGTGGGCGGAACTGGCCGAGGAGTGGTGGAAGTTTTATGCGGCGCGCGAATGGCTGGCCGGAGGCTTTGCCTGGACCGGCTTCGATTATCGCGGTGAGCCGACGCCTTACGGTTGGCCGTCGATCAATTCGCAATTCGGCATCGTCGACATGTGCGGCTTTCCTAAGGACAATTTTTATTACTACAAAGCGTGGTGGGGATCGGAACCGGTGCTGCATCTGTTCCCTTACTGGAATTGGGAGCAGCGCGAGGGCGAGCCCATCGCGGTCTGGGTGCACTCGAACCTGGATTCGGTTGAACTCTTCTTGAACGGTAAGAGCCTGGGCGCGAAAAGCGTCGTACCGCTGACGCACTTGGAGTGGAAAGTCCCCTACGGACCCGGCCTTCTCGAAGCGCGCGGCACCAAAAATGGAAAAGTCGTGCTCACCAAGAAGCGCGAGACCACCGGAGCCGCGGAATCGATTCGCCTCACCGCAGACCGGATGGAAATTAACGCCGATGGCGAGGACGTTTGCATCGTGAAAGTCGAGGCGCTCGACAGCGCAGGACGCCCCGTTCCCACGGCGGATCAACCGATCAACTTCAAAATTTTGGGCGAAGGCGCGCTGATCGGCGTGGGCAACGGCGATCCCAATTGCCAGGAATCGGACAAGGAACCGATGCGAAGTTTGTTCAACGGGCTAGCGCAAGTGATCGTGCAGGCCACGCGCATGGCGGGGACCATCATTGTGGAAGCGTCTTGCGATGACTGGCGCGGGGGATTGCGGCCGGCGCAGCTGACGATCATGACGAAGAGGGTGGACCTGCGGCCGAGCGTGTCGTAGGGATTCGCAATCGGAGCACAGGCGTCATCCTGAGCGTAGCCGCTTTTCAGGCGGAGCGAAGGATCTCGCGGTAGGAGCGGCCCGGGCCGGATTCGCACCGAGCGCGGTTAGGGTCTGTCCCCCACGCATAAGTTGCGTGGGAGGTCCCTCGGTCCGCCGGAAAAAACGCGGACCTTCGGGATGACGCCTTTGAATTGTGACGGCGCCGCCTTGTCGCGATGACGTTTGTAATTGGCCGCAAGAATCAGTAATCAAACCACGTGGAGAGTCCATGTCGAAATCACGCCGGGAATTTCTGACCATCACTTCGCTCGGAGTACTGGGAGCGGCGGCCGCCTCGCGCCTGCACGCGCAGAATATGTCGACGCTGCCTCCGGGGGCTCCGTCGGCGTTCGGCGCCGGGCCTGCCTTCGGGCCGGAGGTCTCCGTCACGACGTTTGCCGAGGCGGAGAAGCTGGTGCAGTTTCCCCTGACCGACTCCGAACGTGCGATGGCCGCGGCGAGCTGGCGCAAAACCCTGGCCTCGCTGTACGAGCGGCGGGTGGGTCCACGCAAGCTCGCGTTGGAGGAGACGCTCGCTCCGGCGACCACGTGGAATCCGATGCTGCGGGGAATAAAGCCCGTCGCAGAAAAGGATCGCTTCGTGCGCAGCCGCGCCGAGACTCCCCTTCCGGCCAAAGACGAAGACATCGCGTTCGCAACCGTCACGCAGCTCTCGCGCTGGATCGAAGGCCGAAAACTCAGCTCAGAACGCCTGACGTGGATTTATCTGGAGCGTCTCGAACGATTCAATCCCAAGTTACGATGCGCGATCACGATCACTCGGGACTTGGCTCTACAGCAGGCCAAGCAGGCGGATGCGGAAATCGCTGCCGGAAAATATCGCGGGCCGCTGCATGGAATTCCGTGGGGAGGCAAAGATCTGCTCGACACCGCGGGCATTCCGACGACTTACGGCGCCGAGCCATATCGCAACCGCGTGCCCAAAGAAGATGCCGAGGTGGTAAAGCGACTGCACGCAGCGGGCGCGGTGCTGGTTGCGAAGCTGAGCCTGGGCGCGCTGGCGTTGAACGATATATGGTTTGGAGGGCAGACGATGAATCCGTGGCTGCCGGAGGAAGGCTCGTCGGGATCGAGCGCCGGGCCGGCCGCGGCGACGGCGGCCGGGCTGGTCGGATTTGCGATCGGCAGCGAAACCGGAGGAAGCATTGTCAGCCCGTCGATGCGCTGCGGAGTCACCGGTCTTCGGCCGACCTACGGGCGCGTGCCGCGCACCGGTGCGATGACGCTGTGCTGGTCTCTCGACAAGCTGGGCCCGATGGCGCGCAGTATCGAAGACACGCTGCTGGTGCTGCAGGCGATCTCGGGACCCGACGCGCACGACACGGCGTGCATCCCCAGCCATCTCGACTTCGACGCCAACGCCAGCGTCGAGGGGTTGCGCGTGGGCTACTTCCCTGCCTGGATGAATGAACGTCCGGCAACCGAGGTGGACCGAGCTGCGCTCGAAACCGTGAAGAAGCTGGGCATGGTGCCTGTGGAGGTTTCGCTCCCCAACTGGCCATACGACTGCCTCAATCTGATTTTGTTTGCGGAGGGCGCGGCGGCGTTCGAAGAATTGACTCTGAGCGGCGGGCTGCGCGAGTTGAAGGCGCAGGTTCCCGACGCCTGGCCGAATTTGTTCCGGCAGGCGCGCTTTTTGTCGGCTGTGGATTTTGTCCAAGCCGACCGCATGCGGCGCAAAGTGGCGGAAGAGATGGAGCGCGTGCTCTCGCAGGTCGATCTGCTGCTGGTGCCTTCGTTGCGTGATGAGATGCTGGTGATCAGCAACAATACGGGGCATCCGTCGCTGACCTTGCGCGCGGGATTTGTGGAAGTGCAGAAGGCGCGCAGCGATTGGGCGCCGGACCCCGAGCATCCGCTGCCAACGTTTGCGACGCCGCGGCGCGTGCCGCATGGGGTCACCTTGATCGGACGATTGTTCGATGAGGGAACTCTCGGGACTGCCGGGATTGCGATGGAACGGGCGTTTGGGGTCGCGGGGGAGCGGCCGGCTGGGTTCTAGAAAAAGCGTCACCCACTAAGGGCGCGAAGGTACACGAAGGAAAACTTACCGATGGCTTCCTTCGTGAACCTTTGTGTCCTTCGTGGTAAAAGCTCTTCTGCCCCGCCTGCGAATATTCCTCTGGCATTTATAATAGAAGGATTCTCTGTCGCCGAAATTCGGTTCTGTAGCGCTGGCGGCCAAAAGCGGAGCCGAGCTTTGCTCGTCCGGACGGACGGATGCGTCCCTACATGTTCCGTCACGGGGGACAGCGGAAAGCTTCCTTATGGATTTCAAACTTGTTTCCAGTTACAAGCCGCAGGGGGATCAGGCGGCGGCGATCCAGGCACTGACGCGCGGGATCTTTGACCGCGAGCAGCATCAGGTTTTGCTCGGCGTCACCGGCTCGGGCAAGACGTTCACCATGGCGAAGGTCATTGAAGCGGTGAACCGTCCGACGCTGGTGATGGCGCACAACAAGACGCTGGCGGCGCAGCTTTATCACGAGTTCAAAAGTTTCTTTCCGAACAATGCGGTGGAATATTTTGTCTCGTACTACGACTACTACCAGCCCGAGGCCTATGTTCCGGCGGCCGATCTCTACATCGAAAAAGAAGCGACCATCAACGACGAACTCGACAAACTGCGGCTTTCGGCGACGCGGTCGTTATTTGAGCGGCACGATGCGCTGATTGTCGCGTCGGTAAGCTGTATCTACGGCCTGGGCTCGCCGGAAGCGTATTACGGGATGATGCTGTTCCTCGAAAAAGGGCAGAAGATTAAGCGCGAGGACATCACCCGCAAACTGGTCGACATTCTCTACGAGCGCACCAACAGCGATTTCCGGCGTGGAACATTTCGCGTGCGCGGCGATGTGATTGAGGTCTACCCGACGTATGACGACATGGCGTACCGCATTGAGTTGTGGGGAGACGAGATTTCCTCGCTCACCCAGATCGATCCGCTGTTTGGCACGGTCAAGCAGAAGTACATGCGGCTGCCGATTTATCCGAAGACGCACTATGTGATGAAAGAAGAAACGCGCGCGTCGGCGGTCGACTCGATCAAGAAAGAGCTGGCGTGGTGGGAGGTTGAACTCGAAAAACAGGGACGGCTGGTTGAGTCGCAGCGCATTCATCAGCGGACGATGTTCGATCTGGAGATGATCAAGGCGATGGGCTACTGCCACGGCATTGAAAATTATTCGCGCCATTTTACGGGACGGCTGCCGGGCGAGCCTCCGCCGACGCTGCTCGATTATTTTCCGCGTGATTATGTGATGTTCATCGACGAGTCGCATCAGACGGTGCCGCAGTTGCGCGGCATGTATGCCGGCGATCGCTCGCGGAAGGAAGTGCTGGTCGAGTACGGCTTCCGCATGCCGTCGGCGCTGGACAACCGTCCGCTGACGTTTGAGGAATTCGAGCATCGCACCAACCAACTGGTTTATGTTTCGGCGACGCCGGGGCCGTATGAGTTGACTAAGTCGGCGGGCGTGGTGATCGAGCAGATCATCCGGCCGACCGGGCTGATCGATCCGGAAGTGGAAGTGCACCCGGTCAAGGGACAGATCGACGATCTGCTGCACGAGATTCGCGCGCGCGTGGCCAAGGGCGAGCGCGTGCTGGTGACGACGCTGACGAAACGCATGTCCGAAGATCTGGCGGAATATTATGCCGAGGTGGGCGTGAAGTGCCGCTACATGCATTCCGAGATCGAGACACTGGAGCGGGTGAAGATCCTGCGCGACCTGCGCAAGGGCGAGTTCGATGTATTGATCGGCATCAATCTGCTGCGGGAGGGACTGGATCTGCCGGAAGTGTCGCTGGTGGCAATTCTCGACGCCGACAAGGAAGGATTCCTGCGGTCGTCGGGATCGCTGATTCAGACCATCGGGCGCTGTGCGCGGCATCTGAACGGGCGGGCGATTCTGTATGCCGACCGCATGACCGACTCGATGAAGCGCGCGATGGACGAGACATTGCGGCGGCGCGCGATCCAGACGGCCTATAACGAGGAGCATGGAATCACGCCGGAGTCGATCGTGCGTCCGCTGGACATGACGCTGGCGGCGATTGTCGCCGCGGATTATGCCGACCTGACCGGCGGCGAGGCCGAGGGCATGCCGGAGTTCAAGTCGCAGGAGGAAGTGGATACGTATATCGGCAAACTCGAAAGTGATATGCGGGAGGCGGCGAAGAAGTTCGAGTTCGAAAAGGCGGCGAAGCTCAGGGACACGATCAAGGAACTGCGAACGAAGGAATTTTTGTTCGCGTGATAGTCAGGCGCTTGTGGTACCGTGCTCCACGCCGAGTATCTGCCGGAACTCCTCCTCCAAAGCTCTCCTCGCCGCCGGGATGCTACCGTCAAATGCCTCATATACTTCTTTAACAACCCGAACCTTCTCCTCAAGGAGCTTTGGGTTGTAAGGCTGCTCGATTGGAACGTAGATGTTGATAGCGATGACGCTTTTTCTCAACTTCTCCGTGAAGGTGTTCAGCAGGGCACAAATGTGTTGGGGTAAATAAATTCGACGCTTCTCAACGAAAAAGTAAAACTCAACGAGTTTTTGGTGCGTTTCGAAATATGCTTCCTCTCGTTTCGATTTCTCAGCGTGACCCTCCCCGTAAGCAAATCGCTGCCCGCATTGTTCTGCGTCGACCATTTTGGCGTAAATCTCCGCAATCACCTCGGCGCGCTTTGCGTGGAGATTCGAGAATCGCACCTGATGCTCGACGGCAAATAATTCAAGCGAGTGTTTCAAGCGCTCAATCTCGGCATCGGCCCCCGCCTTTAATTGCGTCTCGAACACCTTAGCGTCCCGCGCCAACCTATCGTTGAGCACTGTCCTAATCAGCCAGGCGGCCGCGAGCAAAATGCCACTGCCTCCGCCAACGGTAGTGAGCAGGTCTTGCCAGTTGATGGTCATAGGACCTCATCGGATTGTAGTACGCCCGAAAACACTCAATGCGGGCCCGAGGATGTTTGCTAGCCCGCCGGGCGGACAGCCGACGGCCGCTGTCCCCATAGATTGAAAATACACTGATTTCGCGTTACACTGTTTTCGTGTCATCTAAATCTCAACTCCGCAATGTAACTATCACCCTGGAAGAAGAGGTCGCCCGGTGGGCGCGCATCGAGGCGGCGCGGCGGGATACCAGCGTTTCCCGGCTGCTGGGTGAACTGCTGAAAGAACGCATGACCGCAGAGGATGGATATGAGCGGGCCATGCGGAAGGCGCTGGGACGCAAGCCTTTTCTGCGCGGCTCCGGCCGTTATCTGACGCGCGAGGAAGCGCATGACCGCTCCCGTCTTCGTTGACTCCAACGTATTCCTTTACGCTCTGGACGACGCCGACCCGCGCAAACAGCAGGTTGCGAGGGATTGGCGGGCCGAGTTGTGGAAGAGCCGCCGGGGACGAGTCAGTTTTCAAGTGCTGAATGAGTTCTATGTCAATGCAGTGCGGCTCAAGCCTGCGGCTTCCGACGAGGCTCGAGCCGAAGTTCGCGATCTGCTGGCGTGGAATCCTGTGGTCGTGGACGCGGCTGTGATTGAGAGGGGTTGGAAACTGCAGGACCGGTATCAACTTCCATACTGGGATTCGCTTATTGTAGCGGCCGCAAAGGTTGCAGCTTGCGGATTTCTTCTCACGGAAGACTTGCAGAACGGGCAGAAGCTCGACGAAGTGGAAGTGGTCAATCCATTTCTGCACAAACCTGAGTCGATTCTGTAATCTTGCTTCCTATGAAAACTTAAGCGTTCGGACAGCCAGCGCCGAGCTTTGCCCGGCTAGAAAGCCGAGGGCGGCTGTCCCCACATGATCCTTCTAGTTTATCGGCCGTAGGCAGCGCTGGCGGCCATTGGTTTGCGGTGGAAGGTGTAGCCGTCGTAGGTTTCGGAGCGGAAGTTGAGGTTTGGGGCGCAGAGTTTTTCGGTCTGGCTGAGGAACAGGTATCCACCGGGCTCGAGATACAGATGCAGGCGCTCCATCAGCGCGATGCGCTGGGCGCGCGAGAGATGCGGCAGCACGTCCATGCAGAAGATGCAGTCGAAGCGGCCGATATAGACCGGCTTGGTCAGGTTCATGGTGTTGAAGGTGACCAGGCTGCGCAGGCGCGGCTTGACCAGAAGATGGGTGCCGTTGCCGTTCGATGAACCGTTGCCATTCGTTGAGCGACTCCCATTTGTCGGACCATTGCCGTTGGTTGAGCCGTTTCCGTTGGCTGTGGCATTCGGAGCGGCGTCGGGTGAGCCGTTTGCGCCGCCATTGGTCGTTCCAATCGTGGTTCCAATCTTCGAAAAGCAGGCGCGAATGGTGGCGGGGGGCAATCCTGCGAGCGCGTATTGCGGGTAGAGACCTCGCTCCGCAGCCTTGATGGCGGAAGGGAGCAGATCACTTCCGACAATGTGAATCGTCCAGTCCCGGGCCGTCGACTTGCAGGAAGCGGGCGCGGAAGGTTCGGAGATGCCGCCGTTCCGGATGGCAGGCTTGGCCTCTTTGCCGCCGTTGCCATTGCTCGCGCCATTCCCGTTGCCGTTGGGCAAGGATTCACAGATGGCCATCGCAATGGAATACGCTTCTTCCCCGGTGGAACATCCAGCGCTCCATATGCGGAGCGTGGCCGCGCTCTCGTTCGACTTGCGCGCGTAGAGTTGCGGGATGATCTGGCGGGAAAGCGCATTCATCGCTCCCGGATGACGAAAGAAGCCGGTGGTCACGTTGAGCACGCCGTCGAGGAACTCCGCGAGTTCGGAGGGATCGAGTTCCGAAGCACGCATGCGTCCGAGCAGGACCGCGGCAGATTCCAGTTCGTGACGTTCGAGATATTCCGCCAGGTGCTCCGCCAGCGCGCTGTTGGGACAGTCGAGTAGTATTCCCGTCTGCCGCTCAATCAGCAGGCGCAGCTCGGAAAGTTCGTGCTCGAGAATGGTGACGCCTGCCAATAATCTGTGCATAAATTCCCTTCCTCAATGGCGCGGCGGATCCTTTGCGCCGTGGCCGCACCCTTGGGGGGAGGAGCAGTGCTCAAAGTTTCAGAGTTTCAACGTCTCGGTGTTCCGTCTTCCAATCGCTGAGCAAGATCGCACGGCTCATTGCTCACCGCTCAGTGCTCATTGCCCATCGCTCACTACTCACTGCTCACCGCTCAACCGGCGATAGCTGCGTAGGATTTTCCTGAATCCTGTACCGCCTGCTGGGCGACTACGTTCATTTCCTTTTCCAGCGACGAAAAGCGCTGCATGATTTCGTGAATGCGCAGCGCCATGTTGCGAATGGTTTCCATCTGCGCGCGAGTTTGCGCCGACAGGCTGCCGGGTTCGAGCAGCAGCAAGTCCGAATTACCCAGCACCGAGGTGAGCGCGTTATTCAGGCTGTGGCGCATTTCGAGCATGTAGCGCCCCAGCATGGCCTGCCGCTCGAGGTTAGAGCAGGAAAGTTCGGCAGCGCGGGCGCGCGCTTCGGCGCGGGAACGGTGCACCGCCTCGGCCGCAACTAAGACCAGGGTTTCGAGCCAGTGCTCGGCGGGACGCAGAATCGTGACGCGCGGCCAGCGCTCGCGAATCAGTTGCGCGGTGGCAGCGTCGTGGCAGACACAGAAAATGGGCTGTCCGGTGGAATGCAAAGGTTCCAGGACGACCGAGAGCAGGTCGCGGCGCAACTCGCCGACAATGGCGACATCGAACACGTCCGCCGCAAAGCGCGGCCACAACTCGCCGCTCAGAAGCGTGAAGGTGGGGACGTTGCGTTCGCTCTGCCAGCGGGCTGTGATGCGCCGGGAGAAATCAGCTTCATCGGAGATGATCAGTACGGTCGGCATTTCTAGAGCCCGCTTCCCCTCCGGTCTTATCCCAACTCGTACCTCTCGGCCGTGTCATGGCGGCGAAGAGCAGCGGGCAAAGTGCCCGCTCCAGATGACCCCCTACTTTTTTGCCGGTCCTGATGCCGCATCCGAATCCCAATCGGAAGAACCGGACACTTCAAACTCAGCGGACCCGGAGGCTGGTGCTGACGGCTTCGATCCTGCGGCCCCCGCGGCTGCGGCCGCCGCTTTGGCCGAAGCTTTGACCGGAGGAGCGGTTTTTCGGACAGCGACCCCGGGCTTCGCTACCGTGACCGGCTTAGCTGCCGCGGCCGGAGCGGCTTTCGGCGCGACCTCCGCTGCCTTGCCGCGGCCGAGCGCGTGGTCGACGGAGGCGCGCAGGTCGACCAGCATGCGCAGCGGCGATCCGGACGAATATTCGGCCTGAAACATCACCTTCCACGACTGGCAGATCATGCGCAGGCGAATGATCGGCTCCTGCGCGGAGAACTGGGCGCGACGGCAATCGATGGTCTCGACGCCCTTGTCTTCCAGTTCGGTCAAGCCGTCGAGGATGATATTGAGATCGCCGAGCATGAGCCGGAAGAAGGCGCGGCGCATGAGATATCCGAAGCGGGTGAACGCGACCAGCGCGACCGGCAGATAAAACAGCTCGCCGGCCTGTCCCTTGGCTTTGCGGCCCTGCTCGAGGACGCCGCCGTGAAGCAACTCGTCGAGCGAGCGGCAGCGGCGCGCCGATTCCAGCACGCGATCGAGCGAGTTCAACCAGACGGGAGGCTTGAGATCGACCTGGTTGACGATAGGCTCCATGGCTTGGGCTACGTAGGCAAGATCTACCTCGTCGTCATGGACGCCAGCCGGAGCGATCTGGCTGAAATACTGCACCAGCAGGAAGTCGATCTTGTCGCGTACGATGTCGTTCTTACTGGCCTTGGCCAGAAAATGTTGCAGCAGGTAAAGCAGTTGCTGCTGATTGACCAGCGAACTGGTCTGCAGGAACTGGCGAAGCTGGTGCACCTGGATGGCGTTGTCCATCTGCTGCAGCCACTGGTTGGCCTGCTCCACGGCTTCCTTGCCGGGCGTGTCGACACCGGCTTCGAGATCGGCGCAGGGCTTGACGTCGATGGCGAACTCGCGGGCTAGTTCGAAATAAATGGGATACAGCCGGCGAGCGGAGTTCCATTGGGCTGCGAGATCTTGCACGGGTGTGGAAGGATTCATGATTTCACGATCCAGTTGGGCACATCGCGGCGAAAGCGCGCGGCCACGAGAGTCTTGCCGGGCTGGTACTGAACGGCCACCACGGTCACTTCGACATCGAGCGAGCCATCGGCGGTGCGCAAGCGGAGAATGTCGGCAAATTCCAGCGGCGTCTTGGAAGCGAACAATACTTCGCGGGACGTGCCGAACTCAATGACGGTGCTTTCGCTGAAATTCGGAATAGCTCCGCCCTCGACCGAACGGGCAATTTGAACCGGGATTCGTACGGGACTAGCGTCCGGAAAAAAGCGCGCGAGATCGGCCACCGAGATGGCATTCTGCAGTGCCCGACCCGTAGCTGCAGCGGAGTGCGCCAAGCGGATGAAAATCTCCTAACCCAAGCTCGTTCTGCCCCGATGAAATGCGGTCGGGCTCCCCCTCTTCCTGGTTTGGAAGAGCTTTGGGGAGCCGGTTTCCGCGGTTCGCCAGAAAATGGAGCAACACGGGAACCATCTCCGCGAACGGAAGGACTAGCACCGAGGTGAACGGATTTTCAGCTAGTTACGCGGGGGAGTTAATGCGGAGGGGGAAGAGCGGGAACATTTGTGTCTCAGCATGAGACGGAGTCTCACGCGGGAGCATGTTCCGGGGCAAGTGCGGCGAAAAAACGCGTTCTCAGTTTGGCGGGACAATTCGCGGGGCGGCATGCGCCCCGCGCTTTCCAAACAATTCAGAAGCTGATTTTCAGGATTTGGCCGTTGTTGCCCACGAACCATCCGGCTTTCGGAGTGGCAAAGGCTACCGCCCAGTATCCGCTGACCTGCGGGAGCGCGAACCAGGTTTTGCCTTCATTGGGAGTCCACGCGGCGGAGCCAGAATCGAAGTTCGGCGCGGTTTCGGCGGTGATCACCACGGTGCGGTCGAATTGCTCGTCGCCTCCGACCGCATCGCCGCCGCCCGTGCCTTGCACATAGGAAAGACAGAAGATCGATCCCTGGACGGGAGGCTTGGTGGTCGGAGTCCAGGTCATGCCGCCATCGTCGGACGTCGCCGCGTCGGCGGAACTGTTCGATCCCAGATCGCCGCCGCCGACAATGCCGTTCCACGGATTGCGGAATGCAACCGAGATCGCACCCGCGCTAGGCGAGCTGACGAGCGGAGTGTCATAGGCGTTCCAGGTATCGCCTCCGTCTCGCGTGGCGAGGATGCGCGCGGTGTCTGAGCCGCCGGTCGCGACCCAGGCATTTCGTCCGCCTTGCGTGGTGATGCAGGTTCCGCTGGCGGAGAACGACGCTTCGCCCGGCAGCGCCGGAGGCATGTTGCCGGCGATCGATTCCCAGGTCGTGCCATTGGTGGTGCGCAGTTCGGGGAAGACTCCGTTGACGGAATCGCTGTGGGCGAGGCCGCGGCGCGGCGTCCAGAAGGCGAAGCAATCGTAGAAGGCGTTCACGGTTTCGTTGGTGAACTCGATGGTCCAGGTGGCGCCGCCGTCCATCGTCTTGTAGATCTTGAAATCGGTGGTGTTGTTGCCGATCGACAGCAGGTACGCAACTTTGTCGCTGAAGGCTTGCACATCGCGGAATTGCAGGCTTTCAGCGCCGGGCACAACGGCGGCTTTCCAGTGAGCTCCGCCATCGGTGGTGACGACGTACGTGCCGCCGGTTCCAGCGGCCCAGACCACGCGGGAGTTTACCGGGCTGACCGCGATCAGAAGCTGCGTGGTGCCGCTATATTGCGGCGTGAGTTTGGGTGGGTGGGCCTGCGCAAAGGTGAGAGTTGAGAACGCGGAGAGCAGGAGAACTAGCAGGAAGCGTTTCGTCATAGGAGTCCTTCCAAGGCGGGAGTACGTGACTGGTGGAGAAGTATAGGAATGTGGCGAACAGGCTGTCAAACCTGGGGTGTCAATGCAAAGAGAGTCCGCTTTCCACTCTTGTCCCTCTCGCCGCATTTCACCTGGGCGGCTAAAGCCAGTGTTGATTTCGCGGCGCTTGCGGCGCGGGCGGAAGTCGCACGCTTTCAAAACCTGATCGAGACCTGAGTTTTCAGCAGCATGCCAGCCTTGCTTCCAAATTCGCAACTTGAATTGTCATCTTGAGCGAAGCGAAAGACCCATGCAGCGCAGATTCAAGTACATGGGTCCTTCGCAACGCTCAGGATGACAGAGCTTACTTAATTCTATGAATTTCTGGGACACGTCTAGTTCTTCAAGCCCATGCGGTTGAGCAGACTCTGGAAGCGAGGATCGGGGCGCAAGCCATCCAGAGTTAAATCCGATTCCAGCCAAGCCGGAAGCGACATCGATTTCTTCGCATATGCTTCTTCGAGGAACGCGAACGCTTTGTCGGTTTCCCCGAGACCGGCATAGATCGTGGCCATCGTGTAAGGCGAAGCAGAATTGTGGGTCGCCTTGCGCTCAAGGTCGTGAAGGATTTTCTGCGCTTCCGCTTTTTTGCCGACGGAGGCATAAGCGTGCGCCAGAGCTACCAGGCTCTGCGAATCCCCTGAGATCTCTACCGCTTTCTTATACTCAGAGATCGCTTCACCCAGCCTGCCTGTGCCTTCATAACCGACGCCGAGATGGTAGTGTGCCGACCAGTCGTTGGGATCCAAAAGCAGGGCTCTCTGGCTGGCGCCGATGAGAGCGGGATAATCGTGCAGCTCAAAATAGGCGAATGATTCAACACCCGCGGGTATGGGGCCGTAGTCGAGTTGGTCGATTTGTTTGATCTCCGCGAGCGCATCGGCGCGCCGGCCAATCAAGGCCAGAAACATGGCGCGATCTTCATGCGCGCAGCTGTAGCTCGGCGCTAGAGCGATAGCGCGGCTGAACTCCTGATCCGCGGCATTCCAAGCCCAATCAAAGGAGGAATCCAGCAGCCCGAGCGTGTCGTGGGCTTCGCCAATCGTATCGTCTAACTGCAACGCCTTGGCTACGGCCACCTTGGCCGACTCGTAGGCCTGATCGCGCGGCATGGCTCCCGCAAATGCGAGATAGACGTAAGAATCTGCCATTCCGGCGTATGCCAAAGCAAAGTTAGGATCCTGCTGAAGCGCCGCTTCAAAAAAACTCTGCGCCTTGTGGAGCGAGTCGGGATTGGAGAATCCGTTGACAAAATAAAGACGGCCTCTCAGATAGGCATCGTACGCTGCCGGGTTCACCGCTGCGCCCTGCCGAAGCTGCGACTGCTGGCTGGCCGTGAGTTGCGCCCGCACTTGCTGCGCTATGGCGTCTGCCACTTCACCCTGCAGCTTGAGCACGTCACCCAGATCGCGGTCGTAAGTGTCGGCCCAGAGATGCTGGTCCGATCGTGCCTGCACCAGTTGAGCCGTGACTCGGACGCGCGGACCGGAACGCACGACCGATCCTTCCACGATCGCATCCACATTTAATTCGCGGGCAATCTCCGGCAAGCCCTTTTTGGCGCCCTTGTACTGCATAACGGAAGTTCTCGAGATGACGCGCAGCGAGCCAATTTGGGCGAGATCGGTAATCAACTGATCGGTCATGCCGTCGGCAAAGAATTCCTCGGACGGATCACCCGACAGATTGGCGAGCGGCAAGACCGCGATCGAGCGTATAGGTTGGGCCGCTGTTTTCGCGTGGACGTAGCGCCGCGCGGTCCAGGCTGCGGCTACCAGCACAAGAAGAGCGCAAAGGATCAGGACGAGACTCGGATTCCGCTTTCGCAGCGGAGCGGGTGTCAGATTCGGGGTGACGGGCTCCTCGACCGTGGGTGGTGGCGTCCGAAAATCTTCTACGGTTCCAATGAACCGATATCCGCGGCGTGGCAGGGTTTCAATATAGCGCGGCGTTTCCGCCGAATCCCCCAGCACTTCCCGAATGCGCGCAATGGCGTTATGCAGGCCATGATCGAAATCGACGAAAGTGTCAGCCTTCCAGATTTGTCGCTGCAGCTCCTCGCGGGTCACGACCTCGCCGGCATGTTCTACCAGAATCGCGAGCACTTGCAGCGGCTGGCCTCGCAAGCGCAGCTTCACGCCGCCTTTTCGCAGCTGTCCCGCACGAGTGTCGAGCTCGTAGTTATCGAAACGAAGTGTGTGGCTGACGGCCGTGGTGGCCATGGCAGGCTTCCAAAAACTCGCAAAACTCTATCACAGTTCTGGCTCGCCGAATACTGCCTTGACGGTGCGGGCTAACCCGGCGCCGAACAACCAGCTTGACGGGTTGCCGGCCCGGGGCATGCCGCCACTGGCCGATACTACCGGCCTTTTTTCAGCAGGTTAGCCATGGAGAAAACTTTGGGGCGATTTGGAGGCGGCGAGCATTGACGGATTCCAGCTCTGCCGCCAAAGTCCCGACTGAACTCTCGCGTTCGAGCACGAGGCGGTCGTCACAACCCAGGAACGCCAGTGAACCGTGCCGTGGCGAACGCACCACCTAGATTCGACATAGGAGATCACAATGAGACCGACAGCAGTCAAGTTCTGTCTGGGCGCCGGCGTTTTAACGGTCGCCATCGCCATGATCGCGCTGGCGCAAAATGCACCGCTCCCGGACTCGGGACGGCGGGATGCCAAAGTCGCCCAAGTCGTAGCCCTCGACGAATGCGACCCCACCACTTTTAACGCGGCGCTGGGGCCGGACTTCTGCAAGAACATCGCCCTGGGAGCGTCCACCACGCTTGCCAATCTGTTGGCCGAAGCTGCGGCCGGAACTCCAGACCCCAATTGGGACTTCGAGCCAGACACGCTGAAGGTCAAGGAAGGAACGGTGGTCAGCGTTACGGATCAGGGCGGCGAACCGCACACGTTCACCGAAGTTGCGGCCTTCGGTGGTGGTTTTATTGCGGGGCTCAACGGTGGACAGGCAACGATTCCGGAATGCGCCGGCGGCTTTTCGAGCATCGCGGTGGCCAGGACGCGGCTTCTGCAAGGCAGCACGGTCCAAGTCGTGGGACTGTCGAAGGGGATACATCACTTCGAGTGCTGCATTCATCCCTGGATGCGGATGGACGTTGTAGTGAAGTGAATCCGGTGGCCCGGGACGGATTCGGTCGGCAGTCTGGCAGAGCGGACGCTTTGGTGAGTTTTGGGGCAAAACCTGGCAGAGCTTCGCTCCGCCGGACAGCCGGGGGCGGCTGTCCCCCACATCCCCCATATAGCCCAACCTCACTGCAAGGTTTGAGACGATGATCCCGAGGCGCTCACGCTGATGTTGTAGCGCTTCAGTTTGCGGTAGAGCGTCGCGCGGCTGATGCCGAGCATGCGTCCGGCCAGCGCTTTGTCGCCCTTCACCTGCTCGAATACGCGCTGGATGGTGGCGCGCTCGATGTCTTCCAGATCGGTGGTTGAAAGAGGCGAGCGGGAACCTTCGGGCGCGACGGGAACTCCGCCGAGATCGGGATCGAGGACGGTCGATCTCTCGGAGGCGCGGATGGGCGGAGCGTCGGCCATGGTGGCTCCCGAGGCGATGGCCGGAGGGAGATCGCCGAGATCGATGCTGCTTCCATTGCCCAGGGCGACGGCGCGCTCGACACAATTTTCCAGCTCGCGGACGTTGCCCGGCCAATCGTATTGCATGAGGGACTTCATGGCGGCGCTGGCCACGTGCATTTCCCCTCCGGGAGCATAGCGTTCGAGGAACCAGTGCACCAGCATGGGAATGTCGCTGCGGCGCTCGCGCAGTGCCGGAACATATAACGTGACCACGTTCAAGCGGAAGTAGAGATCTTTGCGGAAGGTTCCATTCTTGTAGGCGGCTTCGAGATCGCGGTTGGTGGCGGCAATCACGCGCACGTCGACCTTCACCCGCTGGTTGCTGCCGACGGGGCGCACTTCTTTTTCCTGCAACACGCGCAGCAGCTTGGCTTGCAATTCCAGCGGCAACTCGCCCACCTCGTCGAGAAAGATGGTGCCGCCGTCGGCGGATTGGAATAATCCCCGCTTGGACTTCAGGGCGCCGGTGAAGGCTCCTTTTTCATAGCCGAAGAGTTCGCTTTCAATCAGCGTGGGGACGAGCGATCCGCAATCGACGGCGACGAAGGGGCGAGCGGCAAAGGCTCCGCGGAAGTGCATGGCACGGGCGACTAATTCCTTGCCAGTGCCGCTCTCGCCGTAAATGAGAACGGGAGTGCGCGTATCTTTCAGGCGCGCGACCATGCGCAGCACTTCCTGAATGCGGGCCGACGATCCGATGATGCCGTGGACGGCGGTTTCGGAATCGGTGCGCTGGCGGAGAAATTCATTCTCTTCGACGAGACGAACTTTCTCCGCCATCCGGCGCAGGAACAAGCGAAGTTCTTCCAAAGGAGAGAAGGGCTTGGTGATGTAGTCGTAGGCGCCGAGTTTCATGGCCTGGACCGCGGTTTCGATGGAGCCGTGTCCCGTCATGAGCGCCACTTCGGTGCGGGGCAGAAGCTTTTTTACCTTCTCCAGGAATTCCAGGCCCGACATGTGGGGCATGACCATGTCGGTGAGGATCATGTGAACGGACTGCTCTTCGAGCAGCGACAGCGCGGATTCCCCGCTTTCCGCCTCGAGGCAAACAAAGCCGAGCGCCTCGGCCACGGTGGCGCAGAGTTTGCGGATGCTCTGCTCGTCATCGACGATCAGCAGACGGATGCGCAGATCATCTTTATTGCCCGCAGTATTCACTCGGCCTTCCCAAACGTCCTGGAGATGACGTCGATAAATTGCGCCACGCGAAAGGGCTTCTCCACGCAGGGAGCGCCGGTTTCGCGCAAGGTGGCGACGGTTTCTTCGTTAGCAATATCACCGGTGATGAAGACGATGCGAGAAGCCAGGTCGGGGCGATGCCGGGAGATCCAGGCGTAGACCTGGCCGCCATCGACGCCGCCGGGAGTCCGCATATCGGAAACTACTCCTAGGAATGAGCCGTTTTCGAGCAGACGTAAAGCGTCCACGCCGGATTCGCAGCACACGACGGGATACCCGCTGCGTTCCAATGCGGCTTGGACATAGGCCATCACTGCCGGCTCATCCTCGATGAGCAGCACGGGCGAAGTCTGAGGTCTGAAGGCTGGTTGGCTCATGGTTGTTTGACTCCTGCGCCCACGTCGGCCGAAGCGGTGTGGGATGCGACTGGCAGGCGAACAATAAAAGTGGCGCCTTGCCCGCCAATGTTGTTGTGGCACAGAATCTCGCCTCCGTGTTCTTTCACGATGCCATAGCAGATGCTGAGCCCGAGGCCGGTTCCCTTCCCGATCTCCTTGGTAGTGAAGAAGGGGTCGAAGATCTTGTCGGGGTGGGAAATGCCGTTGCCGTTGTCGGAGAAGGAGACTTCGACGGAATCGCCCGACCGGCTCGAGGTGATCTCGATGCGAGCGGGGCGTCCGACTTCATGAACCGCGTCGTAGGCATTATTCAGAATGTTGAGAAAGACCTGCTGTAGCTGGTGGGCGTCGCCAACCACGTCAGGCAGGCCCTCGTCGAGATGTTCGATCACTTCCACGCCGTGGCTGGTGAAATCGTAGGAACGCAACTGGATAGTGCGGCGCAGGATCGGGTTCAAGGGCAGCGCGTTGCGCTGGGGCGGCATCTGGCGGGCGAAGCTGAGCAGGTTCTGCACGATCTGCTTGGTGCGCTGCGCCTCCTGCAGAATCACGCGCAGATCTTTGCGCGCAGTTTCGGGCAGTTCGGGATTTTCCATCAGCAAATCAGCGAAGCCCAGAATGGCCGTCAGCGGATTGTTCACTTCATGGGCCACACCGGAAACGAGCTGACCGACGGCTGCCATTTTTTCCGCGTGGACCAGCTTGTCGCGCAGCACGGCGGAATCGGTGATGTCGGTGAGCACCACGACGATGCTGGTGACGACGCCCTGCTCGTCGCGCATGGGACTGAGGTTGGCCGAGAATTTTCCGACGCCTCCGTTGTGGCGCACGATTTCCAGCTCGAGGTTATCGACCTGCTGGCTCTCGAGCGTCTTGTGGATGGCTTCGGATAAGGCGTGCGCGAAGCCGGGCGCGACCAGTTCCAGCAAGGGGCGCCCGAGCAACTCCCGTTGCTCGAAGCCGGCATCGTACCAGCGGCGGTTGGCGTAGCTGATCAGGCCAGCGGTGTCGGCGACCAGAATCAGGCTCTGCGTGTTGCTGAGAATCTTGCCGGAAAAATCGCGCTCGCGATGCAGTTCCGACTGAAACGTGCGCAGTCCGGTGACGTCGAGCATGAGCCCGCGAATCTGCAACAGGTGCCCGGCATTGTCGTAGAGGCCGAAGGCATTGATCAGGACATGGATGGGCGAGCCATCTTTGCGACGCAACGTGGCTTCGAAGTTGCGCAGGTGGCCTTGCTCCTCCATAAGCTTGGTCTGGCGCTCGCGCTGATCCGGCAGGGTATAGAGCTCGGATGGGATATCAACCTGCAACAACTCTTCGCGGCTGGCATAGCCGAGCATGCGCACCATGGCGTCGTTGACTTCAATGAAGCGTCCGGCGGGCGTGCTGAAGAACAAGCCTTCCTGAATGTTGTCGAACAGTTCGCGGTAGCGTCGTTCGGCCTCACGGCGATCGGAAATATCTTTCAGCACGTGGATGGTTTGCAATCCCTCGCCGCTCGCTCCGTGAACGCGCGAGGTCGAGACCAGATAGGTGCGATCGAAGACGGGATGGGCAAATTCATCGCAGTCATCGCCCAGCGAGCGGCAGAAGGGGCACGAATAGGACGCGGTATCGCTGGTCAGGGCCATCAGGGCGCGCATGTTCACGCCGACCAGTTCAGCGGGGGCCACGCCGATCATCGCGGCCAGAGAGCGGTTCACCCGCAGAACTTTATCGTGCTGGTCATGGACCACGATGAAGTCGGTGATGGCGTCGAAGATTTCCATCCAATGGCGGTTGGCCTGCTCGATGCGGGTAAACAAGCGGGCGTTCTCCAGAGCCATGCCGGCGTGGCCCGCCATGGTTTCGAGGAAGACGCGGTCTTCCTGCAGAAGAGGCGCGGAGCGCCCGGAAAGACAAAGAAGTCCGGCCAGCGCGGCGTTCGCCCCGGGAAGGCGGACCAGCATGCAATCGGTCCAGCCGAGAGCGGAGGCAGCATCGGCCCCCAGCACCTGTTCCGTGGAGGCGGACACGACCTTGTCGGAATGGCGCAATACGAACTCGGCCAAAGCGGCGCCGAGCGAACGTTCCACTTCATGATCGAGCGCGGAATCATGAATCGACGCAAGATGGATGGGCGGAGCATGGACGGGCGCCGTCGGGGCGGGCAGCGCGACTTCCAAAGCATGTTCGACACTAGAATGTTCGACCCTAGACTGTTCGGCATCAGAGGCGGGAGCAACCAGCAGCTTGACCGGCGCGTTGGGATGCAGCGCGACCACCTGCCAGTGTCCTTCCTGCTGCACCGCGAGCAGCCCGGCACGGGAGCCGGTGAGTTCGGCGGTGCGGCAGACAAAGCGGCGGGCAAATTCCGGCAAGCGCAGCGTGCCGCCGTCGATCTCGCGAGCCAGTTCGATGAGCGCCTCCGCGCGACGGCGATGCTCCTCCGACAGGTGAAGATTGCGGGCCGCTTCGAGAACGACCGCAGCCTGATTCGAAAGGGCGCGGGCACGACGAATGTCTTCCTGCGCGATGCCGGTGCCGTCGGTCCGATCGAGAACACCGAACATTCCCAGAACCTGGCCGCCGGCGCCCAGCAGCGGTACCACCAAAAACTGGCGGATCTGGTACTTGCTGATGGCGTCGAGATTGGCTCCGGAAAGGCGGGTGGCATCGTCGGTCCAGAAAACTTCTTTGGAGCGCAGAGCGGCGGTTGCCATGCCTTCAGGAAAGACGACTTCCAGGCGACTCGGTTCGCCGCGCTCGACGCCGTAGCGCACGCGGAATTGATCTTCTTCCAGCAAAGCGATGAAACAGCGTCCAAAGCCCAGGAAGTCGGAGGCCCGGACGACGAAGGCCTGCAGAAAATGTTCGAGGTTGCTGCTGGAACTAAGTTCGGAAGAGATCTCAAGTAATTGATGAAGTTCGCGCGCCTGGGCATGAGAAGTGGCATGCAATTCCGCATGAGCTACAGCGACTCCGCCAAAACCGGCAATGGCGGCAACTAACGTTCTTTCTTCCGCGGTGAAGGCGCTATCCTCGCGCGGGTAAATGAGGATTGCGCCCTGGGTTCGTGAAGTGCGGAGGGGCGCGGCAATTAGCATGCCGGGAGAGACCAGATTTCCCAGCGAATGCACCTCGGCGCCGATGGAGAGGGTGATGGGCTCTCCGACCGCGATAGCGCGCTGCGCCAGGTCGGCGGCAAAACGCACGGTGTGGCGATCATGCCGGGCGCGCACGGAAGTGGCCAACTGAGGCGTCTCGGCAGAAACCGCCTTCAATTCGAACGGCCCTTCGCGGCGCAACAGGATGCACACCAGCCGCGTCCGCAACAACAGCCGGAGACGGTCGGCCAAGGCCTCGATCACGGCGGAAACATCGGGACTGCCGTGCAACACGTGGGCCACATCGGCCAGAATCTCCGCCCGGCGCTGCTCTTCTCCAGTAACACCGCCGGAAACATCGCGGGAAGCTTCGCCGAGGCGAGCGGCTTCAAGCAGGTTGCCCAACTTTCCGGCCAGGGTGGTTGCCTTGGCAGCAATCTCCTCATTGAAGAAGTTATCGTCGGAGTCATGCAGCAGGGTGACCGCTCCCACGACTTCGTTGAGTACCACGACCGGTGCAGCTAACAAAGAACGCGCTTGATATTCCATGGCGGCGGGAAACGTCACTGACTCCACGTGATTGGCATAAATCGTTCTGCGCTGGCGCACGGCTTCCGCAGTAACGGCGCTCTGTTCCGGATGGATGCGTATGCCGATGAAACGGTCGGCCATCTTGCCGTCGGCCAGCTCTCCGACCAGTTCGTCCGTTGAGTAGCAGCGCCAGAAGTAAACACCGGCGACCTGAAAGAACTCGCGCGTGGCCTGACAGAACAATTGAATGAGGGCGTTAGCGTCGGACCGTTCAACCGCCTGGGCAGAAATACGGCGTAAGAGCTTCTGGAAGGCTTGATCCGCCCCGAGAGCCATTCTGTGTTCCGGGGAAAGGATTGGACTGCCACCAGAAACTCCAACAGCTGCACCGAGCGCGGACGAATAGTTTTCGTGATTCACAAGTGCTTGAATCTATTGGGAAAGTACTCTGGCATCTCAATTTGAGTCAAGGGAAATGGGGGATGGGGTGCCTTTGTGTGAAATCCCGAGACTGGCGTGAGATTTTGTCTCACAGTGAGAAGCCAGCGATGATTTTAGTTTGATGAGACGGGTCTCATCCAGAGGCGGGCTCGCGGTCTCAATCTGCAGATGGCTTAACCTAAGTCTTTTCTAGTTGATACGACCCATTACTTTGGTTTTTTCAAGAAGGTTCTGGTGGCCCGGGCGTTGCACGTTGGCTGCTGCCCGCTGTTTTTACGCCGAGGAGGATTTGTGTCTCAACGATGTGTGGCGGCCGTGCTGGCCGTCGTGACCCTGGGGATGATGCTAGGACCAAGTTATGCGGGAGCGCAAGCAGCAACGCAGAGCGACGAAATCGTACGCAGAGCAAAAAGCAAAGTACAACCGTCATACCCGGAACTGGCGCGGAAGATGAACATTTCCGGGACAGTCAAGATCGAAGTGGTGGTGGCGCCCAACGGCACGGTGAAAGACGCGAGGGTGGCAGGCGGGCATCCGGTGCTGGCCAATGCTGCGCTGGATGCGGCCCGGAAGTGGCGCTTCGAACCGGCGGCGACAGAGAGCACGGGGATTATCGACTTCAAGTTTGAGCCGCGGTAAGTGGCCTGGCCGCGGAGGAGACAGGCATGACAATCGGCAAGAAGTTGTACATGAACTTCGGCATCATTCTCACCATGGTACTGGTGCTGTTCCTGGTGAACTGGTCGGCGGTACAGCGCGAGCGCTCCGCCAAGGATGCCGCAGCCGCATCCTTGGGGCTGGTGGAGATCACGAACACCGTCCGTTTCCAGATGATGCAGAACCGACTCTACCTCAGCAACTATCTGCTGAGTGGTGACACGCGCGAAGTCGATCACATGAACGAGGGCCTGCGCGCTCTGAACGAGAAGCTGGAGGACGGGAAGAATAAAGCCAGTTCCGAGCAGGTGAAGACTTCTCTGGCCAAAGTGCAACAACTGGAGCAATCATGGGCCAAAGAATTCGCCCAGCCCCTCATTGAGAAGCGGAAAGACGTTGATTCGGGCAATGCCACGGTGGCGGAGCTGCAGATCTATTATCTGCAGAAAGACGCTTCGTCGTGGGTAAAGAGCTCGACCGACGCGCTTGACGTTGCCGACGGCGAAAACCACAAAAACGCAGACGAGCGGCAGCAGTCGGACAAGAGCGCAGCCAACTGGACCATCGTGGTTTCGCTGATCAGCACCCTGCTGGCGCTGTCGCTGGGCTCGGTAATCGCGTATCGCACAGCGAAGGGGATCACCCAGCCGCTGACCAACCTGATGAATGTGGCCCGGGCGATCGGCAACACCGGCGACCTGGAGCACAACATCGATCTGAATCGGGATGACGAGATTGGCGAGTTGGCCCGCACCTTCCACAAGATGGTCACGTACCTGAAAGAGATGGCGGGAGTCTCGGAAGCCATCGCCGGTGGCGACCTGACTCTGGAAGTGAAGCCGCGGTCTTCGCATGACACGCTGGGCAACGCCTTCGCCAAGATGGTGGAGGGTCTGGCCGGACTGGTGCGCAGCGTGCGCGACGCGTCGTCGCAGGTGGCCAGCGCCTCCAACCAGGTGGCGGGAGCCTCCGACGATTCGGCCAAGATCGGATTGCAGGCCTCTTCGGCTATCGACGAAGTTACCAGCACCATGCACGAGATGAGCGTCAACGTGCAGAACATGGTGAAGAGCACGCAGGTGCAGGCGTCGAGTGTGAGCGAGACGTCGGCATCGATCGACCAGATGGTAGCGTCGATCCAGCGCGTGGCCGACACCGCTAAAGTTCTGCTTGATATTTCCAACCGCTCGCGCGAGGAAGTGCACAGCGGCATCGGGACCATGGAAAAGGCCACCGACGGCCTGAACCGCATCAACACCACCATCAACTCTTCCGGCGAAATCATTGGAGCGCTGGGACAACGGGCGGACGACATCGGCAAGATCATCGAGGTGATCGACGATCTGGCCGAGCAGACCAACCTGCTGGCTTTGAACGC
>Ga0187805_10000086_pt1 | contig 27190 bp, 24 predicted proteins | sample NC_wetland_sal_i_6_FD_132965 | JGI IMG/M metagenome (GOLD analysis project Ga0187805, IMG submission 132965) | Wetland sediment microbial communities from Neuse River Estuary, North Carolina, USA - Control_5 | ecosystem: Environmental > Aquatic > Freshwater > Wetlands > Sediment | place: USA...
TACCAGCCGACGGCAGCCGAGTTCATCCCGCTGCCGATCATGGAGATCAGATTGGCGGCAAAGACGAAGCGCAAGGGAAGCTGTCCGAAACTGGCACGCATCGTTCTACTTTAGCAAGAAAGACTTCTCCCAGGCGGGGCGATGGCGTAAAGAGCACAAGGTCAAAAAGGGTTTCGAATGAGCGCTGGATTTTTTGAAATAGAAATCGATATCCGGCGATTAGCGAGCTTTTGCGAACCCACTTTTTGGCTGGCGTGATCACAGGCCTTGCGTACAGCCGCATTCAGCGCTACGATTCGCGTGCTGCTCAAAAGTAGTGCCATTCTTTTCATATTCCGGAGGCGGGCTATGAGACGCTGGGTCGGATTGCCGCTGCTGTCAGTCCTTATCTCCTTCTTATTTCTAATGACTCAGGCAAGCGCGCAAGTGGATCACATCGTGCTTGCCGCCGGTACCGACGAAGATCACGCCTTGCAGGAGATTTCCAACGAGCAGGACGCGGCAAAAAAAATAACCATGTACCAGGACTTCGTACAGAAGTTTTCCGCCAATCCGCAGGCTGTGGCCTACGGAGACTGGCAACTCGCCCAGGCTTACCAAGGCAGTGGCGACCTGCAGAAGTCACTCGATTTCGGGGACAAGGCTTTGGCCGCCTCTCCGCACAATCTCGACATCCTGGTTTCGCAGTCCAGCACGGCGCAACAGGCCAAGAACAATTTGAAGATGATGGAATACTCGGCCAAGGGCGGAGAAGTTTGCCAGTCCATTGCCAAACAGCCGAAGCCGGAAGGCATGAGCGACGACGAGTTCAAGACCAAGGTCGAATCGGAAAAACTCTCGGCGCAAAACAATTGCGAGTACCTGGAGACCAGTGGCTACAACGCCATCACGTCGGAGAATGATCCCAAGAACCGCATGACGGAGATCGAATTGTTTACATCCGCTTATCCGGATTCGAAGTTCAGCGACGCGGTCTCGAATTATGCGATGTATACGCTGGGCCCAGGACAGTTGAACGATCAGGCGCGGCTGGTTTCGTTCGGTGAAAAGATTCTCGCCAAGAATCCGAATTCTCTGCCGGCTTTGCTGCTGCTCGCCAACTATTACGTTGACGCAAACAGCTCTGCGAAGGCGATTACGTATGCGCAGAAGGCGGTTGAGGTGGCCAACGCCGATGCTCCGGATGCCGATAAATCGCGCAAGCTGTCCGCCGGAGCGGCGCATTCCACGATTGGCTGGGCCGATCTAAAACTGGACAAGATGGCGGCAGCAATTCCCGAACTAAAAACTGCGTGCGCCCTGGTGAAGGGACAGGACGATCAGCAATATGCGCGCGCGCTTTATGGCTTGGGATTGGCATACGGCAAGTTGAACAAGCTGACCGAGGCCAGGGAAGTGCTGACCGAAGCGGTAAAGATTCCCGGCCCGCTGCAGTCAATGTCGCAAGATTTGCTGACGAAGGTGAATGCTGCGAGAGCGAAGGGGAAGTAGCTTCGCCGGTTGCTGCTGTACGGGCCGTTACTTCTGTGGGTTCACCAGATCTTCTGAGAGCAGTTCCGCCTTCCACGCCAGGTTGCGTGCGCGTTCCGAATCTCCATTCGCCACGGCGGCTTTCGACTGTTGCATGAATTCGTGGATTTGAGTCACCGTGTCCTGCTGGTCCGAGCTGAGTTGCCGGCCCGAGAGCTTCTTGAGATTTTCTTCCGTTGATCCCAGCAATTGAATGGCGGCATTTTTCTGCTGAGAAGATTGGTCTGGTCCCGCGAGCTGGATACTGGGTTCGGGAGCGCCGCCTTGGCGCACGACGATTTTTTGCGGAGGACAATTTTTCGGAGGATCGCCAGATTTCGACGCCTGAGCCGAATCGGCCGCGGTCGCCGGACGAGCCGGCGGCTCAGCGTCTGGACTTGATTTCGCTGCGGAAGTCGCAGGCGCCGCCCCACAATCCGAGATTGCCGGCCGCTTCCTATGAGCCCGCTTGCCCGCTTGAGACGCGCTTGGTTTGTTTGTCGCCTGGGAATGAGGCGAAGCGGGTTTACTTTCTGAAGAGGGTGCTGTCTCTGTCTTCTGATCTTGCTGCTGACTGCCGGATGGCGCTGATTCTGGCGCAGCTTGTGCTGCCGACTGCGGCGGATTGACCGCGCTCGGGAGCGCAGCCGAATTTGCTCCAAACAGTCCGAATAGAACGATTACGGCCAGAGTCATGCGGGGGTCCCAAGGTGGCAGAATAACTATGTTTCAATTCTACGCCTTCGTACGGCATGACAACTACGAAAACTCTACGGCGGAAACCATTCAATCACCGCGCTGGCTGGCTGTGTCCGCGGTATATTCGGAACCATTTTCCGCTGCGGCTCCCGCCAGGGGAATTTGAAAGCGGAAAGTCGTTCCTGCGCCTTCCGCCGACTCAAAATCCACCGAGCCGTAGTGCCACTGCAGGATCTGATACGTCTGGGCGAGGCCGATTCCACTGCCTTCTTTTTTCGTGGTGAAGTACAACTCGAAAATTTTCTCCCGCATGTCTTTGGGAATCCCGCCGCCCTGGTCCTGCACCTCGGCGACGACCACATTGTTCTCGCGCCGCGCCGAGATCGTGAGCCGGCCCCCCTGCGGCATTGCCTGCACCCCGTTGATCACCACGTTGAGAATCGCCTGCTTCATCAAATCGACGTCAACCTTTACGGGCAAATTCAAATCGGGCAATTGGCGGTCGATGTTGACGCCATGCTGTTCAGCATCCGGCGCGGCCAGTTGCGCCACATCCTCGAGCAATTGGCGCAAGTCGATTTCCTCGATATGAAGATCGCGCGGGCGGGTGAAATCCACCAGGGTCTGCACTACGCGATCGAGACGGCGGATTTCGCTGTCGATGATATCCATGTGGCGGCGCGTGTCGGGCTCCTCCTGCGCCAGCTTGTTCTGCAGAAGCTGCAGGTGAAGCACGATCGCGTTGATGGGATTCTTGACCTCGTGCGCCACGCCGCGGGTGAGGCGGCCACTGGCCGAGAGCCGGCGCGACATTTCGATTTCGTCGCCGATGCGCCGCACCGACTCGGTGTCCCGCATGATTACCAGCGCGCCGATCTGCGAAGTTTCTTCCTGCACAAAATCGAGCGACACTTGCACCCGCTGCCCGCCGGCGGCCTCAAACTCGCGCTGCGAAATCGGGCGCCTGCGCTCGAACGCGTCGAGCAGCGCCGCGCCCAGCAGAGATTGGCGGTCGAAGACCTCCTGTATTGTGCGTCCGAGCAATTCCCCGCGGGGACGGCCCAGGAAGGCTTCCACCGGCGCGCTGACCAGCACGACCCGGGAATCACGGGCAAACAGCATCAAGCCATCCTGTAGCTTTGACATCAGTTGGTCGACGTTGTCCTTCAGCGCCGAGAAAATCTCCCGGCTGTCGCGAATCTGGCGGCCGAGATTGGCAATCTTGAGGCTCACCAAACCGTATTCGTCGTGTTCGGATTCGGCCGTATACAGCGCTTCCGGCTCGCCCGCCGCCACGCTGTCGAGATTGCGGTTGATCTCTTTCAGAGGTCCCAGCGCCAGATTCGAAATGCCGGCCGCCAGCAGCAATGAGGCAAAGATCAGCGCCACCGAAATGTAGAGCGCCTTCATCAGGCGCGCCGCCACTTCGCTTTTCAGGAAGATGGTTTGCACCCCGATGCGAATTGTGCCGAAAGGCGCGCCGTTCAATTCCAGGGGATAAGTGACTTCATACACGGCCGCCGGGCTGAATACCAGGCGAATCTGCTCGCGGAACCGAGCCCGCACCACTTGCTCAAAATCGGGACGCGGTGGAACGATCTTGCCCAGCAGGCTGGCATTGGTATGCAGCAATGCCTTGCCGTTGACGTCCACAATGGAGACGTCGTAGATGTAGCGCCAGTCGCCGGGATCGGACTGGAGCAGGTTGTTCAGGTCGACATCGGTCTGTACATAATCCGCCAGGGCCCGGCTCAGGGCCGCCGGATTGCTGGTATCGACTGAGGTGCTGCTGAAGTCCGGCACGGCATTGCCGGCGGCATACGCCAGTTGATGAGTCAGGCTGGTAGCTGTCTCATACGCACTCGCGATCCTCAGCCGCAGAATCTGCGAAATGTACAGGTACGAGAACGCGGAAACCATCGCCGTCACCATGAGAGTGATGACTAGCACGATGATGGTCTTGCGTCTGAGCATGAGGACTGTTCGGCTGATGCAAAGCGGCGAACCCTAGCCGCTAGGTACTTCCTCTTTGCCGGGTACAGCGTCGGAGGTCGCGCTTCCGTATTCCTTCAACTTATTGTGCAGAGTTTTGAGGCTGATGCCAAGAATTTCGGCGGCGCGCGTCTTGTTGTTGCTGGTCGCCTCCAGCGTCTTCAGAATCAGCATCTTCTCGGCTTCTTCGACAGTCGTGCCCACGCCGAGGCGAACGGCGTCCGGATCGTTGGCGGCGGTGCGCAGCGGGGCATGTCCGAATCCCGGCGGAAGGTGCTTGGTTTCGATCACGCCCGTGTCGCACACAATCACCGCGCGTTCGATGGTGTTGCGCAGCTCGCGCACATTCCCCGGCCACGAATAATTGTTGAACTGGTTCAACACTGCCTCGCTGACCGCAGTCACTTTGCGGCCGTGCTTGCTGCCCATCTCGGCCAACAGCAATTGCACGAGGGCGGCGATGTCTTCCTTGTGCTCGCGCAGCGGGGGCATGTGGATGTTGAATACATTGAGCCGATAATAAAGATCGCTACGCAACTCGCCGCGCGAAACGGCCTCGTCGGGAATCTTGTTGGTGGCGGCTAGCACCCGCACATCGACGGAAGTTTCCACCTTGCTCCCCAGGCGGCGGAGTTTTCGATCCTCCAAGACCCGCAGAAGTTTGGCCTGGGTCCCGATCGGCATTTCACCGATTTCATCCAGCAGCAGCGTTCCACCTTCCGCCAGTTCGAAGCACCCGGTCCGGCGTTCCAGAGCTCCGGTGAACGCGCCCTTTTCGTGGCCGAAGATCTCGCTTTCCATCAGCGTTTCGGGAATAGCGGCGCAGTTGATGGCTACGAAAGGCCGCTCTTTCCGCGGGCTGAGTTCGTGAATGGTGCGCGCGACCAGTTCTTTTCCCGTCCCGCTTGCCCCCGTAATGAGCACAGATGCGGTGCTGGGAGCGACCATCTCGATGAGCCGGAAGATTTCCTGCATCTTGCGCGACGCGCCGCTGAGCCGGCCGAGCGAGCCCGTATCGCGGAGCCGTCGCCGCGTGGCTTCCAATTCCGCGCGAGTGTCAAGCAACGCCGCGGCGTTGGAAAGAATCGTTCGCAGCCGATTCGTATCGATGGGTTTAGTGATGTAATCGTAAGCGCCCATGCGCATGGCCTGCACCGCGCTGTCGATGGTGCCCTGCGCCGTGACTAAAATGACCGCAATGGTCTGAGCCTGCTCAGCAAGCTGACCCAGCAGTTCGATCCCGCCCACGCGCGGCATCTTAAGGTCGGTAATTACGATGGAAGGCGACCACTGCATCGCCTTTTCCAGACCCTCGGCGCCATCGCAAGCTGTTTCTACGCGAAAGCCCCATGAGCTGACCAATTCCGCGAGCCCCGAGCGTTCGTTCTCTTCGTCTTCAACAATCAGTACTTTTTCGTGATTCATTTGGCTTGGGCTGACCTTGTTCGATCCCGCCTGGAAAAGCCCAGTGGCGTCGACCGAATCCCCACGATACGCGGGCTATGGCTGCCAGACAAGATCCGGTCAGGACCTGCTCCGCACCCGCGGTTGAGCTGAGATCTCATTTTAAGACTGCTCCGCGCATCGTGGTTGCCAACATCGGCAATTTCATCAGTCTACGCTTTCGCTATAAAATGCTGTGCGATAGAATTTTGCGTTCCAGAGGCAAACCCCCTTTTCCACTAATTTTGCAGTTGCTTCCTATGACCCGCGGTCCCACGTCGCCCCGGATTGCGGGCACATATTTTGGAGGTTCTATGACAATAAGCAGGACAACACGTGTGCACCGCACGGCGGTCGCTCTCGTGTTTGCTGTGCTGAGTATGGTGATCGTTTCCGGAACTGCGCTGGCACAGGGCGATTCCACGCCGAAATGGGATTTATTCGCCGGGTATCAGTGGCTGCATCCCGGAGCCAGTGTTCCCGCTGCGTTCGGAGATCCGAGCAATCCCACCCCCTACGGCGTCCCGGACATGGCCAAAGGATTCGGTGCGGCTTTTACTTACAATTTCGATCCGCATTGGGGTGCTGAAGCCGATTTCGGGCATAACTGGGGCAGCGGCAACTATGAAACTACCCTCTCGGGCGGTCCGCGTTTCATCTGGCGCACTGACGACGGAAACTACTTTCTGCATGCCTTGGTTAGCTACAACCGGTTGAACGTGAGTGGGCTGAATGGATCGAACGGCATCGGATTAATTCTCGGCGGCGGGTGGGATCTGCCCATCACCAAGAAAATTGCATGGCGGGTTTTTGAAGCCGACTATGTCTATGGACGGCACAACTACGCCGACTACGCCGCTCCACAGTTTCCCGACCTGCGGCGTCCTAGCTTAGACGGTGTCCGCTTGCGCACTGGTGTTGTGATCAGCTGGGGCGGGGCACCAGCCGTGACTCCGGCTACCTCCTGCACCGTGCAGCCCACCGAAGTGATGGTCGGCGAACCGATCACGGCGAACGTAACCGCCAGCAACTTTAATCCCAAGCACTCTTTGAGCTATAGCTGGAGCGGCAACGGTGGAACCGTGACGGGGAAAGATACCTCCGCCAAAATCGATACCACGAACATCGCTCCAGGCAGCTATGCGGTAACGGCGCATGTAACCGATGCCAAGGCCAAGCATGCGAACGAGGCCAGTTGCACGGCGAATTACACTGTGAAACCGCTGCCACCCAAGAATCCTCCAACCATGTCAATGGCGGCCAATCCAAGCGAACTCGTATCTGGTGGACCAGTCAGCCTGACGGCGAACTGCATCAGTCCCGACGGCGTGCCCGTCTCCGTTGCCGACTGGACTGCCAGCGTCGGCACGGTTTCCGGCACGGGAACTTCCGCCACGCTAAGTACTGCCGGCTTGCCTCCCGGGCCGGTGACGGTGACTGCGACTTGTACCGATTCGCGCGGTCTGACCGGTAAAGCGTCGACCCAAGTCACGATCCAGAGTCCTCCGCCACCCCCGGTGGACAAGGCTCTGGAGGCTCGCCTGACGCTACACAGCGTCTACTTCCAGACGTCCATGCCCCCGGTTAAGGATCCCAACGCTGGATTGCTTCCCAGCCAGCAGAAGATCCTGATAGCACTGGCCACCGATTTCAAGAAATATCTTGAAGCCAAGCCGGATGCGCACCTCGTTCTCGAGGGTCACGCCGACATTCGCGGTTCCGCAGCCTTCAATCAGGCTCTTTCGGAACGGCGCGTGGCTCGCGTGAAGAGCTACCTGGTGGAGCAGGGAGTTCCTCAGGGCGATATCGAAACCAAAGCCTTCGGCGCGCAACACAACCTGACCACCGAGGAAGTGAAGAACTCGATCGAGCAAAACACCGAACTCACCACCGAAGAGCGGAAGCGGGCTCTGTCGCGGTTTGCGGTCATTAAGCTGGCCAGCAATCGCCGGGTGGATATCACTCTCAACTCCGCGGGCCAGACGGAAACGTCAGTCCGCCAGTTCCCGTTCAATTCGACCGATGCTTTGAGTCTGATTGGCGGGCGCGAGAGTGAGAAGAAGGCGATGAAACGCACACCTAAGAAAGCGGCGAAAAAACCGTAGAGTGCTAGGGTAAATCCTGCATCTTTGGAAGCGGAGGGCCGAAACGTCCTCCGCAATTTTTTTGGCGCCGGGCCGTTCCAGCCGGAGAATTCGCCGCCTTAACGGAAGAATCTACACGAATGCCCCGAAAGTGCTATCGCCAAGTCATTGATTTGGTGAGATTGTGGGTGGTATCCGGGTTGCGAAAGAATTAAATCAAAGAGTTAAGCGTAGCGGTAGGGCACACATGACTTTTGTCAGCCAGTTCCGTGGTCAGACGACTTGCCTGATGCTTCTGGTGCTGCTTGGCGTCAGCGGCTGCAACGGACCTGCGAGCGTGCCCAACGACGAGAGCTCTGCACCCACTGACCAGCATCAAGCGCCGTTCCAGGACGAGGCTTCTAAATCCGTCTCTTCCGGTGGTGCGAAGCTGCTGAACGCCCGTGATCAGGCGGCCAAACCGGACAGTCTTCCTTTCCAGGACGAGAATCTTCCGGCTGGAACCTTGGTCACGGTGAGTCTGCAAGCGGCTATTTCGGGTGGAAGCCCCGGCATGCATAACACTTTTGAAGCAGCTGTCGACGAGTCGGTCGTAATCGACGGCAATACGCTGATAACCCGGGGCACGAGTGTTTCCGGGCGGGTCCAGTCGGTTCGCGCGTCCAAGCTGCAGCCCGACCGGGGTTATATCTGCCTGGCTCTGGCCTCGATTCACGTCGGTGGCATAGACGTTCCGGTCCAAACGGCCGATCTGTATGCCCGCCAATCGCCGCCGACCAGTAAATCCTCGCCTGGCATTCGTCTGGAAAAGGGCCGCCGGTTGACCTTTCGGCTGACGGAACCCGCTTACATCTCCTCCCAGCGCGCCCAGTCTGCCCACTAATCCCGGTTTCGGAAAGTTTTCCACAGAAAGATTTCCCGTTTTAGTGACATCTGCCCTTAGCACGCACAGGCATCGCTCTCTATAGTGGGGTTCGAAATAGGGATTGAGGAGGCGATTGGGTACGCCTGTTGCCCATTTCGGGAAAACGAAGGTAGGAAGCTGCGGGATTCTGAGTTCCTTTTGGGACAGTTCCCGCGCAGAGTAGGAATCATGAGTGCTGCCGCAAAAACCGTTTGGACGCCAGAAAATTCTCAACCCGATCCCCATCATCATCTGCTGCAAGCTGAGCGTTTGGAAGCCGTCGGACGTCTGGCCGGAGGGGTGGCGCACGACTTTAATAATCTGCTAACCGGCATTCTGTTGTACTGCGATCTTTTGATGGCCAGCATCGAGCCGGACCATCGCGCCCGCAAGTACGCTGAGGAAATCCGCAAAGCCGGCATGCAAGCCAGCGGGCTGGTGCGGCAGCTGCTCACCATCGCCCGGCCTCCGAATTTTCAGCCTCGTCCGCTTTCCCTGAATGAAGTTGCCGAAGGCATGCGCAATCTGCTGGCCCGCTTGATGGGAGAAAACATCGAGCTGAAGTTTTGTCTGGATCCAAATTTGGGCCTGATCAATATGGATCCCACCGAGGCGCAGCAGATTCTGCTCAATCTGGTGCTGAACGCGCGCGACGCCATGCCTCGCGGTGGCGTAATTTCCCTGGAAACCCGCAATTGCAAAATCCAGGCGCTGACTGAATCGGTGCTTGGAACCAGCACCCAGGCGTGCCTGCCCTGCACCCTGTTTGTGGTTCAGGACAACGGAAGCGGGATGGACGACTCCACTCGCGCCCACATGTTTGAGCCGTTTTTCACGACTAAGGCAGGCAAGGGAACCGGTCTCGGACTGGCCACCGTTCACGATATCGTGACTTCGAATGGCGGGCTCATCCATGTGCAAAGCGCACCCGGCTGCGGAACCCGCGTCAGCGTGCTTTTACCCCTGGATCCGGGGTTCACTCCGGAACTCTCGCAGGGCAACGGTTTTCATCCCGTCCCAGACGGGCAAGTATTTTCGTCCCAAGAAGAGGAATGAACGCCATGACGTCAGCAGCCTTAAGCCCGGTTGTAGCCGCACCTCAAATTGAACCCGCCAACTTCCTTAATCTCTTAATCGTCGACGACGAGCGCTCGATCCGCGAGGCCTGCCGCGAGGTGGCTCAGTCGCTGGGATTTTCCGCATTTGTCGCCGATTCCGCTGAGCAAGCCTACCGTGCTTTGGAGGCACAGGCGTTCGATGCCGTATTGCTCGATCTGCGCTTGCCGGGAGCGGGCGGCCTCGACGCTCTCCGTCGCATCAAAGAGCGCCGGCCGGAATCCGTCGTCATCGTCGTAACCGGATACGGAACCGTGCAATCCGCCGTGCAAGCCATGAAGAACGGCGCCTATGACTATGTGACCAAGCCTTTCAGCGTCGACGAACTCAAACTGCTACTCGAACGTGTGGCTACCCATTTGAAACTGAAATCCGAGAACCGCCTGCTGCGCGAGAAAGTCAAATCCAAACAGGGATTTGGCGGAATCATCGGCCGCGCGCCGGAAATGGAGAAGTTGTATCGCATCATCGCCAAAGCCGCCAACAGCGTGCACCCGGTCCTGATCCTCGGGGAAAGCGGAACCGGCAAGGAGATGGTCGCCCGTTCCATCCACTATTCGGGCCCCTTCCGCGACAAGCCGTTCATTCCTGTCGACTGCGGCTCCCTGGTCCCGACCCTGATTGAAAGCGAGCTGTTCGGTTACGTAAAAGGAGCGTTCACCGGCGCCAACGTTGCCAAAGATGGCCTCATGGCCATGGCTGAGGGTGGAACTATTTTCCTCGACGAAGTCGGAGAGCTTCCCGTCGACCTGCAGGCGAAAATGTTGCGCGCGATCCAGGAGAAGGAAATTCGTCCGGTCGGCAGCACCCGCCGTATTCCGATCAACGTCCGCATTCTGGCCGCCACCAACCGCGATCTGGAACAGGGAGTGATGCAGGGCAGCTTCCGCCGCGATCTTTATTTCCGCTTGAATGTGCTGAGTTTGCGCATCCCCGCCTTGCGGGAGCGCCGCCAGGATATTCCTCTGCTGATTGGGCATTTTCTGGAACGCATGACCAGAAACTCCGGGCAAGAAAAGGTGATCAGCGACGACGCCCTGAAAGCCATGCTGGCCTACGACTGGCCGGGCAACGTGCGCGAACTCGAGAATTGTCTGGAGCGTACCTACGCTTTTACCAGCGGCCCGCTCATCCATGTCACCGACCTGCCGCAGGAAATCGCAAATCTTCCCATCCCCGAATCTTCCAACGGAAATGGCCACGGCAACGGCAACGGAAACCAGAAAATCATCCCCATCGCCGAACTGGAGAAGCGCACCATTCTCAGCGCCATCTCCGACCTGAACGGCGACAAACTCCAGGCTGCGCGGCTTCTGGGCATTGGAAAAACTACTCTCTATCGCAAACTGAAGGACTACGCCGCGCAGGGATACTAGCTGGGCAAGCCCGATTTCGAACCGGATGAGACTCCGCAAGTGCCGGGAAGGGAAGCCGCCGCGCCGCCCGCGGAGCTAAGCACAATGTTCTCAGAGCGATTCTGTTGGCGGCATAAATGCTATGAAAAGGACATGATTCTACTCGTCACGCCGTCCGCCACCGGTCCACAATGTGCCGAATCCTTGTATGCCGCCACTGGCCAGGAAACGCACTGGGCCCAATCCCTGCAGGAGGCCGCCACTCGCCTGCGCGAACAAACTTTTTCTGCCGCCGTCATTGATCAGTTCTTGCTGGAGACTGAGCCCGAAGAGAGCGATCAGATGATCGAACATCTCGGGACTGCTTTCCCCGTCTACCTGAACTTCGCAGTTACCGGCATGGAGCGGCTGGTGCGCGAGGTGCGTTCCGCGCTGCACCGGCGCAAACGCGAGGAATCTGCAGCCCGCCGTTCCGTGGCCGAGCAGATGCACAGCGAGATGCGCGAGACTCTCACGGCCATGCTGCTCTCCTGCGAACTGGCCATGTCGGTGCCTGACGTTCCGACTCCCGCTGTGGAAAAGATTCGTACCATCGACAATCTCGCCCGCGAACTGCGCCTTCGCCTGGAGGTGAACTGATCAGTGTAGGGGCGGACGCATTCGTCCGCCCCGCGAGAGAAGCGAGCGTTCTCGGTGGTGACAATCCGAAGCGAGGCGTTCTCAATCCTAAATAAGTATCAGGAGCGAAGCGCACGCTCGCGGTAGGCAATTCGTATCAGGGCATCGCTTCCAGCGTTGCCGTAAACACAACTAAACACACCCGAGCGCGAATTGTGTGGAGCGGGCACTCTTGCCCGCTGGTTTTGAGGCGCTGCTGGCAAGCGGGCAAGAATGCCGCTCCACACTGGCCGCTGCGACAGCTGGCAACCGCAACTCGCAGCTTCAGCGCTGCGCAATCTTTTGCAACTGTACCCCTACCACGCGCACTTTTTCCCGGCCTCCCAAGAATTTCCTCTCACCTTCCCCGAATTCCCACTAGAATGGATCAAACTTCAGCCGGATGCCTTACTGCTTGAGGCATCCCGCTGAACTCCCGGAGGTTCGGTGCACGTCCTGGTCACGGCCGATTCGCTCTCTGGTTCGTGGACTTATGTTCGCGAGCTGGTGACAGGCTTGGTTACCCGCGGCGTGCGAGTAACACTCGTCAGTTTCGGCGAGATCCCGCTTCCCGACCAGATTTCGTGGATGGATCATCTCCACGGGCTCGACTACCGGCCCACCGCTTTCCGGCTGGAATGGATGCAGGAGGCGGAACAGGACTTACCGGAATCATCCGCATACCTGATGTCGCTGGTACGCGAGCTGCGTCCCGATGTTCTTCATCTAAACCAGTTCTGCTATGGCAATCTACCGGTGGATGTGCCGCGCGTAGTGATGGCGCACGGGGACCTGATCACGTGGACGCAAGCCGTGCATAACCGTTCGCCGCATCCGGCTCGCTCTCTGAATTGGTATCGCAGCACCGTGCTCAATGGCTTAGCCTGCGCCGACGCGGTGGTGGCTCCATCGTCTTGGATGCTCGACCGCATCACGGCTTGCTACTGTCGTCCGCGGCGCGGAGAAGTGATTTATCCCAGCCGCAATCCGATCTTTTTCAATCCCTATGTCAGTAAAGATGATTGCGTTCTCGCGGTGGGCCGCCTGGTGGACGCCAGCAAGCAGATCTTCCTGCTGACGCAGCAGCAGCATCCTCTGCCGGTCTGCATTGTGGGCTCCGAGCAAACCGTGCCGATGCCTCGCATTCCAATCCGCGCGGATGTGAAAGTGGCTACCGAGCAAACCACGGTTGCCATCCGCGGCCCGCAAACCGATGCGCAGTTACGCGCCCTGTACAGCCGCGCCGCCATCTATGCCGCAACTTCGCGCTACGAGCCTTTGGGCATGCCGGCGCTCGAAGCGGCGTTCTCCCGCTGCGCGATCGTGGCCAATGATATCCCAAGCTATCGCGAGATTTGGGGAGATGCGGCAGTTTACTTCCGCACCAATGATGCGTCGAGTCTTGCGGAAAATATTCGTCTGCTCAACGAAGACCGTCCCATGCGCCGCGCCTACGCCGAATTGGCTTACACTCGCGCCCGCGAACGTTTTACCACCAAGCGCATGATCGACCAGTGCCTGGAGCTTTACCGCAGCCTCCGCGCCGCTTACGTTGAAGCGGCATAAAGCCGGACGTCTGCCTCGTCCCATTCTTCACGCCAACGGCCGCTTTCGCGCAGATCCCTTAGACCAAGACATTCGGGCTGGATTGGTGGTATCTTTTTTAGGCTTACTAGAAACCCGTAAGGTTGGAGGAATGGATTCATGGCACAGGTAAAAATCACCGTTCGGCCCAACGGGCCCTACCGCGTCGAGGCTCCGGAAGGCTCCATCGAACTCGTCGACGCCGATGGCAACAAGTTCGACCTCACCGGCAAGCCCGCGTTTTCCCTCTGCCGTTGCGGCGGATCGGTCAACAAGCCTTTCTGTGACGGAACCCACAGCAAAATCGGTTTCCAGGCCGCGGAACTCGCGGTGAAGAAGGTCGAAGGTCAGTCCTAACACTGGAAGTTGTCTGGCAGCGCAGTTTAGAAGAGATCGCGGGGGAATCGTGCACGACAAACGGGACCGGGAACTGGGGATGTATCGCAAGATTACGCGCCGTGACTTCATCAACGGCGTAGCCGTAACGGCGGGCGCAGCTATGATGCCTTGGCAATTGCTGGGCGCCGACAATGCGGATCGGACGAAGTCTCCCGGCTACTATCCTCCGGCTCTTACCGGAATGCGGGGCAGCCATCCTGGCTCGTTCGAAGCGGCCCACAGTCTGCGGGACGGCACGTTCTGGGATTCCGCCGGCCAGCCCGAAAATACCGGAGAGACTTACGATCTGGTCGTGGTGGGCGGCGGCATCAGCGGCCTGTCGGCTGCGCATTTTTATCGCAAGGCCACCGGCGGCAAAGCGCGCGTTCTCATCCTCGATAATCACGACGACTTCGGCGGACATGCTAAGCGCAATGAATTCCGCGTCAACAATGCATTCCGCTTGGGTTTCGGAGGCACCTTCTCGATCGAGAGCCCTGCGCCTTACAGCGCGGTGGCCAAAGGAGTGATCGAAGAACTGGGCATCGACGTAAGTTCCTACGGAAAATATTTCGACAAGAATCTTTACCTCTCGCAAGGGCTGCATCCCAAGATTTTCTTTGACAAGGAAACCTTCGGCGCCGACAAACTGACCGTCAATTTCAATCCCCGCGGCTGGAATGAGAGTGAAGACATTATCAATCAAACCTCCCGGCTATTGAAGCAGTTCGTGGCGGAGGCGCCGATTGCCGAGCAAGCCAAGAGCGACCTGCAGCGCCTGTTTCAGGAACCAAAGGATTACTTCCCTGGTCTGACTTCGGATGAGAAGAAGGCAAAGCTGGCGCGCATCAGCTATGCCACATACCTCACTGACGTTGCCGGTGTCCACGAGGACATCGTCAAGATTTATCAAGCAATGCCTCACGGACTGTTTGGCGTGGGCGTCGACGCCGTGGCCGCGCAGGACGCCTGGGGCCTGGGTCTTCCCGGATTCGACGGCTTGAAGCTGGATCCGGCGCCGGGAAAGGGCATGAATCGCGACTGCATTCCCAACGAAGAAGCGGAAAAATACTTCTTCCATTTTCCCGACGGCAACGCGTCGATCGCGCGCCTGCTGGTTCGCACCCTAACCCCGGACGTGATTCCAGGCAATTCCTCGTCCGACGTGGTTCTCGCTAAAGCGAACTATGCCAAGCTCGACGATGCCGGTTCTCCGGTCCGCATCCGCCTGAACAGCACCGCGGTACGCGTCAAACATGTTGGCGACATGGCCAGCGCCAAAGAAGTAGAAGTTACCTACGCTCGCGGCGGCAAGGTCTACACGGTGAAGGCCAAGAATTCGATTCTGGCCTGCTGGCACGTGATGATTCCCTACATCTGTGACGAGTTGCCCGACAAACAGAAAGAAGCCCTATCCTCTGCGCAGAAAGTTCCGCTGCTCTATACCAGCGTCGCCTTGCATAATTGGACCTCATTCCAGAAGATCGGCACAAATGCCGTATACGCCCCGGGCATGTACCACAGCGGTGTGAATCTCGATTTGCCCGTCAGCATTGGCGGATACGAATGCGCGCGCAAGCCCGAGGAACCGATCGTCGCTCATATGATGAAAGCGGCGTGCCATCCGGGATTGCCGGCCCGCCAGCAGCATAGCTACGGCCGCATGGAACTCTACACCACCACATTCGAAACCATGGAGCGCAAGATCCGCGATCAGTTGGCTCGCACTCTCGGGCCCGGCGGATTTGATCCTGCCCGCGACATCGCCGCCATCACCGTCAATCGCTGGCCGCACGGCTATGCCTACGAATACAACTCGCTGTTCGATTCGTTCTGGCTGGAGGGCGGCGAAACTCCCTGTGAAGTAGCGCGCAAGCCTCACGGACGCATTGCCATCGCCAACGCCGATGCGGGTGCGTATGCCTACACCGACGAGGCCATCAACCAGGCGTGGCGGGCTGTAGGAGAGATCACAAAGGGCTAAGAAGAGCAGAAGAGCAATGGTGGGGACGGCCGCCCTCGGCAGTGGCTTGCCTGTGTGGAGCGGGCACTCTTGCCCGCTTGCCGGCAGCGCCTCAAAAGCAGCGGGCAAGAGTGCCCGCTCCACACAATCACCCGGACGCAACTCGGCCGCTATTGCTGAACGTCAGTCCGTATTCTGGTCTTTGAGCTGCGCTGCTTTGTTCCGCGCTTCCTGTGCCTGCTGCTGCATTCCTTTCGCTTCATACGCATCCGCCAGCGCAGTCTCCAGGTCAGGATCGTCGCCGCCGTTTTCCCGCTCTTTCAGATATGAAGCGATGGCGGCATCATACTGTTTCAACTGGGCATGCGACATACCCATGCGGTAGTAGACATCTCGGGCCTGGGGTTCGAGACGCAGCGCGGTTTTGTATTCGCTGATGGCAGCTTCATGGTTGTTCTGATCCGCGAGCGCCATTCCTAATGCCACATGCCCGTTTACGTATTTCGGTACTTGCGCCACTACCTTTGAAAATTCTTCTTGCGCCTCTTTCGGTTGATCTTGGCTCATATAGGCGGCTCCAAGGTCCATCCGGGCATTTAGATTTTGAGGTTGCAGATCGAGTACTCGCTTCAGTTCGGCCTCGCCTTCAGAAAATTGTCCCTTGTTGAGATAAGCGTGCGCGAGCGCATAGTGTGCTGAACCATCCTGCGGGTTCTGCTGCACCTTTTTTTGAAACAGGTCGATCATCCGGTCGATGCTCTGTTGCGCACTCATCGCGGAACCGAAGTTCGCGAAGCCGCGCCAGCGACGGATCCCCAGGGCACTCCCGGTTAGAATCACGACCATGAACAGAAAGATGCCAACCCGACGGAGCGGCCGATTGTGTTCCGGCGCGAGCAGCGCGATGAGCGCCCCAAGAATACCCCCGCTGACCAATCCGCCAATGTGGCAAGCATTGTCGATGCCAGGAAAGAACCTGCCGAGAAAAAGGTTGAAGCCGGCAAAAACAAGCAGGCTGTTCAGTACTCCTTTGATGGAGATGCCCGACAGCGAAAACTCACCTAAGGCGAACGATGCGATCAGCGCCCCCGTCAGACCGAATATTGCCCCCGACGCGCCCACGCTCAGCACGCCAGGGTTCCAGCCTACACTCGCCAAACCTCCGGCGACCCCGGTGAGGAGGTAAATGGCTACGTACGTCCAGCGTCCGTAGAGAGACTCGCAAAGCGCGCCCAGTTCCCATAAGCACCACATGTTCATGGCGATGTGGAACCAGCCGCCGTGCAGAAACATGTAGGTCACCAGCCGCCACCACTGGCCCGACAGGGTTAAGGGGCCGAAGTTGGCGCCGAAGTGGACTGTGAGGGCCCCGGTGAAGTCGCGCGAGGGCCAGTTCGCCGCGACCATCGCGAGAAACACCATCACGTTCGCGCCGAGGAGCACCTGAGTCACCGAGACGCTGGATTCGCGCTGCACCCAGGGTGCAGCCATCACCGGCTGAATGGCGTCTTCTTCCTCTTCGCCGCGTTGCGCCGCCTCGTGCCGCACGCACCACTGGCAGATTTTTCTGAAACTGAAGGCAGGAAGCTGCCGCCCACATCGAATACAGTTGGCCATGTTCTATAGAAAAGATTATCAGCAGGGAACGAAGTTGTGGGAGCGCAACAAAACACGTAGCCCGGACGCCTTCGTCCGGGGCCGGCCCGCTTCGGGAACCATGGCGTCCGCCCTACGTGATCCGTGTCAGTGGATGGTCTTGGTCTTGCGCGACATGTAATCCATCAGCAGATACTGCCCGAGCGTATACGGAGTCGTGAAGTAGGCCTTCCCGCGGCACATCTCCGTGACCTTTTGCACGAACTGCACCAACCCGTAATCGGACGCCAGCATAAACGTGTTGATCAGCACACCCGCCCGCTTGCACTTCGAAACCTCCTCTAGCGTCTGGCTCACCACCAGCGGATCGAGCCCGAAAGCGTTTTTGTAAATGCGCCCGTCTTCGAGCGTGAGCGCGGAAGGCTTGCCGTCAGTGATCATCACGATCTGCTTCATGTCTTTGCGCTGGCGCTGCAAAATTCGTTGCGCCATCCGCAGCCCTTCGCGGGTATTGGTGTAATACGGGCCAACCTTCACGCGCGCCAGTTGCGAGAGCGGGATCTCCTCCGCCGAATCGTGGAACAGCACTAGCGACAACGAGTCTCCCGGATATTGCGTGCGGATCAGATGCGACAGCGCCATCGCCACTTTCTTTGCCGGCGTGAATCGGTCCTCTCCGTAAAGAATCATCGAATGCGAGCAGTCGAGCATCAACACCGTCGCGCACGACGACTGGTATTCGCACTGGTGGACCTGCAGATCGGAGTACTCGATGTTCAACGGCAGGGTAAGCCCCTCGCGCTGAATGGCGTTCGAAAGCGTCGCCGTGATGTCGAGATTCAGCGTGTCGCCGAACTCGTAAGTCTTCGACGAACCGCTGGCCTCGATGCCGGTGGCGAGATCGCGCGTATCATGCCGCCCAAAGCTCGATTTGCCCAGCGATCCCAGCAGGTTTCGCAGCGACTTGAATCCCAAAAAGTCGAGGCTCTTGTCGGTAATTTCAAACTTTGCCTGCTGCGCCTCGCCCGTCTGCCCACCGACGCTCGACTGCCGCGCCGGATCGTGCGGTTCGTCGACGGAGATGTAATCTTCCTGCTGCATGCGCTCGATGAGTCGCTCGATCAATTCATCCAGTTGGCCCTCAGCCAGCATCTGCTCAATCTGCTCGCGCAGGTTCTCATCGAAGTTCTCCCCATTTAGCAGAGCCTCTTCGATGGCGCGCTTGAGTTCGTCGAGCGTGTGCTCTCCCTGCGGCATCTCGTACCACATGGAATCCTGAAACCCACTCTGCAGCAGGTAGTCGGAGAGCGCGCTGAGCAGATCCTCCATGCTCATCTCGCCCGCGGCATCGGGCACGTATTTGGAATAACGAATGCGCTTCATAAATGCGTCATTGGTCGTTGGGCGTTAGTCGTTGGTTTAGCGCCTCTGTTATCCTGCGGCACTCTCCGAGTTTGCCTGCGCCAACGACCAACGCCCAACGACGGTTCAGTTAAACTGCCTTCGCTGCCGGTACGGTCGCTCTTCTTCGAATGACTTTTCCCTCACAGGTTCCGGTTTCTTCTCGCCGGCTTTGAACACGCGTTCCTCGCTGCGGCCGATGCGTTTGTGCGCATGCAGGCCTTCGAGGATGAATTCCGCGCCCGACACCTGTTGCTCGGCGCTGTCCTTGGGAGAAACGCTGAGCGGCCCGAGCTTGTCGACCAGCCCCTGAATGCCCTTCAGGTTTTCCAAGGCTTCCGCTGCCGGAACCGAATCCGAAAGCTGAATTTCTCCGCCCAGATCGAACCACTGCACAATCTGCTGCACGTTTGCCCCGGTGTAGTACTCGTCGTAAGTTTTGGCGATGGCTGCGCGAATCAGCTCGCGCCCCACGTGGTCCGCGCCCTTCATCTCGCCTTCATACTCCAATTCGAGTTTGCCGGTGATGGCGGGCAGCGCCGCGTAAATATCGCTCACGCGCGGCACCACCAGCTTCTCCCGATTGCGAATTGCTCGCCGCTCCGCATTCGAGATCACATTCTCCATTGCCGAGATCGGCAGACGCTGGCTTACTCCAGAGCGTTTGTCGATCTTTTTATCTTCACGAGCGGCGAAGGCGATGCGTTCGATGACTTCCTGCACGTAATTCGGCAGATGCAGTGCGTGCCCGTTGCGGCGCGTCCAGGCTTCCTGCGCCGTAATTGCAATCCCTTCCTCAACGGTCGCGGGATAGTGCGTGCGAATCTCCGACCCGATGCGGTCTTTCAGCGGCGTAATAATTTTGCCGCGAGCCGTGTAGTCTTCTGGATTCGCGCTGAAAACCAGCGCCACATCGAGCGGTAGACGGATGGGATATCCCTTAATCTGCACATCGCCTTCCTGCATGATGTTGAACAATCCCACCTGAATTTTCCCGGCAAGGTCAGGCAGTTCGTTGACAGCGAAGATGCCGCGATTGGCGCGGGGCAGCAATCCATAGTGCACCGTCAACTCGCTCGACAATTCGTGTCCGCCGCGCGCCGCCTTGATGGGGTCGATATCGCCGATCAGGTCGGCAATGGTTACATCGGGCGTCGCCAGTTTCTCCACGTAGCGCTGATCGGGCGTGAGATACGCGATCGGCGCGGCATCGCCCAGTCGCGCTACTTCCTCGCGGCATCGTTTGCAAATCGGTGCGTAAGGATCGTCGTGAATCTCACAGCCCGCAAGGTACGGCATCTGCGGATCGAGCAGCGTCGTGAGCGCCCGCAGGATGCGGCTTTTGGCTTGCCCCCGCAGTCCGAGCAATATGAAATTATGGCGCGAAAGAATCGCATTGATGATCTGCGGGACGACGGTATCGTCGTATCCCACAATCCCTGGAAAGACCGCCGCATCGCCATTTTCACGCAGGCGCGTTACCAGGTTCTCGCGTAATTCATCTTTGACTCGGCGCGTGCGCAAACGCTCTTCGGAGAAATTACTGCGGCGCAGATCACCCAGCGTGCGCGGAACACTCATGAAAGGACCCCCACAGAAAAAGCTTTTCCCGATTATACGCCGCGTCGCCCAAAGCGTTTTTCTGCGGTCAATGCAGCCTTAGTGCACATGCCCGTTGCCGCCCGCCTTTTCACGCGTCCGTGCTACCCGGCGCAATTTTGGGAGGGTGCGCTCCAGATATTCGGACACCGCCTGAATGCGCTCACCTTCCGAGCGCATGGTCAGCAGCGTCTGCTTGAAATCGAGATCAAGGGGCAGCGATCCTGCGAGATAAAAGGAAAGCTGGTTCTGATCGGCTGCCGAAAGATCCTGCACTGCGCCAGCCAGCGACAAAATTTCCAGATGGAGTTGAATGGCCCGCACTCGTTCCGCGTCGGCCGCGGTGCCCGGCTCATCCGGAACCAGCAGCACCTCGGCCTGCAGGAAGGACCGGTCCTGATTGAGTTCCAGCACCTCAAAGCGCTTGCGGCCCTCCGCGATCAGGTCCATCCGGCCATCGGGATATTCCTTGGTAACGGTAAGAATCTCTGCCGTGCATCCCACCTCGGCGATGCCCTCGTCCGATGCGCGTATCACGCCGAAAGGCGCATCCTTGACTAGGCACTCGCGGATCATTTCCTTGTATCGCGGCTCGAAAATATGCAGGGGCAAAGGAGTCCCTGGAAGCAGAACCACTTCGAGCGGAAACAAAGGGAGCAGGGCCACGGCTTCTCCGGCGGGCGAGCGGTTACAATTCTTTTTCGATTGTACGACACCTCCGCGGCTATCTTGACTTGCCGCCGCGCGGAGCATACAAACGCGATCATGGAACTCGACGGCAAGGTAGTCGTAGTCACAGGCGCCTCCATGGGCATTGGCGAAGCCATCGCGCAAGCGTTCGCAGCCCAGGGCGCGAGTGTAGTTCTGCTCTCACGCGATACGGCACGCGCCGAAGCCGCTCGCGGCCGAATTGGTTTTGCCGAACGCACAGCGGCCCTTTCTTGTGACGTTCGCCACTCCGAAGAAATCGATCGCGTTCTCGCCCTCACTTTGCATCACTTCAAGCGCGTGGATGTCTGGGTCAATAATGCCGGACACGGGCTGCTCGATTCGGTCGCGGAAGTTGACATGGCGGCTTGCCGTGAACTTTTTGAAACCAACTTGTTCGGCGCGTTGTCGGCGATGCAAGCCGTCATCCCCGTGATGCGCCAGCAGGGAGGCGGCGCGATCATCAATGTTTCGAGCGTCGCCGGGCACATCCCTTTGCCTTTTCATGGTACCTACAGCGCAACGAAATTCGCGCTCAACGCGATCGGTAAAGCCGCCGGAGTCGAATTAAAGAATGACGGCATTCACGTGCTCACAGTTTGTCCCGGATACGTGCGCACCGCGTTCAGCGAAAATTCCGTGCGGGGAAATGAACTGAAGAGAGTGCGTCCTGGGTCCGTTCGCGGCATTACGGCGGAACGCGTGGCCCGCGCCACTCTGCAGGGATATGTGAAGAAGAAGCGAGAAGTCATCGTTCCCTGGACGATGCACATTCCCGTGAAGCTCTATCAATCGTTTCCGGGACTCGTGGAGTGGGGAATGGGCAGGATGGCGAAATAAGGTTGCAAAGAGCAAGGTTTCAAGGTTGTAAAGCCTCAAGGTCTCGAAGAGTTTTGAGGAATTGGAGGTAAACATCGATTTGTCCAACCACAATCGGTCCGCATCCAAGAGTTTTCTTCTTTGGCTACTCGGTGAAGCGATCATAGGGGTTCTCTTCTATGAGCTTCTCAACCACCTACCAGATGCCGCGCAAGTGATCTTCCTTTTTGTGGCCATTGTGGTTATTTGGCGTGATCCCATCTTCCCGAAGAGAACAACGAAAAGCTACGCAACACTGCTCTTCTGGCTCCCCGTCGCTCTTGGTCTCTCTTGCGGTGTCATGTGGAAAATAACTGGCCAGGATGCTTGGGTAAGATTCGGTATCGCTTGTATATACGTGAGAGCTGTCCATAGAATTTATCCACTACCTGAGGAGCGCGGAATCGAGCGAGGAGCAGGCTGAGCGGTGGTTGAGCTTGAAACCTTGAAACCTTGAACCCTCCTACCCCAGTTCTCCCAGCATGGCTTCCATCTCCGATTGCGCATGCAGGTTGCCGGTGCGACGCGCCGAAGCGATGCCATCGCGCAGCATCTTTTTCGCCTCTTCAGACTTCTCCGCCCGGGCCAGCGTCTGTGCCGCCATGAAATACCCGGCCGTGTAATCAGGATGGTTTTCCAGAAGTATCGAAAACTCGGCGAGCGCCCGGTCGAAATCACCTTGCTTGGAATACTCCATGGCAAGGCCGTAGCGGGCAAATGCGTCCTTCGGATTTTCCGTCAGCACTTCATTCAGGGCCGCAATGCGATCCATAGCAAATTCCTGCCAACGAGATTACTACAGTCGCGCAGCCAAGGCTTTCCCGGCAAAGCTAGGCAGACCCGGTGGCAACTGATTACAATGACCAGTCCCGGCAAATTCAACTCCGAGGAAAACCGTATTGGCCTGTCCGTATTTCATGCCTGTCGTGAAACTGGAGAATGGCGCTTGGCCGCATCCCGCACGTCTTCCGCTCGGTTGTGGATGGAACGGCCATTGCACCGCGCCCGGCCATGAAGGCGAAACTCCGCAGCAGGATATTTTAGAAGCCTTCTGCAATCTTGGATACGCCAGCAGTTGCGCGTGGGCTCCGCCGGAGCGCGCCTGGGATGCGGTCCGCTTCTCGGTTTCCGCCCCGGCCGATTCCAACGGTAAAGACAAAGAAAAGCGTTCCGCTGCCGCCCGAGTCTTGCGCCTCGTCTACGTTTGCGAACGAGATCATCGCCCGGTCACGCACGGGGAACTGATATTCGATCTGGCGACCGCAGCGTGGATCCGCCCGCATGAAGACCCGCGCATCCAGAAAATGGCGGAGTGTTTCCTGGATTCGTACTTGAAAAAGAAATCCTGAGAAGATGCCCGGCAACGACATCCACTTCACAAAGGAAAGAACATGTCAGACGAGATCCTGACGCCGCGTCCGGTCCGCGATTCGCAGTCGGAAATGGCGGAGATTGTGTTGCCCAATGATGCTAACCCTCTCGGCGCCCTGCTGGGCGGACGCCTGATGCACTGGATCGATCTGGCTGGCGCCATGGCTGCCCATCGCCACTCGCGCAACTACGTCGTCACCGCTTCCGTGGATCACATCGACTTCCTCGTTCCCGTGCGCGTCGGCGATCTCGTCATTCTCCGCTCGTCCGTCAACCGTGTCTTCCATACTTCGATGGAAGTCGGTGTGAAGGTCTATGTGGAAAACTACATTGCCGACACTGCTCAGCATGTGGGATCGGCCTACTTGACGTTTGTGGCCGTGGACGGGGCGGGCACGCACCTGAAAGTAGCGCCGGTCATCCCTGAATCGGAGGAGCAGCAACGCCGCTATGACGATGCGGGGCGCCGGCGCGAAATCCGCCGTGCCGAACTGGAACGACGGCGTAAAAATCGCCGCTAAGTCGGCATAGAATGTGATTAAAGTCACATCCAGAGAGCGGCCTCCACTTATAACTTAGGTGGTTCCCCGACCCGAGGATGTTTATGGACAGTGCCCTCTTAGTACATCGCCTTCACTTCGCCTTTACCGTTACCTTTCATTACCTTTTTCCCCAACTCACCATGGGTCTGGCGCCGCTGATTGTGGTGCTCAAGACTCTGGGACTGCGCCGCAAAGACGAGACCTATAACCGCGCGGCGCGCTTCTGGGCGCGGATCTTCGGCATCAATTTCGTGCTCGGCGTGGTCACCGGAATTCCCATGGAATTTCAGTTCGGCACGAACTGGTCTCACTTCTCGCGCTTCGCCGGGGGCGTGATCGGCCAGACCCTAGCCATGGAGGGCATGTTCGCTTTCTTCCTGGAGTCGGCATTCCTCGGCCTCTTCCTCTATGGAGAGAAACGGATGAGTGCTCGTGCGCATTGGTGGTCGGCGGTTGCCGTATTCCTCGGATCGTGGTTGAGCGGATTCTTCATCATCGCCACCGATGCCTGGATGCAGCATCCCGTGGGATACGTCAAGGCCGCCGACGGTTCGGTGCAACTCAGCAGTTTCTGGGCTCTGGTGCTGAATCCGTGGGCCTGGTGGCAATACGCCCACAACATGAGCGGGGCGGTTATTACGGGCGCATTCGTGATGACATCGATCGGCGCTTTCTACCTGCTGTGGGGCAAGTTCGTGGAGTCTGGCCGCATCTTCGTGCGAGTCGGCGTAATCGCCGGACTCGTCTTCAGCATCTTGCAGTTGTTTCCTACCGGGGATGGTCAAGGCCGAATGATCGCGGAAAACCAGCCGGTCACGCTCGCGGCCATGGAAGCGTTGTTCTCCACGCAGCCCGGCGCGCCGCTTGTCCTGGTCGGTCAGCCCGACACCGAGCAGAAGAAAATCGACAATCCGTTGATCGTTCCCAATGCGCTGAGTTTCCTGACCTATCGCGCGTGGAAGGCTGAAGTGAAAGGCCTCAACGCGTTTCCTGAAGATCAATGGCCTTCCAACCTCGGGTTGCTCTATTACAGCTACCACATCATGGTCGGGCTGGGGACAATCTTCATTGCAGTGATGATCGTGGCGGCCTTTCTGCTCTGGCGCGGCAAGCTGTTTCAAAGTCATTGGATGCTCTGGATCCTGGTGCTGGCACTGCCATTCCCCTACATCGCGAACACGGCGGGCTGGATCACCGCTGAAATCGGGCGTCAGCCATGGCTGGTGTATTCCCTGATGCGCACCGCCGACGGTTACTCGAAAACGGTCTCGGCCGGGAACGGCATGTTTACTCTTCTCGGATTTATGGGGATGTACACCGTGCTGGGCATCTTCTTCCTGTTTCTGGTGCGCCGGGAGATCGAGCGAGGCCCGGAAGTGGAAGTCGCTGACGGACTCACACCTCAGCTCCCAGAGCATCGCGCTCCAGTCGAGGTGTAGGAGCGAAATGAGGTTGGATTGATATTTGGAAGTGCACGACTTCGACCGTGCCACTAAGTCGCCGGAAGATGAGGGGCTTTGGCCCTTGAGGAATTTATAGAGGACTTACATGGAAACGATTTGGTTCATGATTGTCGCAGTTATGGTGGCCGCTTACGTGGTGCTTGACGGATTCGATCTCGGCGCCGGCGTCATCTATCTCGGCGCCGCCCGCACTACTAGCGAGCGCCAAACCATCATGCGCGCCATCGGCCCGGTGTGGGACGGAAACGAAGTCTGGCTGCTCGCCGCCGGCGGCACGCTCTACTTTGCTTTCCCGCTGCTTTATGCCTCCAGCTTCAGCGGATTCTATCTGCCACTCATGATGGTTCTATGGTTGTTGATGCTGCGGGGCATCGGCATCGAACTGCGCCACCAGATGCATAATCCTGTCTGGGTCGGCTTCTTCGACGTCATCTTCAGCGTGGCCAGCATCCTGCTCTGCATCTTCTTCGGAGCCGCGCTAGGCAACGTCGTGCGCGGCGTCCCGCTGCGCCCCGACGAATATTTCTTCGAACCGCTATGGACCAACTTCAGGGTTAACCTTGGAACTTCCGGCACCAACAACGGCATCCTCGACTGGTACACCGTTCTGACCGGCGTGATCGCGCTGGTTACACTGACCGCGCACGGATCGCTCTATATCGCGACCAAGACGGAAAACGATCTGAACCGCCGCGCCCGCACCACGGCGATGTGGGCTTGGCCCGTGCAACTGCTGTTGACCGTCGTCGGATTGGTCGCAACCGTCTCGATCCGCCCCGGTGTGCTCGACAACTACAAACAACACGCCATCGGATTCGTCATCCCCGTGCTCGTGTTCGGATCGCTCGCGGTCATGATGCACGCCATGATCAAGGGCGCCGAAAAAATCGCCTTCGTTGCGTCCGCGCTCTACATCGTGGGCATGCTGGTGGGAGCGGCGTTCGCGCTCTATCCCGTGGTGCTGCCGGCGAGCACCGACCCGGCCCTGAACCTGACCATCTACAACACCGCCGCCGGACAGCACGGCCTCGCCGTCGGATTCACCTGGTGGATCCTCGGCATGATCTTAGCCCTCGGCTACTTCTTCTTCCTGTTCCGCATGTTCAAAGGCAAAGTGCGGCTGGAAGGGGAAGGGTACTGAGAGAACTGATCATCCGCTCGTCATTCTCCATCTGTCATCCTGAGCGGTGTTTTCGTCCGCGAAAGCGGATGAAACGCAGTCGAGGGATCCCTATAAGAATACGTGAGCGCCGGACCCGGCTGACTAATTCCAGGAACACCCCTCAGGAGAAGCGTGCGTGAATGCCGAGACCTTCGGCGACCATGCGCAGTCGCCGGTCCCTTGTCCATAGAAGCGTGGGCGAATCGATAAATACAGAAGCGATTAAATGTGCATCCGTAAGACCGATGCCGAGGTTGTACAAACGTCGAGCCTCAATCATGACTCGCAGTTCGCTCAATTGCGCGACGCGTACCTGCGGCAAAAGGTCCAGCAGGGCAATTGTCTTGGTGCGTTGCTGAAGCGAGCCTAGGGCAAGTTCCGCAGTGATGAAGGGATGGATGACAATCTGTCCCTGGCTAAGGAGTCTGCGCATTTCTGAGTTGCTCGAGCGCAGGTGGTCAATCCAAATCGAGGTGTCAGCGAGGATCAATTCTTTCCTGGCCTGCGGCGTGGAACATTTTTCAATCCCGGCATGGTGCCGCCCAGGGACACCAGCCTGCGAGCACTTTCGCGTTCGATGAGGGCTTTGAGCGCCTCCCGAATCAACGCCGTTTTTTCCGCCACGCCGGTAAATTCCTGGGCGGTGCGTACGAGATCATCATCCAGCGCCACTGTAGTTCGCATAAGAACTCCCATGCATCAATTATAGCATCAAATGATGTCATAATTAGTGCTATTTCCTCCGGAGACCGACTCTCCACCTGTCATCCTGAGCGCAGTCGAAGGACCCCTAGTTGCACGAAACA
>Ga0187805_10000087_pt1 | contig 27175 bp, 20 predicted proteins | sample NC_wetland_sal_i_6_FD_132965 | JGI IMG/M metagenome (GOLD analysis project Ga0187805, IMG submission 132965) | Wetland sediment microbial communities from Neuse River Estuary, North Carolina, USA - Control_5 | ecosystem: Environmental > Aquatic > Freshwater > Wetlands > Sediment | place: USA...
AAATGAAGTGACTGTAGAACCACTCGCCGGGCATGCGGCCGCAGTCATGCACGGAGCGGGCTTGCCGCTCAAATTTATCGTTATTGGAAATAATCATTCCGCCTTCGCCGGCGGTCATCAGCTTGCTCGCCTGAAAACTGAAGGTGCCCGCGACGCCGAACGTGCCTACGCGCTGTCCGCGCCATTCCGTGGCGTGCGCATGCGCCGAGTCTTCAATCAACGCCAGTCGCTTGCGGCTGGCGATTTGCCTCAGCCGATCGAGATCCGCGGGATGCCCGCCCATGTGCACGGCGACGATCGCCTTCGTCCTTGGAGTGATGGCTTCTTCGACCAGGTCGGGATCGATACAATAAGTCCCGGGATCGACGTCGACCATTACCGGAAGCGCATTGGCAAACAAAACGGCGCTCGCGGTCGCGACGAAAGTGAAGTCGGGCACAATGACCTCATCGCCGGCGGTGATGCCGAGAGCCGCCATCGTCACTTCGAGAGCGGCAGTTCCGTTGGTGACCGCAATCCCGTGACGCGCTCCGTGAAACTTGGCAAAGGCCCGTTCGAACTCCAGCGTCTTTGTGCCGGGAGTCCGCCACCAGACACGGCTCTCCAGGACTTCTTTCAGAGCCTGTTCTTCATCCTTGTCGTAGTAGGGCCAGACGGGAAACGGCTTGCCTTTTGCTTTCCTTCCCCCAAGTAGTGCCAGTGCAGACATAATTGCGATCTCCTCGATGCTGTTTAGTATTGGTTGAATCCGGTGGCATAACGGAAGGCTTCCACGAAGTGTCCATCTTTGCGCGGCTGCTCGTGCCGCATCATCTCCTTGGCCTTCTCCATATCCTTGGGCTCCCAATCGGACCGGTATTGATGAACCGCGGGTTCGAACTGGCTCACTTGCTTGCAGGCAGCATCAAATTTCAATTCGGCAACGCTATCGATGTTGACGAAATAATTCGCCTCTTGCGGGGAAGGATAGAAGAAGTACATCTCCGGCACCTGATACGGTTCCAACCCCATCTGCAATTTTTGATTGGGAAAGTAAAGCCAGAACTCGGCAGCGCGCACGGCATCGATGGTGTTGAAAGCCGCCATCCGATGGTCACTCTTGTGCCAACGCTCGTACCATTCGCCGGGATCCACGCTAAGGAGCACATCCGGCCGTATGCGGCGGATAATCGCCGTCGCCTCCTCCGTCAGCTTCGGCTGCGCCGCATACTCCAACATCCCGTCGTCGTAGCCCATCCACAGAATGTTCTCTTTCTGTGTGCCTAACTGTCCCTCGGAAATTTCCTGCTCCGCCCGGCGGATTCGCGCCAGGCGTTGCGAACTCATTTCCGGATCGTAGGAGCCCTTGTCATCATTCGTGTAGACCGCGATGTACACCTTGTTGTGATTGCGGTTTAACAGGGCGATGGTGCCGCCGGCGCCGAACACGTCATCGTCAGGATGCGGCGTGAATACAAGGATTGTCTTGTTCTGCAGATTCTCCAGCCGGGTTTGCTGACCCTGAACGACGCTGACAATTGACCAGAACACGACAAAAAGACAAGCCAGACGGGTGCGCATTGGGAACTCCTCGTCGCAAACTGAAATGGTTTATTAAAACGATTAAATCCTGCTTTAGCTTACCCGGCGCTGTCAAGAGAAATCTTGGCCAAACTAGAATTGTTCTGTAGCGAAATTCAGCCTTCCATTACATTTCTGCTTGACAGCAAGGGATACTTTGGCTCACGATTTGATCGTTTTAATAAATCAGTTTATTCTTCTAATCTAATCGACACACTGAGAATCTGACGATGCGCTCGGGGGGGGCCAATGTTTCGCACAGTCCATGCCGTGATTTTGTTGTTGGCGTTTTTCGGTTTGCTTCTGATCACAACCACACGGGCCGCAGCTCAGGTCGACCGCGGCGCCATCGTCGGCACCGTCACCGATCCCTCGGGAGCCCGGATCTCGACTGCACAGATCACTGTGACCAACCGCGAGACCGGCCAGCCTGTCCACCTGACCACGGACGACGAAGGCAACTACAACGCGAACCTGCTGAAGATCGGTACCTACTCGGTCTCGGCCACCAGGCAGGGCTTTGAGACCACGACTCAGTCCATCGTCGATGTTGCCGTCAACCAGAGTGTGCGCGTCGATCTGGTGCTGAAACTCGGTTCCGCCACAGAGACAGTGGAGGTGACGGGCGCAGCGCCGCTGCTGCAAACTGAATCCTCATCCCTCGGTACGGTCGAGACCGAGCGGCGAATTTCTGAGCTGCCGCTGAATGGCAGGAACTTCATACAGCTGGCCTACCTCGGTCCCGGCGCGAATGGTGGTCAGACGGGATCCAATGTCAGCGGTGGCGTTTTTGAGAATGAACGGGCTAACGAAGCGATCTCCGTGAACGGCCTGCGCGTCTCCAACAATAATTTTCTGCTGAACGGGGTGGACAATAATGAGTTCGGTCTGGGCGGGGTAGTAGTGCTGCCGCCGCCGGACGCCATCCAGGAATTCAAGACCGAAGAGAACTCGATGAGCGCGGAGTTCGGCCGCGGCGGCGCCGCCGTGAATGTGGTCCTCAAGTCGGGCGCTAACCATGTGCACGGCGGGGTCTACGAGTTTATCCGCAACGACCGACTGGACGCCGTCAACTACTTCAACCAGGGCCAGCAGCCGTTTAAGCGAAATCAGTTTGGAGCTTTCGTAGGCGGACCGATCAGGAAGAACAAGACCTTCTTCTTCGGCGATTATCAGGGTTCGCGTTTGCGGGCGAGCCAACCGTTCTTGTCGACAGTGCCGACCGCTGCCGAACGAAGCGGAGATTTCAGCGATCGGCTAACGGGAAACACATTCACGCCGTGCGACGATGGGTCCGGGCCCTCCTTCGATACTGGAGCGATCTTCGACCCCTACACAACTGGCTGGAATCCCAATACAACCACAATCGGACCTTATACGTGCAATGACGGCACCACCGTTCTCTTGCGTAAGTCTGTAAGCTACAACGGCCAACCAAATGTGTTTGACCCATCGAAAGTCAATCAGGTTGGTTCGAACATTGCGAATTTCTATCCCCAACCCACCGATCCCACTTCACTCACGAACAACTATCTCGCCAATCAAAATCAGGTGAACGATCAGGATTCCTTCGATGTCCGCGTGGATCACCGCTTCAGTGAGCGGGATCAGATTTTTAGCTCGTACAGTTTCGGCGACGTGCGCAGCCAGCAACCGGGACCGCTCGGGCCGCTATGGGGAGGTTCCGATTGTTGCCCGAGCATCAGCGACTCTCGCGCCCAGCATCTGGGAATCGGCTATACCCATACTTTCTCCGAGCGGGTGCTGAACGATCTGCATGGCGGCTATTTCCGCTATGCCGTGAATGCCTTGCCCTTTAATTTCGGTAAAGACCTGGGCACGCAACTCGGGATCCCCAACGTCAATCGTCCGGGATATGCCAACTCGTCCGGCCTGACCAATATCGATGTCGCGGGATTCACCTCTTTAGGAGACTCGCAGTGGCTCCCGGAGCATGTTTTCGAAAACATCACTCAGGTCGCCGATACGCTGACCTGGATCAAGGGCAGGCATTCGCTTAAATTGGGCGTCGACTTCCGGCGCCAGCAGAGAAACTTTTTTCAACTATCGAATCCGCGCGGGTACTTCGATTTCGGCGGCGGATATACGAACGACTTAACCACGGCCAATGGGGGCAACGCTCTGGCGGACCTTCTGTTCGGCGTTCCGATCTCCAACGAGCAGGACTTCCTGGCCGGCCTCTATCCCACGCGTTACTGGGATCTCGCGGAATTTTTCCAGGACGATTTCCACGTCAGCCGCACTCTGACGGTCAACCTCGGACTGCGCTACGAAGTGACTTCTCCCGCGAACGGTCGAGTCGGAAACTTTGATCTCCATCGTGCTGCTGTCGTGACGTCTTACGGGGCGGGCGCGGTGTCGCACGCCGGCGTGCAGTTTGACAAAAAGGACTGGGGACCTCGCGTTGGGTTCGCATGGTCGGTCGAGAAGAACACGGTGGTTCGCAGCGCCTTTGGAATGTTTTATTCGGCAGAGGCGAATATCTTCGACGACCTCGGGCTGAATCCTCCACAGCTCAGCTTTTATGCCGCAAATTTCAACGCCGCCGCCCCTCCCACCACGGCGCAACTTGTTTCCAGCGGGTTCCCGAGTGAATTGCCTGTGGGCAGCTCCACTAGCATCAGTGGCCCCGTCAAAACAACGGGCCCGAAACGCGTGATCCCTCGTATTCTCGAGTGGAACCTGAGCCTGCAGCATCAGTTCACGCCAAACTGGGTCGCGCAGGTTGGATACGTCGGCACTCGCTCCTACGATTTGTGGAACCACGAAGCCAGCGACCTCAACCAGGCTCCACAAATCCTCGATACCAACTTCTGCGGACCCGATCCCACGAATTGCGTCCCGAATTATGGCCGGCGATATTTCGCGCAGCAACCGAACATGACCCAGGTGTTGCCGCTCGACTATCCGCAGTTCCAGACCTTCTACAATGCTTTCCAGGCATCGCTGAACAAGCGCTTCTCGAGCGGCTTCAACGTGCTGGCAGCGTATACGTATTCCAAGAACCTGGGGAACGCGGACGGCAACGTGGGCGGTTATGTGCAGAACGCGTATTTCCCCAACCTCGAACATGGACCGGTTGCCCCGGATTTGCGGCAACGGCTCTCCGTGAGCTATCTCTACGAACTGCCGGTTGGTCATGGCCGCCAATTCCTGGGTGATGCTCACGGCTTCCTGGACGGATTCCTCGGAGGATGGCAGGTTGCAGGAATCACTTCTGCGCAAACTGGCGAAGCCGTCAATGCGGTCATGTCCACGGATCTGAGCAACACTGGAAGCTTCAGTTATCGTCCCAATCAAGTTGCCAACCCTTACGACTTCTCCTTCAACACCGCGTCGCAAGGCACCGACTTTGCTTGCTCTAATCCCGGACATCAGACTCTCGATTGCTGGTACAACCAGGCGGCGTTTGTTGCGCCCTCGCTGGCCTCGGGGCAGCAATCGGCGCACAGCTTTGGCAGTGCCAAAATTGGGGACCTTCGCGGCCCGCATCTGGTTGACTTTGATCTGGTCCTGCAGAAGAACTTCAAGATTCGCGAATCGCAGCAGATCGAGTTCCGCTCGGAATTCTTCAATCTGTTCAACCATCCAAATTTCGGATTGCCGGGGGGAAGTTCGTCGGCTCCGGTAGATGTGCAGGGAGGCGCCGCGATTACGAATACGGCGACGGATAATCGCCAGATCGAGTTCGCGTTAAAGTACACATTCTAGGTTCGGCGCAGGCATCGTTCGGCACCTGAGGCGGTTATGATGGATAAGATGATTCATCGACCGAGTCCGTTGTGTTTCGAGTAGCAGCATCAAATCGAGGACCGGGTTCTAAGGATGATGCTGTGAAGCGAGCCAAAGCGAAAACAGGTACGATCACCATCCGCGATGTTGCCAAGGAATGCGGGCTCTCGGCGACCACCGTGTCCATGGTGCTGAACCAGGCTCCTTTGGCAACCTACATTCCCGAATCCACCAAGCAGCGCATCATCCACGTTGCAGAGGGACTGGGCTACCAACCGAATCCCTTCGCCCAGGCTTTACGGAGTCATCGCAGCCACACCATTGGCGTGATGGTGCCCGACATCGCGGATCCGTATTGCGCGCAGATCCTGCGCGGCATCGAAAACAGCTTTTCGCAATCAAGTTACCTGCCGTTCTTGGTGGATATTCAAAACAAGCGCACCCTTTTCCAGAAGTACCTCAACGTCTTGCTGGCGCGGCGCGTGGAGGGGTTGATCATTCTGGCCAACTCGCTCTCGTTTGAGACCGAGCTTCTGACCGCGCTGGAGAGTCGAAAAATCCCTTCCGTTATTCTGGGCCGGGAACCTGAGACCGACGCCTTGAGCTGGGTGGCCACGGATCACGAAGATGGCACGCGGCAAGCTCTCGAACATTTGTATCAGCTGGGCCACCGCAAAATTGCATTCATCCGCGGGCCCAGCATGATCGTCGACAGCCAATACCAATGGGATGGAATTTGCTCTTTTGCCAGCGCCGCCGGGTTGGAACTGGATGCGAGACTCGTCGTAACTTTGACGGATCCGTTCTCAAGCTATGAAGCAGGATTCGAACGGACCAGGGAGTTACTCGCCTTCAAACTTCCATTCACCGCACTGGTGGCGTTCGACGATATGACGGCTTTCGGCGCGATCCGGGCGCTGATCAGCGCGGGCCTCAGAGTGCCTCAGGACTGTTCGGTGATCGGATTCGACGATATTCCCGCCGCCGCTTACTACAACCCCGCCTTGACGAGCGTCCGCGAACATATGGAAACACTGGCGTCGATGGGAGCCGAGATTATGCTGGAAGCCGTTCGCGCCCATCGCAAGAGCACCACGATCAGCCCGGTTCACCGCAAGATCAAGCCGGAACTGATTGTCAGGGAGTCCACGGCGCCGCTGCTGTGAATCGGAGGTTTCAATCCTCTCTCCTCCCAATCACGTTTTGCACCGTTTGCGATTCCTAGATCCGGCTCACAGGCCTTCCAGCACCGCCTTCAGATACTTCCAGAAACTCGCAACGGTGGAGATCTGCACGCGTTCGTGCGGGCTGTGCGGATCAACGATAGTAGGCCCGAACGACGCCATCTGCATTCCCGGATACTTCTCTCCAATGACCCCGCACTCCAGGCCGGCATGCATGGCGATCAGCTTGGCGGGCTGGCCGAACACTCGCTCATGCGCTGCCTGGAGTTTCATGACCACATCGCTCTTCGGATCCGGCTTCCATCCGGGATAGTTGCCGGAATGTTCGACCTCGAATCCGGCCAATCGAAAAACCGTCGCCACTATGCGGGCGGCGGCCCACTTGCTGCTCTCGATGGCGCTACGCTGGCTGGTGACAATTTGCACCGCATCATCCTTGGTAGCAACGATGGCAAGATTCGTGGAGTTCTGGGTCAAGCCGGGCACGTCGGGACTCCTGGCCAGCACGCCGTGGGGCAGCGTGACCAGAAGATCGACGACGCGTCTGGCATCGGCTGCCTCCAGCACCTTCTCGGGGCATGTGACCTTTTCGACCGTGATTTTCAGCCCAGGATCGAAAGCGCCCAGATCTTCTTTGTATTCCGACTCGGCCTTCGCGATGACCGACCGCAGTTCCTCTTCTTTTGCCGCGTCGAGCAGCACAACCGCGGAAGCTTCGCGCGGAATCGCATTCTGCGCGCTGCCACCGTTGATTTCGGAAATTTCGGCAGAATGGTGTTCGAGCAGAGCCTGCAGCACGCCGCCCAGGACGCGCAGAGCATTGCCGCGTCCCTGATGGATGTCCACACCCGAATGTCCGCCCTTCAGTCCCGAAACCTTGATTCGCCAGGCAGTATTCGCGCTTGCCGCACGCGTAGCCACTTTTCGGCGTCCCGTCGTCTTGATTCCACCCGCGCAACCAATGCAGATCGTGCCGGTCTCTTCGTTATCGAGATTGAGGAAGTATTTCGACTTCAGCAGTCCGCCGGGAAATTCGACCGCGCCCGTTAAGCCCGATTCCTCGTCGATGGTGAAGACGAACTCCAGCGGTCCGTGGGCGATGTCGGTGCTCTCCATCACCGCCAAGGCCGCCGATACGCCGATGCCATTGTCGGCGCCCAGCGTTGTTCCGTCAGCCTTGAGCCAGTCGCCATCTGGTTCCACCCGAATCGCGTCGGTATCGAAGTTGTGGTCCGTGCCTTCGTTCTTTTCGCAGACCATGTCGAGATGGCCCTGCAAAAGCGCCATGGGCGCACCCTCGCGGCCGCGATGCGCCGGCTTGCGGATCACGGTGTTGCCGGCATTGTCCCGGATCGCTTCCAACCCAACCCGCTTGGCCTGCGCGAGCACATATTCGCGGGCGGCAGCTTCTTTCGTAGAAGCGCGCGGGATTTTCGTCAGCGCTGCAAAGTGCTTCCATACCTCTTTCGGTTCCAGATCTAGAACTGCGGATGTCATGACCGTTATGTTCTCCTTCAAAAAGCCACCAAGGAGTGTAACCCGCCCGAAGGGTTCGTGTAGGGGCGAACGCAGATGCCCTGAGCGAAGGGGCTTACGTAGGGGGGACGCATTCGTCCGCCCCGCGAGCGAAATGAGCGTCCGCGGAGCCAAGCGAGCGTCTTCGGCCCCGATTACCGCCGGTACCGTTGACTTCACATTTTATCTTTGCTGTACTGTTATCCACGGTGAAGGAGTTCACCGAAACCGCTGTCCCATTCTTTGAGCCGGGCACAGCTGATGACTCCTGACAAGCAGTTCTTGTCGCGGAGTCATGCCCCCGGCAACGAATCTGCAAAATCAAGCGGAAGTAAGTTCACGAGATGCGCCCGATCTAAACCGGTTGCAGCTTCCTCATTGGCAATCGGTCGACTGACGGCGCACTATGGACAGGAAAGGAACGAGGCGGCTTGCTGAAATACGTGATGGTCGGCGTCGGAGGTGGTCTGGGTTCGATTTTGCGTTTCTGGCTGGGCACTTATATCGGCAGTCGAATGGGAACACGCTTCCCCTACGGGACATTTGTCATTAACATCACGGGTTCGTTCCTCATCGGCATGGTCTTTGCGTTAATAACAGCAAGAAGCCAATGGAGCCCGAACTGGCGATATCTGATCCCCATCGGCTTCATCGGAGGCTACACGACTTTCTCCAGCTTCGAATATGAAACTCTGCGCACTATCCAGGATGGCCAGATCGGTCTCGGCCTCGTTTATGTCGCGCTCAGCGTGGTGGTGGGTTTTATCGCGGTGTGGGGAGGAGTCGTGATGGGCAGGGCGATCCCATGAACACCAGCGCAGGCTTCTTTATTCCACAAGGAATCGAGTGACGGGAGGGCATGTGCTCGTACCAGGGCCGGGTGAGAAGGTCGGCATCTACGAGGCGGAAGATCAGCAGTATCACGGCGCGGCCGCCTACGCTGCCATTTTGGACGTTCTTTTTTTCTCGGGCTTGTGGGGCAAACAGAATCATCCAGAACGACGCGCGCGAGTTTCTCGCGAGACTCCTCGAAACCGAGAGCACACCCGTGCAGAGCGACATTCTGGATCGCGTTCAGGAAACCCGGGCGCGCCTGGAGGAGGAGATCCGCAAGCTGTCACATGAGGTGAGCCAGATCGCCGAACCGGCGCTGGTCTGCGCCCGGAAAGTAAAGGAAGACGGCGAACCCGCGGTGCAGACGGAAATTGCATCATCTGGACCGCTTGCAACTCGAAGTGACTGCCCTCCGCGAAGCTGCACCGCTCCATGCCGTACAACGGTCCTGGCGAAGCAGTCCATAGCTATCGTCGGGGAATTTCGCGCATCGCCTAATAGGTATCTTGTGAGCGCGTCGCCAGGGTTGGCTGGGAAAGCAGTTCCTGCATAATCTGCGCCCCGGAGCTCGTGCCCACCAAATCCGCTCCGGCTTCGATCAGCGCCAGCACTTGTTGGGCCGTTTTGATCCCTCCCGAAGCTTTCACCCCGACCTGCGGAGGCGCAACTCGCCGCAGAAAGCGAATCTCGTCTGGAGTAGCGACTCCTACTGCGCCGCCACTGGCATTTTTCAGATATTTCACGCCAGCCTCGACGCTCAGTGCAATCGCCCGTTCCCGTTGCTCCGGGCTGAGCAATGGGAGTTCGAGCATGATCTTGACCGGAACATTCTCCGCTGCGCTGACCACTTCGCGTATGTCGTCGAAGTATTCTTTTTCCATTCCGGAGAGCAGGAAGCCGACATTCGGCATCAAGTCGATTTCTTCCGCTCCTTCCGCGACCAGATGGCCGACCTCGCAGGCCTTCCCGGCGCTGGTCATCGTGCCGTACGGGAAATCGATAAACGATGCAACTCGAACGCCCGTGCTGTCCAACGCTTGCTTCGTTTTTTTCACCCATGCCCCAGGAACCATTGCCGCATGAAATCGGAATTTCAGACATTCGTCGATGTGGCGTCTCCACAGCGTCTCGGTCAAAACATTGGAGATCAGAGTGTGTTGAATATGCCGGGCAAGGCTACTCGCCGTGGTCTTACGCGCTTGGTCGATCGGGTTTGGGGCGATGGGATCCATGGTGCTCCTACCTAGCTTCTGTGTCGGTGGCAGCGATTTTGCAGAGCCACTCCGGTGCTCCCATTTTATGATCGCTGAGAAAGGCCAATACTTCGCCTAGACCTGGAAGAGAAGGAATCACGCCCTCTTTGGTCACGGCCATCGCTCCCGTGAAGGTAGCAAATTCAACTGCCTCCTCGATGCTGCTGCGATGCGCCAATGCGACCGCTAGTCCGGCGTTGAACGCATCCCCCGCTCCCGTCGTATCGACCGCCTGTACCTGAACCGTGCGAAAATGAGTTCGCGAATCGGCATTGACCAGTAGCGCGCCTTGTTGGCCCAGCGTAATCACAACGTGCTTCACGCCGCTGCGAATCAAGTCTTGAGCGACGACGTGCGGTTCCACCTCAGCGTCCGGCGGATATCCTGCCAGCACTTTGGCTTCGCTTTCATTCGGAGTTAGGAAATCGACCGAGCGCAGCAGGGAAGCCGGCAAAGAATGGGCGGGTGCTGGATTGAGCACGGTAATCGCGCCATTTGCCCGCCCACGCTCCATCGCACTAGCCGCCGCCGTCACAGGAATTTCCAACTGCGTCAGAACCACAGACGCAGATCGCAAAACCGTTTCCGCCTCGGCTACATCCGCCGCGCTCAGCAAAGCATTTGCGCCGGGATCGATCACGATGCAGTTCCGCCCGCTCTCTTCTTCCACCACGATGAAGCCTACCCCGGTCGGCGCATCGCCAGATCGCGTCGCGTGCACAACGCCGACGCCTTCCTCGCGATACAAGTTGAACGCCGCATCGCCGAACCGGTCGCTTCCAATCCGGCAGATGAAATGAACTTGTGCTCCCAGGCGTGCGCAACCCACCGCCTGATTCGATCCTTTACCGCCAAAATCTACGCGATAGCCGCGGCCCATCAGGGTCTCGCCGGAGGTCGGAAGCCGGGGTACTTTCATGGTCAGGCCAGTCGCGTAACTTCCGACCACGACGATTTGCGGAGCGCTCATTCGGCGGTCATTCCTGCTCTAAAACGAGCTTAGCCTACCACAACCTCAAGTCCGGTAATTGTGCCGGCCAGCCCACGGCAATACCCATCCAGTTTTTTTTCATCGTTCTTCCGGTCGGTTCTCGGGTCTCGGCTTCATCCGTCTTGACCCTCCCTGATACCGATGTTAGTTTCAGTCGCATACGTGGCTTTGCGGGAGACATCCATCTGAACGGATCACGGAAGCGGCTGCCGGCGGTCGATCTCGACCGGCGCAAGTTTCTATTTCGCTTCTGTCAGGCCGCCGGAGCCACGTTTCTTCCATCGCGATTGTGGGCGTTCCCATTTCCTGATCCTCCTAGCTCTGAAGTCAAAGAAGACCTGCCAAGCGGAACTGGATTTTTTCTCCGCCCGCGTTACCGCAGCGAACGGCCGCTCGACGCGATCCTGCTGAAAGTCGACGCGCGCCTCGACCGGTTCGTCAGCGAACAGTACGCCGACCAGGGTGCCGCCATTCTCGCCGGCTGGAGCGCGAATCTCCTGAGTTCGTCGCGCGACCTCGGTGCCATTGCGAGAACTCTGTCGCCGCAGTTTGCCGGAGCGTCGCCCAAGGCCACAGAATCTCGCATCGTGCGCTCGGCGCCCACGATTCAAGTGCGCCTTGACAAATTTGCCGATCAGCCCAGCCTCGATGCCTCAGCGTTTCTCCGCGAATTACAGGCTAGTTTGAACGCTCTGTCGCAGATTGAAGTCGCCGAGTTCCAAATCACGGCCACAGACATTGCCAAGCCTGCCGGATCGGATCGGCCCCTCGTTTTTAAAACTCGCGTTCGCTACGAAATTGCGGGCAAGGGGACCGGGTTCCATCGTGAGCAGCGCGTGGGCAACTGGGATCTTTCGTGGGAACAGAAAGATGGTGAAGCGATCCGGCTCGCGAGTTGGCGTGTGCTCGATGAGACGCAGGCCCGTTCCCTGGCTCCCGTCTACGTAGATGTGACGGCCTCGGCGCTGGGCGTCAATGCATCCTATGCAACGCAAATGCTGCACGGCACCGACTATTGGCGCACCGTTCTCGATGGCGCCTGCGGCATCGACATCTACGGCCATAACGGTGTTTCCGCCGTTGATATCGACAATGACGGCTTCGACGATCTCTACATTTGCCAGCCCGCCGGACTTCCCAACCGCCTCTACCGCAATCGCGGCGACGGCACGTTCGAAGACATTACAGACGCTTCCGGACTCGGCATTCTCGAGAACACGGCTTGCGCGCTGTTCGCCGATTTCGACAATGACGGCTGTCAGGACGTGATCCTGGTGCGCACAGATGGGCCCGCGCTGTTTCTCAATGAAGGCGGAGGAAAATTTCGGCAGAAGGCTGATGCCTTTCACTTCGTCAATCCTCCCCAGGGAACCTTCACCGGAGCGGCCGTTGCCGACTACGATCGCGACGGATGGCTCGACATTTATTTCTGCCTTTACTCTTACTACCAGGGCACAGGGCAGTACCGCTATCCGTCGCCCTACCACGACGCGGAAAATGGGCCGCCGAATTTTCTGATGCGAAACCAGCGCGACGGCACGTTTGGCGATGTGACCGCAGAATCCGGTCTGAACCACAACAACACCCGCTACAGTTTTTGTTGCGGATGGAATGACTACGACAGCAACGACTGGCCGGACCTCTATGTAGTCAACGATTTCGGGCGGAAGAACTTATACCGCAACAATGGCGATGGGACTTTTACCGATGTTGCCTCGCAAACTGGCGTCGAAGACGTAGGCGCCGGAATGAGCCTTTCTTGCCTCGACTTCGACAACGATGGCGCCGAGGATTTCTACGTCGGCAATATGTGGACCGCGGCCGGTGTGCGTCTTTCCATGCAGCCGACCTTCAAGCAAGACTCGCCTAAAAATATTCGCGCCCTGTATCAAAAGCACGCCATGGGAAATTCGCTGTTGCGCAATCAAGCCCCGGCCTTCGCTGACGTGACCGACGTTGCCGGGGTTGGAATCGGCAGATGGGCCTGGTCGAGCGATGCCTTCGATTTCGATCACGACGGCTTTCCCGATCTCTACATCGCGAATGGCATGGTCTCAGGCCCGTCGCGCGCCGACCTGAACAGTTTCTTTTGGCGGCAGGTCGTTGCGTATTCTCCCGACGAAAGCGCGGCATCCCGTGACTACGAGCAGGGATGGAATGCCATCAACGAACTCATTCGCGCCGACGGCTCCTGGAGCGGTTTCGAGCGCAATGTGTTCTACGCCAACAATCGCGATGGAACATTTACCGACCTTTCCGCTGTGGTCGGTCTCGATTTCATTGAAGACGGCAGATCCTTCGCCCTTGCTGATTTCGATCACGATGGCCGGCTGGAAATATTCCTGAAGAACCGCAATGCTCCGCAACTGCGGGTGCTGAAAAATGTGATGGAGAATCTCCCGCCATCGATTGGCTTCCGCCTGCGCGGCCAGAAAAGCAATCGTGACGCAATCGGCGCCGCAGTCACCATTGAGACCAGTGCGGGCAAGCAAACCAGAATGCTGCAGGCCGGATCCGGCTTCTTGTCGCAGCACAGCAAGGAACTCTTCTTCGGCCTCGGCGAAGCGAAGGGCTCGGTGCGTGCCTCAATCCGGTGGCCGAGCGGACTTATGCAGGAACTGCAAAACCTACCCATCAACCATCGAATCTGGGTCGAGGAGGGCGCGGTACCGTCACGCATGGATCCTTTCAAGCCCGCTGCCAAGGCCGGATCGACGGTTTCGAATACGCCGCAGAAAGCCGAATCCCTGCCCGCCGAGATCGAGACCTGGCTGCTGGCGCCGGTTCCGGCTCCGGATTTTTCTCTTCCTGATCTGTCGGGTACGCAGCGAACTCTGTCAGCCATGCGCGGCAAGCCCGTGCTGCTGAATTTCTCGACGACCGCCTCCGGAGAATGCAAGCAAGAGCTTCAAAGCTTCGAAAAGCGGCACGCTCACTGGGTTGCGCAAGGCTTGTTGCTGTTAAGCATGAATGTGGACAAGTTTGCCGAGAGCCGCAACGAACGGAAAATTGCCGCGAATGCGGATCTCCCCGATTTCCAGCGCCAGCGTTTTTCCTTCCCCATCCTGCCAGCGTCGGACGAGGTTGCCGCAGTCTACAACATCGTCTATCGGCAATTGTTCGATCGGCATCGCGATCTCAGTCTGCCCACGTCGTTTCTCATCGATCCCGCAGGCCAAATCGTCAAGGTCTACCAGGGGCCGGTTCCACTGGAGCACATTGAGCAGGATTTCGGCGCGATCCCGCAAAGCGACGCCGAGCGATTAAAGCGTGCCCTGCCATTTCCCCGCGCGACTTCCACCCTTGCCTTCGGCCGCAACTATCTCTCTTCCGGCGCGCTGTTTTTTCAGCGCGGGTACCTGGATCAAGCGGAAGCCTTTTTTGAGCAGGCTCTGGCCCAGGATCCGTCTAGCGCAGAGGCTCTCTACGGAATCGGAAGCGTCTATCTGAATCAGAACAAGAACGCCGCCGCGCGGGAAATGTTTGAACGATGCGTAAAACTGCCGCCCGCCTATCCCGACACCTTGCCCGATGCCTGGAATAATCTCGGCGTTCTCGCCACGCGCGAAAATCATGTCGAAGATTCGATCGCCTGTTTTCGCCGGGCGTTACGAGTGAATCCAAATCACCTGCTATCGTTGGACAATCTGGGCAATGCGTATCGCCTGCAGAAACGATGGAGCGATGCCCGCGAAGTGCTCGAACACGCGGTGCAAGTTTCTCCCGACGATCCCGAAGCCAATTACAGTTTGGGCATGGTGTTCGCCCAGACCGACGATACGGCGCGGGCTTACGAGCATTTGCAGCGGGCACTGCGGGCCCGGCCCGATTATCCGGAAGCTTTGAACAATCTGGGCGTGCTTTACCTGGTCACCCAGCGGCGCGAGGAAGCTGTATCCAGTTTCAAAAAATGTATACGCGTCGCTCCCGCCTTTGACCAGGCGTACTTGAATCTCGCCCGCGTTTACGCTTTGCAGGGCGCTCGCGACAAAGCGCAGGCCGTTTTGCAGGAACTCCTCAAGCAGCATCCCGGCCACCCGCAGGCCGCGCAAATGATGCAGCAACTGCAGCAGTGACCGGACCAGGCTACGGCTTGGGTGTCGGCGCGTTCAGCAGGTCGACGAATTTCTTGTAGAATCTCTGCGTGTCCAGGTCCACCTGGATTTCAACCGGTGGTCCGACGAATTTCGGCTTGTCTTGCTCGGTCCAACTGAGAGTATCTCCGTAGCTCGCGCCGCGATTCAGGTCGACATCGAGATAGCGCGTCTCTTTCGCCGTGATCAAACTGGGATCGAGCCATGCCAGCGCCGTCAGTTCGTCCCAAAGATAGTTATATGGGCCGCGTAGGTGCGTGTACGTTCCGATGTAGCGCGCCGCAGGCGAAGTCCCGGCCTTGACTTGATCGACCAACTCCTGCGTCATTCGCGTCTTCACCGAAATATCTACCGTTGTGCACACAATCTTCTTCCACGGCGCCGTCAGCACGATGTGCGCGGCCTCCGGATCGAACCACAAATTGAACTCGTGCCGCGGCGTATTTGCAAATTCCGGATCGTCCGTCTTCGGATTCAGGCTGCCTCCCATGAAGACCAGTTCCTCGGCCAGACTCGCGAAATCTGGGTCGATAGCGATGGCCAGCGCCAGGTTCGTCATCGGGCCGCCTTCGTAGATGGTGACCTCGTGCGGATACTTGTGCACCATGCGCACCAGAAAGTGCGCGGCATCTTCGTCCAGCGGCTTGGTCGTGGGCGTGCCTTCCGACATTTCGCCCAATTGATCGGCCGGATGATACCAGTGCGGTGTCCACGCTCCCACCCATGGCACGCTCCCGTACTCCTGCTCCCACAATTCGGTTTCCTCCTTGCGCCGCAACAGCGGATACTCCGCGCCCGGTACCACGGGAATGTCGGTCCGCCCAATAATTTCCAGCGTCCGCAGCGTATGCGCCACTTCATCCTTGAGCCAAGCATCGCCGGTCACGACCGTAATGCCCAGCACATCAGTTTGTGGAGACTGAATCAGCAGCAGAATCGACTGTTGGTCGGTTCCTCCCGGTCCCGCTGCGTCCTGATCGATGATGATCCTGTGTTTTGACAAATTGGGCTGAGCCGACGCTGGAAAACTTGCCAGCACTAAAGCTGTGAATAGAGCCAGGGAAATGAATTGGAAGAAAGAGGGAAGTGGAATTCCTGAGTGTTTTGTCATGAAACTGTGCATTTTATCGGTTGGGGCCGGTAATGCGCTACTTACGTTGCTCCGCCAACTTTGTATCGTTGCCGGGTCTGGTTGCCACGACTAAAATCAGTGTCAGACCTGCGCGAGACCGGTTCCGACACCCGGCACCTCGATGATTACTCGCTTTTTATATTCGACCGGCTCTGCTGGCATCCGTCAAAGCCTGGGGACGCTTGTCCTGCTCACTATTCTCTCTCTGTTCTCACCAGGTCAGCAGGTCGCCGACTCCGCATCGTTGGGTGGCAGAGTCCGGAATTCGCAAGGCAAGCCGGTTGCCGAGGCGCTGGTGCAAGTGCAAGGCAAAGACGCGGTCGGCGCCATGACCACGCACACCGACTCCGGTGGATTCTACAAGTTCTCCGCGGTGCGTGCGGGAATTTATACTCTGCGAATCGTGATCAACGGATCGGTCGAGACGGAAGTTCCCTCGCTCGTGCTCGCTCCCGGAGAGGCCAGAACATTCGATTGCCTGGTGGGAGGATCGAAGACGACGAACTCCGCAGATTCCTCCGCGGCCAAATTCTTCGACGAGCCCCACTTCACCGTTTCCGGAGTCACCGACACCACCAATCTCGGCGGCCACGGCTCTGACACCGCAATGCGCACCCGTGAATCCCTTGCGAAAGATACCGCTTCGCTTGCCAAGTCGTCGCCGACCCCGCGGCCTGCCGAGTCGGCCCGCATTGAAAAATCTCTTCGGGGGAGCGCATCCCGCCAGCCCGCCAGTTTCAATGCCAATCATCGTCTCGGTCAATTTCTCGCGGAAAGCGGTCGAGCGGTCGAGGCGATTCCGTACTTGAAGCGCGCCCAGGAATCTAATCCCGCGGATTACGACAATTCTTACGATCTGGCGCGCGCTTACTGCGAGAGCGCCGACTACGACCAGGCGAAGAAAATCATCAACACATTAATGGCGGCGCACGACACGGCCGAACTGCATCACTTGCTCGGCGACATAGAAGAGAAAGTGAACGACCCTCTCGAAGCGGTTCGCCAGTACCAGCGCGTCGCGGAAATGGATCCTAGTGAGCACTATTTGTTCGACTGGGGTTCCGAACTTCTACTTCATTACGCGGCGGAGCCCGCGCTCGACGTCTTCCTCCGGGGCAATCGTTTATTCCCGCGCTCCGAGCGGATGCTGCTGGGTCTCGGAGCAGCCTGGTTTGCCGAAGGCAACGATGAGAATGCGGTGCAGCAAATCTGCCAGGCGTCCGACCTGAATCCCTCCGATCCTGCTCCTTATCTTTTTCTCGGGAAAATGCAACGCGCTGAGGTCATCCCGTCAGAAGCCGCCGTCGAGAAGTTGCACCGTTTTGTCATACTGCAACCCGCCAATCCCGAGGCTAACTACTACTATGCGGTCGCGCTTTGGAAGCGCCAGAAGCAATTGCCCGACAGCGCCAGCCTTTCCCAGGTAGAGGCTCTGCTGAACACGGCGGCTGGTCTGAATCCGCAATACGCGGCTCCGCACCTTCAGCTTGGCATTCTGCATTCCGACGCGGGAGACTATTCCGCCGCAATCTCCGATTACGAAAAAGCGGTGCTGATCGATCCCCAGATCGAGGAAGCCCACTACCGGCTGGCCCAGGCCTATCGCCAACTCGGCCAGGCGGACAAATCCAAAGAACAACTGCGGCTCTACCAGCAACTTTCGCAGGAATCTGCGCAGAAGGCGGATTGGGAGCGGCACGAGATCCGGCAGTTCGTTTACACCCTGCGCGATCCGCCGCAGCGTTAAATGCCTGCCTCGGGGTAGTGTCCTAGTTTAGGACACTACCTGCCTCGGCTTAGGCTGCGCCGTGTATTCCGGCTGTGTTACACTTTTTGATTCACAAAAGCAAATCGTTATACGCAGCACTCTCAACCCATACATGCTTTTTTCCAAAGAATATGTGGGCTATCTGGCCCGCGAAGTCACCAAGAGACTGATCGCCGGAAAGTTCATCGAAACCTCAACGGTCCCGGTAGTAACTGAGCGCGTAAACGCCGCTTTGGTAGACGAACTTTCCCTCGAAGATCGCATCAACGACGAAGTCCGCGTCATCCTCGAAGCCTACTCCGACGAAATGCAGAAGACCGGCGCCAACTATCAGGAAATGTTCCGCAAGGTGAAAAGCGAACTGGTGCGGAAGTACAAGGCGGTCCTGTGAGAATGAGCCGCGACAAAGTCAACGTGCTGGCCCGGGCGGTTGCCGACGTCCTCAAGCAGATGGACGAAGTCGAATTCATCGAAGATCCCAACACCATTCGCCAGGAAACTAGAAAGATTCTGGAAGACCTGCTCAATCAGGAAGCTAGGATCGATCTTGCCGCCCGGCAGAAGATCGATAGCCAGAAGCGCACCATCCTCGAAGGCTCGCAGGAGTGGGACATCCTGTACCGCAAGTACTACAACGAGGAAGTGAAAAAGCTCGGCGTGTAAGAAGTCTGATCTTCAAGCCGCTGCTGCCGTCTCCCACCCACCCTTCGCCAGTCTCGCCCCGGCCAGCTTAAAATCAGCAGATGGCGGTCCCGGTTCAACTCCACAAGATCGAAGCTCTTATCAAGCGCGCAGGCGCTGATGCCGGATTCGACCTCGTAGGCATTGCCCCCGTCGCCGATCATCGCGAACTCGAATATTTCCCATCCTGGATTGCCGCCGGCCACGCCGGCGAATTGAAGTACATGGAAGCGCGCAATGAGCGTGGCGATCTGAAGCGCGCCTCCCTCGCACGCGTAGCCCCGTGGGCGAAAAGCGTAATCGTCTGCGCCATCAACTACAACACCAATCATCCTTATTCCACCGAGGCGCAGGATCCGGGCCACGGCTGGATCTCCCGCTATGCCTGGAGCCGCGAGGATTATCACGATGCGGTCATGCGCCGCCTGAAGCACGTGGAAGATGCTCTGCACTCTGCCGCCTCCTACTTGGATGGAGAACTCACCACTCGCTCCTACGTCGATACTGGCCCCATCGTTGAGCGCGTCTTTGCCAAATATGCCGGCGTCGGCTGGATCGGCAAGAACACTTGCATCATCAACCAGAAAATTGGCTCGTGGCTGTTCCTTGGCGTCATCCTCGCCTCGCTCGAACTTCAGCCCGATATGCCCGCTCCCGATCGCTGCGGCACCTGCACGCGCTGCATCGCCGCCTGCCCGACGGATGCGATCCTCGAACCCTACCGACTCGATTCCAACCGCTGCATTTCGTATCTCACCATAGAGAAGCGCGGAAGCATCCCGGACGAAGATTTGCGTCGAGGCATGGGCCGTCATGTCTTCGGCTGCGACATTTGCCAGGATGTGTGTCCCTGGAACCGCAAAGCGCCCTCATCGGCGGCAGCCGAGTTTGAGCCTCGCCCGGGTTTGCTAGATCCGGCTCTCGCCTGGATCGCCGAAATCTCTGAGGAAGAGTTTCGCGAGACTTTTCGTCGGTCTCCGATCCGCCGGGCCAAGCGTGCCGGTCTCCGCCGCAATGCGGTGATCGCGATGGGCAATAGCGGCAACCCGGAATTTCTCCCCCTGCTAGACCGCCTGGCTTCAGATGAAGATAATTCCGTCGCCGATAGCGCACGCTGGGCGGCGAAGGAACTGCGAAGCCAGCGCCGCGCCGACGTCCAGGAATCCTGACGGCAAAGGTTGCTTAACATTCGCCAGCACCGGCACGGATTCTTTGAACTTCCGTAACTGGTTTTTTTGCTCAACGGCAACTAATCTTTTCGTAAGGGGTTCTTAAATAAGCAGGTTAGGCTAAATAGGTTGCTGTCGGAGTAATGGGTGACTTTCTTACGCCACATTCGGTTGATGCGGCGCGTATTCGGCGGGGTAGTCCTGCTCGCCTTCTCCTGCCCGATTTTTGCCCACGCTTCCGCCACTCTGCTTCTCGAAGAGCCCTACGGAAAGCTTGGATTCTTTACCGCGACCGGCCACGCCGCCGTCTATCTTTCCGGCGTATGCGCCGAGACTCCACTCGTTCTGCGACGCTGCGCCCCGAGAGAAACCGGGGTCGTCATCAGCCGATACGACGGCATCGATGGTTATGACTGGATCGCGATTCCGCTCATTCCCTACCTCTACGCCGTGGAACGGGCGGAAGACGTCCCCCTGTTTGCCGATGCCAAGATGACGGCGTTCCTGCGCGATCGCTACCGCCGCAAATATCTGGAAGACATTGCTCCCGACGCAAGGAATGGCGAGACTCCGGGCGGCAACTGGTACGAACTCGTCGGATCTTCTTATGATCGCACCATCTACGGCTACGAGATTGAGACGACGCCAGGGCAAGATGACGCGCTCATGCGGAAGCTGAATTCCTCGCCGAATATATCTCATTTCCGCCTGGTTCGCCGGAATTGCGCCGATTTCGCCAAAGACATTCTGAACTTCTATTACCCGAAGACGCTGCACCGCAGCGTTGTTGCCGACGCTGGCATCACTACGCCCAAGCAAATGGCAAAGCTCCTGACCCGCTACAGCGACCGCCATCCGCAGATCCATTTTTCCCGTTTGGTGATCGCGCAGGTGCCGGGCAGCATGCCCCGCAGCACTGCAGTGCACGGCGTGGTGGAATCCTTTTTCAAAGCAAAGAAGTACATTGTGCCAAGCGCAATAGCCAGCCCGATCTTCGCCGGCTGTGTGGCCGCGGTTTATGTGGGAACGGGCGCGGGGCACTTTGAACCCGCCCGCGGCGCCAGAGTTTTTGTCGTGGGCAGCGGTCCCGAGACGCCGCTTGATCGCGAAGATCTGAGAGCTTATCGCGAAGAACTCAAGCACCTCTTGGCCCAGGCATATCCGGAAAATCCGGCGGCCAACGCAGACAAAACCTGGGAACGCCTGCAGTCCCACGCCCAAACCGGCGTCGACCCCGAGGGCCGTCCGATTCTGCAGTTCCGCTTCGGGCAAGACTGGGTGCAGGTCGGCGATTCCGCAGAGAACATACTTGCCGGAAACGCCCCTCCGCAACTGGTGCGTCAACTACTGGAAGCACGCCTGCAATCAGAACTCAGTCACCGCTCCCCACACGGCATTACCGAAAACGAAGTTGCGCGGGACTGGAAATTGTTGCAGGAGACGTTGCCTGAGAATGACCCGCCTTTGAGCGCCCGCTCCGCGCAAACCTTGCGCGGCAATCGGCAATAACGAGCCCTCCGCAGCTTCGGCGGCCTTATTCCACTGGCAACCTCAGTGATCTCAGGGGTCAGTGGTTATTGGTCCAGTGGCTGGTGGTAAGTTGCCAGCCTGGGGTGTTGGAGTCAGTGGCTAGCTGATCGTTCTGACCACCAGCCACTGACCCCTGCAGGAGGCGAGGCCGTACTATTGTTCCTGCGGCGGATGTGGCGGCATGCCCGAGCCCGGAATCGGAACTTGCCCCCCCTGTTGTTGTTGCTGCTGCTGCAGTTGCATCTGTCGCTGCTGCATCTCCTGCAGCATCTGCTGCGGAGTCTTCACCGTGGGCTGATCCGCATTATTGACGGGCTGCTCCGTGTCGGCGGTGGACGGATCGGCAGCCTCATCGCCGTTCATGTTTTCTTCGGCGGTTTCCGCCTCCGCGTCCGATGCTGCATCTTCCGGCGCGTTATTGGCTTGCGCAATCGCTGGCTGAGGATTGGCCCCTGCAGGTCCCGGAGTTACCTCGGGCCCGCTCTTGGCCACCAGCACCACTCGCGTCAGGACCGTGTCGTCGGCAGGAGATCCCAGCAGCACATAGTTAAAACGGGATCCGTTGAGCAGTTCCGCGACCACAGCTCGGGCCGGGCCGGGCCCCAGATGCGTTACCACCCGCTCCGGCGCCGGAGGAATATCGATCTCCGCTCCAGTTTGCTTGCGAACCGCCCGCAGAATATCGGCCAGCGTCGAATTCGGCGCTACGATCGTAAGCTGGTTGTTCTGGTAGGTGACTTGCGGCGCCACGGCTGCAATCGAATCCAAGGGAATCTGCTGTACTGGCCCAGTCGGCCCGGAGGGAAGAGGAGGAGGCGGCGGCTGCTGTACTTTCTTTTTCTTGTGGGTTTGCGTTGTCGCGCCCACAGGACTCGAAGCCCCCAGACTTACCGTGATACCTAGCATCAATGCGCAGGCAAGTCTCATGAATTTTGGTCCGGTGATGCTCATGGTTACTCCCGTTTTGAAAGCGAGCTTTGGGGGGACATCGAAGGTCGCCTATCCAGTAATCTTATCACTGGAAACTAAGCTTCCACAGACCTGCTCCCGAGAATAGGAACGATCCAATCCTAGTCTCTTGCGCATTTCCCGCCGGCGAAACTCGTGGCAAGCGATTGTAGTCAACCATTTCCGGCTGCATAAAATCTTATCAACCGTGTCCAAGTCAGGCGTAAACTGGCCAAGGCATTCCAACTCTCTGAAAGTAAAGGCGGAATCCCTATGAATCTGCCGTCGCGTCACCCTGCGGCATGTTTTTTCCTGGTTTTAATCCCTCTTTTATCATGGAATGCCAGGGCGCAAAGCTGCCAGATGTCAGGGGAGTTGGAAGATGCGACGCGAACCGCCATTACCACGGCTGCGCAAAAATACTTTGGCATGGCCGCGATCGGGGACTCCGCCGCGTTGCGTCAGAACGCCATTCCCAGCCTCGCCGCCGATTTCTCTGGAATCGAAGCCACCGTAAAGGCACACCAGTCCGACCTGAGCGGGGCCCAAGCTACCGTCAAGTCTTCGTTCTTGCTCGATGCCTCCGGAGTTGCTCCCATCCCCCATGCCGAGTTTTATTGCGGCGTATTCGGCAAGAATGGACAAACCGCCAACAGCGCCGCCTTCTATCTCGACAACCTTCCGGCCGCGAAATATGCAGTGGTGCTGCTTGACGCAACCTCTGCCAAAGGGAAAACGATGTTTTCGGAAGTCTTGCAGCAGACCGGAACCGACTGGAAACTAGGCGGTCTCTACATCAAGCCTGCGCAGATTGCGGGACACGATAGTGACTGGTTTCTCACCCGCGCCCGTGAATTCAAGACCAAGGGACAACTGCACAATGCCTGGTTCTATTACGAGGAAGCCCGCAGTCTGATTTCTGCCTTGCCCTTTATGAGCACGCTGGCCACCGACAAGCTTTATGACGAATCGGCGGCGTCGCAGCCCAGCGATCTGCCGGCCGGAGGCAAGACGGCCAGTCTTCCCGCGGGCGCCGTCACCTACAAGCTCACTGCCGTTTTTCCCGAGATCGTAGGCAACGATCTGGATTTAATTGTTCGATATGAATCGGCGAATGTTTCCAATACCAACCTCGCCTATCAGGATAACGTGAATGTGATGAAGGCGCTGGTGAACAAGTATCCCGAGGTCAGAGATGCTTTCGCGGCCGTAGTAGCCCGCGCCGTCGATCAAACCGGTCACGACTACGGCACGCTGCTGGCAATGAAAGACATCAAGTAAGCTCGCGCCATAGTGCAGCGAAGGCGTAGCGCCGGCGACCCGCCGGCTGTTGTGAGGGCGTCTCGCCCTCACACCCGAACCCAATTCCCAAAAAAGCGAATTTCCAATCGAAGGGCTTTAACCCGAAGCCGAGCCAGCCATCAATTCCTGCAGCACGCATTCCTTCGGATCCTTATCATACCGCAAACCCAGAAACACCGGCGCTCGCAGCTTTGGACCGCTCCCCGCGCCAGTTCCGTGCGTCCACTCGGCGTACTCGATTTCGGCAACCAGTTCCGGCTTCACCCAACTCACTCGCCGCAGCGCCTCCACTTCGCCAAAGAACGGATTCGATTTCGTCTCCAGCTTCTTCAACGTTTTCCAAATCTCTGCCAGCGACTTTTGATTGAACCCGCTGCCAGCCTGCCCCACATGAACCAGCCGTCCCTTATCGTCGTACAAGCCGAGCACCAGCGAGCCAAAATGCGCGCGGCTGCCTTCCGGTTCGGTGAATCCGCCGACCACACACTCGATCCGATGTCGGATCTTGATCTTCAACCACTCCCCGCTGCGGCGTTCTTCGTAAAAACTGTTGCGCCGCTTGGCGACGATGCCCTCGAGTCCCTTTTGCCGCGCGATCTCAAACAGCGCCCGTCCCTGTTCCTCGTAGTGATCGGAATAGCGCAGCGCGTCTCCCGCAACGATCACCGACGCCAGCTTGCGTTTGCGTTCTTCAAGCGGCACTTTGCGCCAGTCCTCGCCATCCAGATACAGCAAATCGAACGCGTAATAAAGCACGGGAACGTCCGCCTTCGCTGCTGCCCGCTTGCCTCCGGGACGAAACCCGGTGCGTTGCTGCATAAGGCTGAACGACGCTTTCCCGTCGGCATCGAGCGCCACCACTTCGCCGTCAAGAATTGCATTCTTCGCCTTGACGAACCCCGCCATATCCTTCAACTCCGGATAGCGCGCCGTCAGCTCATTCTGATTTCGCGAGACCAGTCGCACCTTGCCGTCCGTGATGAAGGCAATCGCCCGATAACCGTCCCACTTGATTTCAAACAGCCAGTCCGCTCCGTCGAACGGCTCCTCGATCGATTCCGCCAGCATAGGATGAATGGCCGCAGGCATCGGCCGCTTGATCGCTCCCGACGTAACGGTAGGAGAATTCGTAACCACAGAGGACACGGGGGACGCAGAGGAATTCGCGCCTGTTGAAGATGTTGCCGCAGACAAGCCCTTACCGTTTTTTGCGCTCGCCCGCTTTCCTCTGTGTTCCTCTGTGTCCTCCGTGGTCAATTTCGGCGTTCGCTTTCCTTCGTGTTCCTTCGTGCCCTTTGTTGTGATTTTTTTTTTACTCTCGACCCGCGCGACGGTATCGGCGAGCCAGGCAGCCTTCAATTTCCCGCGCCCTGCCGGACGGCTGCTCTTCCACTCCCGCGATCCGGCGTCGCCCGCGATCTCATCCATACTGCGCTTGCTGAGCACCGACTCGTCGATGTCCCCGGCGTCGTATCCTTCCACGACATAATCGTCGTGCTTCTTGATCATCAGCCACTCGTTGCCCTTGCTCCCGGGACGCCGCCCTTTCATCTTGATCAGCGCAAAATCCCCCTTCAGCCGCTGCCCGTTCAATCGGAATTTCAAATCGCCCTTGGCCAGCATCGCCACGGCTTCGGCCTCCGTGCCTGGCACATACTTTCCCTCCACCGGCACCGGAGACAGCGGCTGCCACGTGCCCACGTCCCACACCATCACGCTGCCCGCGCCGTAATTGCCCTCGGGAATATTCCCCTCAAAATCAAAATAAGAAACGGGATGATCCTCGACCTGCATCGCCAGCCGCTTGTCCGCGGGATCGAGCGAGGGACCTTTCGGCACAGCCCACGACTTCAACACGCCTTCCATTTCCAGGCGGAAGTCGTAATGCAACCGCGTGGCCTCGTGCTTCTGTACCACGAAGCGGTTGCCCTTCTTCTTCTCCACTTTCGGGGGAGGCTCCGGCGTCTCTTCAAACCGCCGCTTGCGTTTATATTCTTCGAGTGCCATATGGTGTCCGCGATATTCTAGTGCACACTTCAGATTTTCGCTGATCTCCTCCCCTGACCCCTGTCATCCTGAGGCGCGCTTTTCGCGCCGAAGGACCTGTGCACGTTTGCTTGCATCGACCCACAGTCGAAGCGAGATGCTCAGATCGCGAATGCGCACCCTTTTTTGTTGCACCTAAAGGCTGTCGCGCTGCCAGCAGAATCCAGCGGATACAATGAACACTTCCGTTCCCCTATGAAACGCGAATTCCCCGAACTTCCGCTGGTCGGCGTCGGCGCCATCATCATCGATGGCGACCGCGTCCTGCTGGTCAAGCGCGCCCACCCGCCGATTCAAGGACAGTGGTCGATCCCCGGAGGAGTTCTCGAGGTCGGAGAAATGGTCCGCGAAGCCGCCATCCGCGAGGCTCGCGAAGAAACCGGCCTGATCGTCGAACCTGGCGAACTGCTCGGCGTCTACGACCGCATCCTGCGCGATCCCGAGGAGCGCGTGCAATATCACTACGTACTGATCGATTTCCTCTGCCGCGCGACCGGGGGCCAGCTGCAAGCCGCCACCGACGCCGCCGAAGCCCGCTGGTTCACCCGCGCGGAATTGCCCCCACTAAAGCTCGCCGAGGACACTCAGGAAGTGATCCACAAGGGATTTGAAAGCCTACTCGGCTGAATCTGATTCCTCGGATGCGGCGGCTTCGGCGGTTGCTTCTTCGAGAACTTGATTGGCGGCCTCCACATTTGCCGCATCCACACGCAACTTGACTCCACCGACCGCGTTTGCGTACCAGCCCAAGCCCACGATGTTTTCGTCGAATAGGAAGGACTGAATGCCCGCAGCATCCAGCAAGCCTTTCGCCAACTCAGCCTCCGCTAAATACCAAAAACTGCGGATCGTAACCAGATTGCGAAACTCCGCTTCGTCCTGCTCTGGCACGGCTGCCGACTCTTCCAGTTGACCAATGTAGAGTCCCCGCTTTCCCAGTTCGGCTCGCAGTACTTCTCGCGCAGGATCAGTGAGCTCGTAACCCTGTCCCGCAACTTGCTCTAGTTCCCCGTCCGTCTGGCCGGAGTAAAATTCGGCTAGCCGCCGTTTCTCTTGCTCGGGATCAATCGTCGTCATCGCAGGGAATCATACTCCAGATGAAGTCAGATCAGTTCATTCGTGTGAATCCGCGAAATCCTTGGCCATGAGGTTGAGTCTAAAAATAGAACGGCCCACAAGCACAAGGCCTGCGGGCCGCCCGGTGGACTGGTTGGGATTGACCAAGAGGTGGTCACTCTAACGTGGCCTCTACGGCAACTCCGGTACTCCTGACCGACCTGCGCCAGGTGGAATCAATCCTTAAATCACCGGTAGTGTGCGGGCTGTAGCTCCAGACGCAGTTCTTGCGAATTCGGCGTCCAAAGCCCCGCTTAGAGCAACCGCTCTAAGTCTCAGCCACCTCACCTGGTCTTTGG
>Ga0187805_10000088_pt1 | contig 26854 bp, 27 predicted proteins | sample NC_wetland_sal_i_6_FD_132965 | JGI IMG/M metagenome (GOLD analysis project Ga0187805, IMG submission 132965) | Wetland sediment microbial communities from Neuse River Estuary, North Carolina, USA - Control_5 | ecosystem: Environmental > Aquatic > Freshwater > Wetlands > Sediment | place: USA...
CACCGCGCTTGCCCTAGTCGCAGGCTATGTGCTGCTGTCGGCCGGCTGGCTGATCATGAAGGGCGAGGAGGCCTTGCGCGACTGGGCCTATAGCATCGCCCGCTATGCACTGATTACGGTTACGGCCTTCATCCTCATTTTCAGCCTGTGGACACCATGGCTGCACCCTGAGATCGCCAAACGCTGGTTCACCCCCGCCAATATGATAATGCTGAGCCCGGTTCCGCTGGCCACCGCGGCAACCATCGCCGCGCTTTGGCTCTCGCTCAAGCGGCGGATGCGCTACGCGCCTTTCCTGCTCGCCGCAGTGATCTTCCTGCTTTGCTATACAGGGCTCGCGGTGAGCCTGTTCCCCTACATCATCCCGCCGTCAATCACCCTATGGCAGGCGGCAGCGGCGACTGAATCCCAGCTCTTCATGCTCTATGGCGCGATCCCGATCCTGCCTATTATCCTCGGCTACACCGCCTATTCCTATTACGTGTTCTGGGACGCGACTGGGCACGAGGGCTATCACTGAGCCGTCAGGTCGTTTCGGCCCGAAAGGTCGTGCTGCGTCAGCCGGCGCTTGAGCTCGACGATCCTCCCATAAGCAGCCTCGATCCGTGCACGCGGGATTCGGCCGTCGCGCACCGCAGAAGCGATAATCCCATGGAGCTTGATCCCGAGGCTTGGATCGCGCGACTTCACATTGGAGAAGACGAGGAGATCGATGCCGGCATCGATGGCCTTTACCACGCGATCCTCCAGCGAATAGCGATCGCGCACAGCGCCCATCTCCATATCGTCGCTGACCACGACGCCCCGAAATCCGATACCATCGTCTGCCCGAAGCACATGAACCGCATTTGCCGATAGCGAAGCGGGAAGCCTTTCGCCGTCGCTGAAGCGCGGGTGATAAAGATGCCCGACCATGACCATGTCGAGCAGCCCCTCCTGCGACAGAGACACATAGGGCTTAAGCTCGCTATCCTGCCAGCTTAGCGAAATATCGGGGAGAACCTTGTGGCTGTCGCCCCAGCTCGAGCCATGGCCCGGAAAGTGCTTCGCCACGGTGGCCACGTTCGCCTCGCGATGCGCCGTGATGAAGGCGCGGGCGAGCGTCGTCACGATCCCTGGATCGGAGCCGAAGCTCCGTTTGCGGCGGGCGATGACTGTGTTCCAAGGATTGAGGCTGAGATCGACCACGGGACCGAAATTGACGTTGATGCCTGCAGCGGCCAGTTCCTTCGCCATCGCCTCGTAGAGGTGATGCGCGGTGTCCACGGTGCCGAGCTTTGCTTCGCGGCCCATCTTTCGCGCCGAAGGGTAGTGCGTGTGGCCGGTGCGTCGCGTCAGCCGCTGCACCATCCCGCCTTCCTGATCCACAGCGATGAACGGCACGAGCTTGGAATTGGCGTTGGCGAGGAGGGCGGTGAGGAGGCGAAGCTGCCGGGCTGAGCTGATGTTCTCCGGATAAAGCGCCACGCCCCCGATCACGCCCGTCGCCAGCTGGTCGCGGACGGCCATGACGCCCGGATCGTGCTCGTCTTCGCCGGAGAAGCCCACCATGATTGTCTGGCCGATCATCTGGTCGAGCCGATCGTCGGCCTCTGCCGTCCCCGTTAGCTCCGCGAGACCTTCCGGCTCCGCGGCGCTGCAGACATCGGCTCGGAGCGAAAGGCTGGCTGCCGCGAGCACCAAAAGCGCCGGCACAATCGATGTTCGCGTCATGTTCGATCGTTAACGATAACTATCGACAACTCTATGGCATTTTGCTTGACCATTTGCTTCCGAGACTGCGGCCGGAGCAACCGCAAGGGATGTGGACAATTCGACCGTCCGCAACGGCAGCGTGTGGTATGGTGTCGCAGTGCCGAGCCCGGGTAGGCGGCGATGCAGCCTTCGGTTTTTCCTGGATTCGGCGTCACTTGGAGCGCCGCGACTTGCGTTTTGGTGGCGCGCAGCATGGTGAGCAGGCTCGGCGTAATCTGGCCGTCCAGAGTCAGACCGGCCTTGGCCTGAAATCGCTTGATCGCACCTGCGAGCGTGTCGGCTCGTGTCGGCCATGAAGCCGAGCTGTTGCAGAATGACGCGCGTCTCGACGAGCTCGGCCTGATCCCTAATCACGCCCTCCCGCCCCGCGTCGTGATCTCCGGCACCTGCGCCCCGCGTGAGGCAACGCAGACATCCTTCGCCGTGTCCTCAAGCATGTCGCGCATATAGAGGCGTGGGTTCCCGTCGAAATTCTTAAGTAGCGACTTGGCGAAGGGCGAATGATCGCCGGCATCGCCGTCCGCCGCGAGCTGACTCGACAGCGTGGCATTGGCGCTGAGGAGCGAGCGGTCCTCCTCGGTCAACCGCGACAAGCCGGCAGCGCGGCAAAGAGCGTGAGGGCCAGCGCTAAAGCAACGATACGAAAACATGGCGGGTCTCGCCTTTTCGTGCGCTGAAGCCAAGCCCTCGGCAAGCCGCTTCATGAGGGTGCGAACTTACCACCGGCCGGGTGGCGCGCGAAGAGCGCGGGTAGGGGCCGGTGCAGCTTTTGCCACGATTGTGAATAGACTGTGAGGCGCGCTGGTCCGTAAATCCGGGGCCATAGAGTGAGGTCCTCTTCGCCATGCCGTGTCGCCAGTCCCACCTCATTCCTGTCGCGGTGCTTGCCGCGATGGTGGCGCTTGTCCCGGTGATCGCACACGCCGAGCCAAAGCAGCCGAGTGAGGAGCAAAATGCGGATGCCGCCTTCGCCGCGAGCTTCATCGGCAAGAATTATGACGGCGATCTCGACATCGAGGGCTGGAACGATGTTGGCGGCGGTCTCATCGCGGCGCCGATCTACATCCACCAATATCAGCGCGAAGACGGGACGTTCCTTGTGCTCACAAGCCGCCAGCTCACCAAGGAGTCGAGCGGCACGCCCGCCAATTACGAGGTTGCGGACGCATTGATCGTACCCCCGCCGCAATCCGGCGTGGAGTTCTCTATCTCCTGCGTGCAAGGCCAGGACGAGACGCTTCGCTTCATCGGCGAGGCGAAAGGTCCGGAAAACAAGGAGTGGTGGACCGAGGTCCGGCGCGCTTGGGAAATTGCGCTGGACACCGGCAAGATCTCGTCGACCAAAACCAAGGGCGTGCGTTGCACCAACGTGTCCTGGGGGCAGTAGGAGGAGTGCGTCCATGAAGGCCACCCTAAGGGATCATGTCATCGCCGAGAGCGACGACATCGTTGAGGAGGGCGGCTATCACTATTTCCCGATCTCCGTTGTGCGCATGGAGTGGCTCGAGAAGGCGCCGAAGACGGACTCCGATCGCGCCTGCCCGCATGGCGTTCAGGTCTACGACGTGGTGATCGACGGGAACCGCTTCGAGCGCGCGGCCTGGATCTACGAGGTGCCGCGTCCGAGCATGCAACACGTCGCCCGCCGCTTCGGCTTCTGGGACGACGTCGAGGTAGGTTGAGAGAGCACCCTCAGCCTCCCGCGTTCGCCTTTGCCAATAACTCCTCGACCTTCGGCAGAATGAGTTCAACGATGCGCGCCACACCTTGCGCGTTGGGATGAAGCCCATCGTCGAGCAGGTATTTGTCATCGAGGACGACGCCGTCGAGGAAGAACGGATAGAACACGAGGTCGTAGCGGGCGGCGAGGTCCTGATAGAGTCCTCGGAACGACTCCACATACTCCTTACCGAGATTGCGCGGAGCTTCCATGCCGGCAAGCAGGATGGGCAGCCTGCGCGCTTTCACTTGGGTGATGATCTTCTCAAGTGTCGCCCTGGTCGCCGCGGGATCGAGCCCCTGCAACGCGTCGTTGGCACCAAGCTCGATGATGACGGCGCTTGCATCGTCCGGCATTGCCCAATCGAGCCGCGCAAGCCCGTCCGCCGCGGTGTCCCCCGAAACGCCGGCATTGACGACTTGCACCTTTTGCCCGCGCGCCCTGAGCGCCTTCTCGAGCTGCGCCGGGAACGCCTCGTTTTCGAGTAAGCCTAGCCCTGCCGTCAAACTGTCGCCGAAGGCGACGATCACCGGCTCGTGCGCCGCTGCCCGATTTGCGTGCAGCCCCGACGCGGCAAGAAGAATCCCTGCGGCAGCGGAGGCGGTGCACAATACGCCTCGCTTCATCTTTTGGACCTCTTTGCCCTTCTTTATTACGCGGCGCCGTGCCATGTCAGGAGCACGACCCGATTCCATGGATCAGACTCTGAAACAATCCTCTGCTTCCGCCATCCGGCTCGAAGGCGTGCATGTCACGCTTCCCTCCCGCGCCGGTCCCGTTGCCATATTACGTGGGTTGGACATGAACGTGGCGGCTGGCGAGTCGATCGCAGTGGTGGGCCGCTCTGGCTCCGGCAAATCCACCTTGCTCATGATCATCGCCGGGCTTGAGCGCGCCACCGAAGGCTGCGTTTCCGTGCTCGGCGCTGATTTCTGGACCCTCAACGAGGACGATCTGGCGCGCCTCCGTGCCGCCAATATTGGGATCGTGTTCCAATCCTTCCACCTCGTACCCACCATGACGGCGATCGAGAATGTGGCGCTGCCGCTCGAGTTCCTCGACCGCGACGACGCGTTCGAGGCCGCGCGGGCGGCGCTCGCCGAGGTCGGGCTTGGCCACCGCGAGACGCATTTCCCTGGGCAGCTCTCCGGCGGCGAACAGCAGCGGGTCGCTATGGCCCGGGCGCTAGCGCCAAAGCCCTCCCTCATTCTCGCCGACGAGCCCACCGGCAATCTCGACGAGACGACGGGAGCTGACGTCATGGATCTCCTTTTCTCCCTGAAAGAGCGGACCGGCGCCACGCTCCTCCTCATCACTCATGACCGGACGCTCGCCAAGCGCTGCGACCGCATCGTCAGCCTGGCCGATGGCCGTGCCACGAGTGGCCGGGTGACGAGTGCAGGCACCAAACGCCGCGCCGCAGCATCGTGACCGCCGCCAACCTCATCTCGCCCTTGCCGGCAATCGGTTTGCGGCTGCCGCTCGCGCTCGCAATCGCGCTCCGCGAGCTTCGCGCCGGCGCCGGCGGGCTCACCATATTCGTGCTCTGCATCGCCCTTGGCGTCACCGCTGTGGCGGCCATCAGCTCGCTCGGTGCTTCCTTCGACGCGGCGCTCGCGAGGCAGGGGCGCCTGCTCGTCGGCGGCGATATTTCCTTCGAGCGCGTGCACCGGCGCGCCAGCGCCGAGGAGCGCGCGGCATTGGACAGCGAAGGCCTGGTCAGCGAGTCGGCGAGCCTCCGCGCCATGGCGAGGATCGCTGGAGGCAAGAGCGCGCTGGTCGAGGTGAAAGCCATCGATAACGCCTACCCGCTCTATGGCGCGGTCGTCATCACAGAGCCGAAAGATGCGGGCGCGATCTGGCGCAAGCCAGGCGTAATCGTGGTGGAGCGGTCGCTGCTCGAGCGTCTCAATGTCAAGATCGGCAGCACTCTCTCGATCGGCGAAGCCACCGTCACTATCGGCGGCATCCTCGGCATTCAGCCGGACCGCCTCGCCGATCGCCTTGCCTATGGCCCGCGGGTGCTGATGTCTCTCGAAACGCTCGATCGCACCGGGCTTATACAGCCTGGAAGCCTGATTCGCTGGATCTATCGCGCGAAGCTTCCCGGGTTGCTCGGTAACGACAAGACGGCGCTCAACACCGCCCGGTTCGGAATCGAGGCCAAGTTCCCCGAAAGCGGCTTTGCCATCACTGATTGGACCGATCCCGCGCCCTCGATCCGCCGCGAGGTGCAGCGCTTCACGCAATTTGTCAGCCTTGTGGGACTTGCCGCGCTGCTGCTCGGCGGCATCGGCGTCGGCAATGCCATCGGCAGTTACATGGCGAAGAAGCGTGAGGTGATCGCCACCTTCAAATGCCTCGGCGCCTCGGGGCGCCTCGTGCTCGCCGTCTACCTCATCCAGGCGCTAATGCTCGCGGGCCTCGGCATTGTCCTTGGGATCGTGCTCGGCGCGCTCACCCCTGCTCTGCTCTCCACCATTTATGGCGACGCCCTGCCGATTGCCCTTGCCGTCGAGCCCCATCCCGCATCGCTGTTCGCCGCCGCGGGCGCAGGCCTCCTCACCATGCTTCTCTTCGTGCTTCTGCCCTTGGGACGCGCGAGTGTCGTGCCACCCGCAGTGCTGATGCGCTCACACCTTACCGACGAGCAAGAGCGTCCGCCACTCGCCTTCATCGCCACGGCTGCGGCAAGCGGGCTTGCGCTCTTTGCCCTGGCGATTGCGGCATCAGAGGAGCGCGTTATCACTGCGTCGATCTCCGCCGGCATCGTCGCCGAGTTTCTCTTGCTGTTGGGCTTCGGCTGGGTGTTGCAACTACTTGCGGCGCGGTTCCGGCGCTCCAAGCCCGCGGCCTGGGCGCTTGCGCTTGCGAGCATCGCCGGACCAGGCTCGATTGCTCGTCAGATCGCCGTGTCGCTCGGGCTGGGCCTCGGCTTCCTCGTCGCCATCGCACTCATCGACCGCTCCCTGATGGAGGAGTTCAAGGAGAACCTTCAAGCCGATGCTCCAGCCTATTACTTCCTCGACATCGACGCCAAGGATCTCGGCGCCTTCCGCGATACGGCCGAAGCCGTCGAGCCAGACGCCAAGCTCGCCGACGCTCCCATGTTGCGGGGCCGCATCGTGGCGGTGAACGGCGTGCCGGCGGAAAAGGTCGAGGCCGCTCCCGACAGCCGCTGGGTGCTCGCCAGCGATCGCGGCCTCACCTATGCGGACAAGGTTCCGGAAGGCTCGACCATCGTGCAAGGAAGTTGGTGGGCGCTGGACTACAACGGTCCGCCGCTCGTCTCCTTCGATGCCGAGGCTGGCTCCGGGCTGGGGCTCAAGCTCGGCGACACCATCATGGTCAACGTGCTCGGTCGCAACGTCGAGGCCCACATCGCCAATTTCCGCAAGATCGACTGGGAGTCGCTTGCCATCAACTTCGTTATGGTGTTCTCGCCGAACACGCTTGTTAACGCGCCCCACCGCGTGCTGGTCACGCTCGAAAACCCCAAGGAGACCGATTCGGCGCGCGAGGCGAAGCTCGTTCAGGCGCTTGCCGATCGCTTTCCGCTCGTCACTGCCATCAAGGTCGGCGACATCGTCGAGGCGGCCAAAGACCTGTTGCAGAAGGTGATGACCGCGATCCGCATGACGGCTGCCGTCACGCTTTTGATCGGCGTGCTCGTGCTTGTCGGCGCCGTGGCCGCAACCCAGCAGCGGCGCAAGTACCAGGCGGTGCTTTACAAGACGCTCGGCGCCACGCGCGGGCGCATTGTCCGCGCCGAGCTGCTTGAATTTGGGCTGCTTGGGCTAGCAATCGCCGCCTTTGCTCTTGCCGCCGGGACGATCACCGCCTGGGCGCTCTGCAAATGGGCCTTCGAGGTGAAGTTCGTCTTTTCCGGGCTCGCCGCGGCCGAGACCGTCCTGCTTGCGCTCGCGCTTGTGCTTGGGGTCGGCGCCATCGCCACCTGGCGGGTTCTGTCGGCCAAGGCCGCGCCCTATTTGCGGGGAGAATAGCGGGGCCGGCGTTTGCTATCATCTTGCGCGGGGCATCGCGGCCACCCATATTCGGGTCCAAAGCGTCTGGATTTACAGCGACTCGAACAACACGGGTGAAAGGACCAGCAATGGCGGACTTAGACAGACGATACGCGCAAGGCACGACCGTCGGCCGCGCCGAACCCGGCGTGATCGACCAGGGGCTCCGCGCCTATATGCTGCGCGTCTACAACTACATGGCGTCAGGGGTCGCCATCACCGGCGTGGTTGCCTATCTGACCTACGCCATGGCCGTGGTGGACACCGGCGCAGGCCTGCAGCTCACGAGCTTCGGCAGCTTCATTTTCGCGAGCGCCTTCAAATGGGTGGTGATCTTTGCCCCGCTCATCATGGTGTTCTTCATCTCGGCGCGCATTAATTCCATGAGCCTTAGTGGCGCGCAGATCGCGTTCTGGATCTTCGCCGCGCTTATGGGTCTATCCATCGCGTCGATCTTCCTTGTCTATGCGCATGCGAGCATCGCACGCGTGTTCTTCATCACCGCCGCCTCGTTCGGCGCGCTCAGCCTCTACGGCTACACCACGCAGCGGGATCTGTCGGCCTGGGGCTCGTTCCTGTTCATGGGCCTGATCGGCATCATCATTGCGATGCTGGTGAACCTGTTCCTCGCGTCTTCGGCACTGCAATTCGCCATCTCGGTGATTGGCGTGCTGATCTTCGCCGGGCTCACTGCCTATGACACCCAGCAGATCAAGGACATGTACTATGTCGGCGACGACGGTACGGTCGCTGGCCGCAAGGCGGTGATGGGAGCGCTAAGACTCTATCTCGACTTCATCAACCTGTTCATGATGCTGCTGCAGCTATTCGGTGACCGCCGATAAGCGAGAGCTAATGGGCACAAGTCAGGGCCCCGGCTTCGGCCGGGGCCTTTTCTTTTTCAGCTTTTGAAATCGGTCGGTCAGCACTCGACCAGGCGCAGGCCGCGGTCGAGCGCGCGAAGCACACGGGCGAGGTCATGGCCCCGCTTGAGGATCAATCCGGTGGTCGCCACCACACTGTAGGCGCCCTGGCGGCGGGAGAGCTTCGGTACCTTTTCGATGCGGTAGAGGGGCACTTCGGTCGCGCGCCGGAACACAGAGAACACGGCCTTCTCGCGCAACGTATCGATGGCGTAGTCGCGCCATTCGCCGCTTCTCACCTTGCGCCCGTAAACGTTCAGGATTTGAGACAACTCTTCCCGGTCAAAGGCTATACCGCCACGCTGGGATATCCTATCAGGATGAACTGCTTGGCCGCCGGCCACACGGGCCAGCGGCAAGATTATGGGCTCGGTTTCGCTCAACGCGCGCCTCCTGTAACGGAAGCTTCATGATGACTTGAGATTCCCGGAAATTCAAGCACATGCCGGGGGTCACACACGTTGTAACATATTGAAACACAAATCACAGTAATGCCAAAGTTCAGCCCCGTGCACGCCCCAAAGACCCGTATGATGATCAATGTTGCCTCTCGGCCCGGTCCTGATAGAGGCTTCGGATATCTCAGCCCCCCAGCCCCCCCGGGGTCTTCTTTCGGACCGGGCCATTTCATTGGTCCATTTCATTTTCCTGGTTGTTCCTCCCATCGCTGCTGCGACGGGTCGGTTTTCCCCGACCCGTTTTTGTTATGCGCATTTGGGAGGCTCGCCGATTCGCGTCCAGTGCGTCGGAGCGAATGGAGGTGAAATCAATCGTCGGAGGTCTCGAACTCCGCGCTGCCTAGGATCGGCCCCGAATCTTCCACTTGCAACAGCGCGAACAGACAATCTCCGCCCATGGTCTTGAGATCCTTGAGCGGCAAGCGCAGCGTCATCGCCTCGCCGTGCCATATGCCGATCGGCGAGAGCTCGCGCACCGGGTGATGGTAGCTCAACTCGCGGCCGCGGTTCTCGCCGCGGGCGATCTCGACCTTCTCCTCTTCCTTGGCGATGGCGAGCCAGACCGTCGCCGCACGCTTGTCCGAGGCTTCCGGAGCCGCGCCCACATCGATGACGAGCGTATCGCCATCGGCATGCATGCTGACCGGCACCTTGACTTGTGCGAGCCGTTTCTCGGCCGCCGCCACCGCAGCTTGCACCGCATCTTCGTCACCGCCATTCACATGGGTGACGCCGTCCACAACAATCTGCGGCGTGTAGACCCGGCCGTCGCCGCGCGCCCGCGCATAGTTGCGCTGGCGCTCGCTATTGGCAGGGCTGCCGAGCGTGTCGCGCCAACCGAGATAATCCCAATAGTCCACCGAATAAGAGAGCACGACGAAACCAGGCCGCTCGGCCAACCGCCCGAGCAAGGCATCGGCCGGCGGACAGGACGAGCAGCCTTGGCTCGTAAACAGCTCGATCACGGCCTTGGCTTGACCGACGGGCGCTGAGTCGGAACCCGCCATGCCTAACCCGGCAAGTGTGAGGGCCGCGATCGCCGCAAGGGCATCAGCGCTGGTAAGAAGAAGGCGCCTCATGGCGCCTACAATGCCGGATACGGCCCGAAATTTCTGGAAAAAAGGGTTCAACACGGGTCACAACTCAGTGACTGATGGCGTTGCTGCGAGCCCGTTACAGGACAAGCACGGCGTATCAAGCGGCGTCTCTGGCGAGGCTCCGCAGCACATGGTGCAAGATGCCGCCATTGCGGAGATAGTCGAGCTCATCGAAGGTGTCGATGCGCGCGCGAAGCGGCACGGCGCGCTTCGTGCCGTTGACATAGGTGATGTCGGCCTCGATCCACTGGCCGGGCTTAATCTCGCTCAAGCCCTGCAAGCTCACCGTCTCCATGCCGGTCAGCTCAAGCGTCTGCCAGGTCATCCCTTCGGCAAAGACGAGTGGCAAAATCCCCATGCCGATCAGGTTCGACCGATGGATGCGCTCGAAGCTCTCGGCGATCACGGCCCTGACGCCGAGCAGCCGCGGTCCCTTGGCCGCCCAGTCACGCGAGGAGCCCGTGCCGTATTCCTTGCCCGCAAAGATCACGAGCGGCACGCCCTCGCTTCCATAGCGCATCGCCGCATCATAGATGCTCATGGCTTCGACCGACGGATAGTGGATGGTGACGCCGCCCTCAATACCTTTCACAATCTGATTCTTGATGCGGTGATTGGCGAAGGTGCCGCGCATCATCACCTCGTGATTGCCACGCCGCGAGCCATAGGAATTGAAGTCGTGTTGGGTCACGCCATGCTCGGTGAGGTAATGGCCTGCCGGGCTGTTATGCCTGATTGAGCCCGCTGGCGAGATGTGGTCCGTGGTGATCGAATCGAGGAACAGGCCGAGAATGCGGGCATTGACGATATCCGTGACCGGCGCGGGCATGTGGGTGAGACCCGCGAAGTAAGGCGGCTCCTGCACATAGGTGGACTTTGCGTCCCAGTCATAGGTGAGGCCGCCCTTGATCTTGATGTCCTGCCACTCCTCGTCGCCCTCGAACACATTGCCGTAGCGCCGCCGGAACATCGACTTCTTCACGGCCTTGCGCACGAGCTTGGCGACGGCCTTGGAGGAGGGCCAAATGTCCTCGAGATACACTGGCTCGCCGTCAGCATCGGTGCCGAGCGGATCGTTGGCGACGTCAATCATGACCGAGCCCGCGAGCGCGTAGGCCACCACGAGCGGCGGCGAGGCGAGATAGTTGGCGCGCACGTCGTGATTAACGCGGCCCTCGAAATTGCGATTGCCGGACAGCACCGAGGCGACCGCGAGTCCATGGTCGTGGATGGCCTTGGAGATTTCCTCAGACAGCGGCCCGGAATTGCCGATACAAGTGGTGCAGCCATAGCCCACGAGGTTGAAGCCGAGCGTGTCGAGGTCGTGCTGCAACCCTGCCTTCTGGAGATAGTCGGTCACCACCTGGGAGCCCGGCGCGAGCGACGTCTTCACCCAAGGCTTGACCTGTAGCCCGCGCTTCACGGCGTTGCGGGCGAGCAGCCCGGCACCCACCATTACATAGGGATTTGACGTGTTGGTGCAGGAGGTGATGGCGGCGATCACCACGTCGCCATGGCCGAGATCGAAATTCGTGCCGGGGACAGGCACTCGCTTTCCAGCCTCATGACCCTTGCCGTACTCCTCGTCGAGCGCCTCGGCGAAGGCGCCCGCCGCGCGTGCAAGCGGCACCCGATCTTGCGGCCGCTTCGGCCCGGCGATCGACGGCTCAACCTCGGAAAGATCGAGCGCGATGGTGTCCGTGAAAACGGGGTCTTCGGTGTCGTCGTCGCGAAACAGCCCCTGCGCTTTGCCATAGGCCTCGACCAGCGCGATGCGCGAGTCCTTGCGGTCAGTGGCATCGAGATAAGCGAGCGTCTCCACATCGATGGGGAAGAAACCGCACGTTGCCCCATATTCCGGCGCCATGTTGGCGATAGTAGCGCGGTCCTCAACGGGCAGATTGTCGAGTCCTTCGCCGAAGAACTCGACGAACTTGCCGACAACGCCGGCGCGCCGGAGCCGCTCAGTGACAGTGAGCACGAGGTCGGTGGCGGTCACGCCTTCTTTCAGCTTTCCGGTGAGACGGAAGCCCATCACCTCGGGGATCACCATGGAGATCGGCTGGCCGAGCATGGCGGCCTCGGCCTCGATGCCGCCCACGCCCCAGCCGAGCACGGCAAGACCGTTCACCATGGTGGTATGGCTGTCGGTGCCGACCAGCGTGTCCGGGAAGGCAAGAGCTTCGGTGCCGTTCTGCTTCTTGGTCCACACCGTCTGCGACAGATATTCGAGATTCACCTGGTGGCAAATGCCGGTGCCGGGCGGCACCACGCGGAAATTGTCGAAGGCGCCGGCGCCCCAGCGCAAGAAGGCGTAGCGCTCGCCGTTCCGCTCATACTCCTTCTTCACATTGGCATGGAACGCACCGGCGGTGCCGAAGGCATCGACGGTCACCGAATGGTCGATGACAAGGTCGACGGGAACGAGCGGATTGATCTTGCGCGGGTCGCCGTTCAGCACGCGCATCGCGTCGCGCATCGCGGCGAGATCGACCACGGCGGGGACGCCGGTGAAGTCCTGCATCAGCACGCGCGCCGGCCTGAAGGCGATCTCGCGGTCGCTCTTCCGCGTTTCAAGCCACAGCGCCACGCCGCGAATGTCGTCGGAGGTGACGGTGCGGCCATCCTCATGGCGCAGGAGGTTTTCGAGCAGCACTTTCAGCGAAAAGGGCAGCCGACGAATGCCGGCAAGCCCGTTTGCCTCAGCCTCTTTCAGGCTGAAATACGCGTAGCTGCGTTTGCCGATCTTCAATGTTCGCCGGCAATTGAAACTGTCGAGCGAGGTCTCGGCTACCGATGTCAACTAGGATCTCCTCGAACACCGCGCGTCTTGCGCGAACTTGGCGACAGGCAGACGACAGGCACAAGCAGACGACATGCAAAGGCTTGGCCAATCGCTTGGCGGGAAGGCGCCGGCCCCAAGCTGCCTGGGGGCGGCAAGCATCCCGGACTATTGGAGGCGCGCTCCCGCCTATATAAGGGCCCTTGCGGCGGCGAGACAATGCGCGAGAAACGCTTTGACTTCCGCCGCTTCGCTTGCCGTGCTTCGTACCAACTTGCGCAAATTCCGGGCAAATGCCGCTAACGACCAGCCTCGCTGCCCATGAAATCAGCTGCCAGCGCGGCGGCAGGCTTTTGTTCGCTGGCCTGAACTTTACGCTCGCGCCGGGCGAGAGCCTACTCGTGACCGGCCCGAACGGCGTCGGCAAAACGAGCTTGTTGCGGATGATCGCGGGACTCCTGCCGCTGCACGCCGGCCGCATCGAAAGCGGAGAGAGGTCAGTCCCACTGCCTGAGCTTTGTCACTATGTGGGGCACTTAAACGGCATCAAGAGCGCGCTCACGCTCCGCGAGAATGTGGACTTTTGGGTGGATTTTCTCGGCGGCGACGGCGCGGACCTGGAGGGTGCCTATCAGACGTTTGGGCTCGCCGAGCTGAAGCAGCTGCCGGCCGGACTCCTCTCGGCGGGACAGAAGCGCAAGCTCGCGCTGCTTCGCCTCTTCGCCGCGCAGCGCCCCATCTGGCTGCTCGACGAACCCTCGGTCTCGCTCGACACACCTTCCGTCAAAGTGCTGGACAAGGCCATCGCGCATCATCTCGCGCAAGGCGGTATTTCTGTCGCTGCAAGTCACACGCCGCTCAAGGTGCGTTTCACGCGAGAGCTCTCGCTGAAGCGGGATCCTCTACAGTGAAAGAGGCCTGGGCGCTCTTTCGCCGCGACGTCGTTCTTGCCTGGCGCGAGGGCGGCACGATCGGCACCGCGCTCGGCTTCTACCTCGTCGTGGTCGCCATCACGCCTTTGGGGCTTGGGCCGGACCTTAATCTTCTGTCCCGCATCGCGCCGGGTGTGTTGTGGGTAGCGCTGCTGCTTGCGAGCCTGCTGTCAGCCGACCGCATCTTTCACAACGACTATGAGGATGGCGCTCTCGATGTGCTCGTCACGGGGCGGCTGCCGCTCGAGCTTGTTGCCGCGTTGAAGAGCCTCGCCCATTGGGTCACGACCGGCATTCCTTTGGCGCTGCTTGCGCCGCTTCTTGGCCTGCTCCTCAACCTACCGACTGACGCCTTTCCGCTGCTCGTCGTCGCTATGCTTACCGGCACGCCTGCTTTGAGCTTCGTCGCCGCCGTCGGTGCAAGCCTCACCCTTGGGCTAAGGCGTAGCGGCGTGCTGCTCGCGCTTCTCGTGCTGCCGCTCTACGTGCCGGTGCTGATCTTCGGCGTGGCGACCGTCTCTGCGGCGAGCGTGGGTCCCGCTTCGCCCTGGCCTCCCTTCCTCATTCTCTGCGCGTTGAGCTTGGCGAGCCTCGTGCTCGCGCCCATCGCCGCCGCCGCAGCGCTTCGCACCGCCTTGCGTTAGGGCCGCCTGGAGGAGGACCAATTGCACTCACCTGCCAAACCAACTACACCCAGGCCCATGTGGAGCCTGGCCAATCCGACGCGTTTTCTCGGCATCGCCGACCACGTTATCCCCTGGCTTGCGGTGCTTACCTTCCTGCTGCTTGGCATTGGCCTCTGCCTCTCATTCTTCGTGGCGCCGCCAGACTATCAGCAGGGCGAAACCGTCAAGATCATGTTCGTGCATGTGCCCGCCGCGTGGCTTGCCATGTTCGGCTATACCCTGATTGCCCTCGCCAGCATTGGCTCGCTCATTTGGCGCCATCCCCTCGCCGACGTCGCAGCCAAGACCGCCGCCCCCATCGGCGCCACCTTCGCCTTTATCGCGCTCGTCACCGGCTCGCTATGGGGCAAGCCCATGTGGGGCACCTATTGGGTGTGGGACGCGCGGCTCACCTCGATGCTCGTGCTGTTCCTGCTCTATCTCGGGCTGATCGCGCTTTGGCAGTCGATCGAGGAGCCTGGGCGTGCTGGCCGCGCCGCCGCCATTCTCGCGATCGTCGGTTTCATCAACGTGCCCATCATCAAATTCTCGGTTGATTGGTGGAACACGCTGCACCAGCCGGCGAGCATCTTCCGGGTGGGCGGTCCGACCATCGATCCGTCTCTGCTCACGCCCCTCTTCGTCATGGCCGCCGGCTTCACGCTGCTGTTCGCGTTGCTGCATCTTATTGCCATGCGCGCCGAGATCTTGCGCCGCCGCGTGCATGCGCTTCGCCAGGTACATGTCGAGCGCGCCGCGGCAGCCTGAGGCCAAATTTTACATCCCATGCCCGATCTTGGTCCCCATGCAGTTTTCATCTGGGCGGCCTATGCCGTGACCTTCATTGCGGTCGCAGGGCTCGTGTTCTTCATCGTGCAGGATGACCGGAGGCAGCGGCAGATTCTTGCCGATCTCGAGCGCCAGGGTATCAGGCGGCGTTCGGCCAAATCGGCCGATAAGCCAAGCCAGGCGAAGCCGCGCGCCCGGAAGCTCAAGCCATGACCGAACCTGCGCCACGCTCATTCTGGCAGCGCTCGGGACTTGCGCTTCCGCTCTTGATCTTCGCCATGCTCGCGGGTCTCTTCTGGTTCGCGTTGCATAGTGGCGATCCGTCTCGCCTGCCCTCGGCGCTTGTGGGCAAGCCCGTGCCGCCTTTCACCTTGCCGCCGATCGAGGAGCTGACCGGCGCGGGCGCGGAAGGATTCGAATCTTCGGAACTTGCCAAGGGCGAGCCTACCATCGTCAATGTGTGGGCGTCGTGGTGCGTGCCCTGTCACGAGGAGCATCCCCTGCTCTTGGAGCTTGCCAAGCAGCCGGGCGTGCGCCTGTACGGCATCAACTACAAGGACGATCCGGCGGCGGCGCGGCGCTTCCTCGGCCGCTACGGCAATCCCTTTCAACGCGTCGGCGCCGACCGGTCAGGGCGCGTCGCCATCGACTGGGGCGTCTACGGCGTTCCTGAGACCTATGTGATTACGGGCGACGGCAAGATCGCCTACCGCCATGTTGGGCCCCTGACCGAGGAGGCCATTCAGCAAAAACTTCTGCCCTTATTGAGGGACTCAAGCCCCAAGTGAGCTACCCGCGCAGCTATTTGGGCCTGGCCGTCACGATCATGTTGAGGATGTCGAGGAACTCCTGCCGCTTGCCGGGCGGCAGCACGGCAAGCAGCCGCGAATCCGTGGCAGCGGCCCCGGGCTCGGCATCTCGCAGGCCCTTCCAGCCCTGGGACGTGAGCTTGATGGCATAGGCCCTCCCGTCCTCCTTGGCGCGCCGGCGATGAATGAGTCCGCGCGACAGCAGCCGCGCGACAATGTCGGCAAGGGTCGACCGATCGATCCCAGTCCGCTCCACGAGATCGGTCTGGGTCAGTCCCTCTTCTTCGGCGATGGTCATGAGCACGGCAAATTGCCGCGGCGTGAGGCCGCTCTCGCGGGCCTCGACCTGGAAAATGTCCGTCGCGCATTGCCCCACGCGATGGATCAAATGCGTCGCCGAACGCTCCAGCTGATTTGAGCTTTTCGCGGCCATCTGACGCTCCGTCTGTTCCCGCAGAACGTGTGCTCCGCGTTGCGCCGTACGACGGTCAATCTAATTGAATATTTTCATACGACTTGAAGGCGATTTTCGGTAAACGGCAGGTTGTAACCTATCCCCCTTACCGGCGTTATCCAGAGCCCCACCGGGTATACGTGGCGTCGCGCGCCGGAGATATTGGTATCCGATCCTCCGCCTGCAAGATGACGGAACATTAACCTTGTGCCTAATCTTTAGGCTCTTTTATCGAGACCCCCTATCCCCGAGCTCGGGCCTTGTGCCCTTGCTGTTCGGGGTCTCACTGTAACGCTGCATCAGCGGCATCTGGGCCAGCGCGAAAAGGAAGGTGAGCGGCAGAAACCCGAAGGCCTTGAAGCTCACCCAGGCGTTCGTCGACGCGTTGCGCCAGACGATCTCGTTCAAGACCGCCATGGCGATGAAGAAGAGGGCCCAGCGCGCGGTCAGCTTGCGCCAACCTGGTTCGGTGAGGTTGAACACCGAGCCGAGCAGAAGCTCGAGCACCGGTTTCTTGAACAGCAGGCCGACACCAAGGAACGCGGCGAAGGTCAGATAGACGATGGTAGGCTTCAGCTTGATGAAAGTGTCGTCGTGGAGATAGAGCGTGAGCGTGCCGAACACGAGCACCACGACACCGCTGACAAGCGGCATCACCGGCACCTTGTGGTAGCGCCACCAAGCAACCCCGAGTGCGATCAGCGTCACGGCCATGAAGGTCGCCGTCGCCACATAGATGCCCGCGGCGGCATTGGCGCCGAAGAACACGAGGAGCGGCCCGAGCTCGATGGCGAGCTTGGCAGCAAGCGCTGAGCCCGACTCCCCGCTTTGCGTTTGCACCGAAGGCGCTGCGTCAGGCGGCTGCTGCATTCCTGGCATCCAGACCGGCGATGGCGCGGGCGAAATCCTCGGCGTCGAAGGGCTGCAAGTCGTCGACGCCTTCCCCGACCCCGATGGCGTTTACGGGCAAGCCGAAGCGCTCCGCAATGGCGACCAAGATACCGCCACGCGCCGTGCCGTCCAGCTTGGTCACGACCAGGCTCGTGACGCCGGCAATCTCCTGAAAGGTCTGCACCTGGTTGAGCGCGTTTTGCCCCGTGGTGGCGTCGAGCACGAGCACCACACTATGCGGCGCGGAAGCGTCGAGCTTCTTGAGCACACGCACGATCTTGGCAAGCTCAGCCATGAGATCGGCCTTGTTATGTAGCCGACCCGCCGTGTCGATGATGAGCACGTCGCGATTCTCGGCGCTTGCGCGTTCAAGCGCCTCATAGGCGACGCCGGCCGGGTCGGCGCCGACATCCTTGGCCACCACCTCGGCACCGACGCGCTTACCCCACACCTTCAACTGATCGATGGCCGCGGCGCGGTAGGTGTCAGCGGCGGCGAGCATGACGGTCGAGCCCACGCGGATGAACTGGTGCGCCATCTTGGCCGCCGTGGTGGTCTTGCCCGTTCCGTTTACGCCGACGAGCAGGATCACATGGGGATGGGCGCTCGGGCTGAGCGCGAAGGGCTTGGCCACGGGGGCGAGAACCTTGGCGACCTCGGCGGCAAGCACCTCGCGCAAGCCTTGCGGCGCGAGTCCGCGGTCATGGCGGGTCGAGGCAAGCGCCGATCTGATGCGCGAGGCCATGGCCACCCCAAGATCCGCCTTGATCAGCGCCTCTTCGAGCTCGTCCAGCGTCTCCACGTCGAGCTTCCTTCGGCTCAACACCGAAGTGAGATTATCGCCGAGCGCAGAGGACGTTCGGGCGAGCCCCTGACCGAGCCGCGCGAGCCAGCCTTGTTTCTTGGGGGTGTTCGCCGAAGCGGACTCGTCTGGTTTTTTCTCGCTGCCGCTCACGCCCGCATCCTCGCGATCAGAGCGCTGCCGTCATGCCCGCTGACCACGGCGTCGAATAACTTCGATCCGTCTTCGAGCGCCTCGATCTTCACCGGCGTGAAGTCGCCAGCGCGGCCTCGTCCCTCGCTCTCCATGAGCACTTGAATATGCCGCCCCTTCGCATTCACGAGATGGCGTTGCAATGCCTCGACGCCCTTTTCCCGCAACGCTGCGGCGCGCTCGGCGATCACCGCGCCGTTAAGCTGCCGCATGCGCGAGGCGGGCGTCCCCGGCCGGGCTGAGAAGGGAAAGACATGCAGGAAGGTGAGCCCGCAATCATCCACGAGTGAGAGCGAGCCCGCGAACATATCGTCGCTCTCGGTGGGGAAGCCGGCGATGAGGTCGGCGCCGAACACCATGTCGGGGCGAAGCCGGCGCACCTGCTCGCAGAAGCTCACCGCGTGGGCCCGCGAATGGCGGCGCTTCATGCGCTTGAGCGTGAGATCATCGCCGGCCTGCAGCGACAGATGGAGATGCGACATCAGCCGCGCCTCTTCGGCGATGGCCTTGAGCAGCGTAGCGTCGGCTTCCACCGAATCGATGGAAGAAAGTCTCAGCCGCCTAAGCTGCGGCACGAGCTTCAGCACTTTCGTCACAAGTGCGCCGAGCGTCATGTCACCAGGAAGGTCCGCCCCATAGGCGGTGATGTCGACGCCGGTCAGCACGATCTCGGCATAGCCGTTCTCGACCAGCGTCCGCACCTGCGCCACGACTTCGCCAGCCGGCACCGAGCGCGACGGCCCACGGCCATACGGAATGATGCAAAAAGTGCAGCGGTGGTCGCAGCCATTCTGGATCTGCACATAGGCCCGCGCCTGGGTGCCGAAGCCCTCGATCAGGTGGCCGGCGGTCTCCTTCACCGACATAATGTCGTTGACCTTGACCCGCTCAGTGTCGCCGGAACGGAGGCCCTGGAACGTCTCGCTTTGCGTCTTCTCGTGATTGCCGATGACGTGGTCCACCTCCGCCATGGCGGCGAAGCGGGCAGGATCGATTTGCGCGGCGCAGCCGGTGATCACGATCTTGGCATCGGGTCGCTCACGGCGCGCCTTGCGGATGGCTTGCCGAGCCTGGCGCACGCTTTCCTGCGTGACCGCGCAAGTGTTCACGATCACCGCACCGTCTAGGCCAGCATCTCGCGCATGCTTGCGCATCACCTCCGACTCATAGGCGTTGAGCCTGCAGCCGAAGGTGATGATTTCGATATCCGACATCCGGGGCTTCTAACACGAAACTTGCGACGCGGCGAACTACTGAGCCTTTCAGCCTGAGGGCGCATGGGCCGGCTGGAGCAGCTCTGGCGGCAGGGAGCCCTCATAATCGAGCGCGAACGGCCCCGTCATCAAGATATGGTCATCATCCTCGCGCCAGTCGATGAAAAGATCGCCGCCGGGCAGCGTTACCCTCACCTTACGACCCGTCAGCCCACGCCGAACAGCCGCCACGGCGGCGGCGCAAGCGGCGGTACCGCAGGCCTTGGTCAGCCCGGCACCACGCTCCCAGGTGCGCAAGCGCAAGCTGTCCGGCCCGGTCACTTGCGCGAGCGAGATATTGGCGCGCTCGGGAAACAGCTTGTGGTGCTCGAGCGCCGGCCCGAAACGGACGAGGTCGTGCGCCTCCACGTCGTCGACGAAGAAGATGCAGTGAGGATTGCCGACATTGACCGCGGAGGGCGTGCTTAGCGCCGGATCGCCGACCGGCCCGACCGGCAGGTCGATCCGCCGCGTATCATGGAAGGGCTCGCCTAGCGGGATCTCGTCCCAGTTGAAGCGTGGGCTTCCCATGTCGATGGTCACGCTGCCGTCCTCGTTCAGGAGCGCGCCCAGCACCGTGCTTTCGGTTTCGATACTGACCTCCGGCGTGCCGCGCTCGGCGGAGAGAAGCGCGGCAACGCAGCGCGCGGCATTGCCGCAAGCTCCCACCTCTCCCCCGTCTGCATTCCAGATGCGCATGAAGGCGTCGGCGTGGGCAGAGGGTTCGAGCGCGATTACCTGGTCGCAGCCAATACCGCGCTTCCGGTCGGCGATGGCAGCAACGTCGGCTGCACCCAACGCGAGCGGGCGGGCGCGCGCGTCGAGCACGACGAAGTCGTTGCCGAGGCCATTCATCTTACGGAAGCGGACAGTATTGATCATGGACCCTTTTAGCGGCGACGGCGCGACCTTAGAACAAAGAAAACCACAGCGCCGATTCAAGGCTCAGCCGCGACTTTCTTGCGGCTTCCCGAGAAAAAGGAAGGCAACCAAGGCGACGGCGGCAAAGCCCGCGCCCGCCGCGAAAGTCGCCCCGGGGCCGATCACGTCCCATAGGACCCCGGCCAGCACGCTCGCACCCAAGGCCGCGAGCCCATTGATGAGACCAAAGAGGCCGAAGGCGGTGCCGCGCAAATGCTCTGGCGCCATCGCCGCGACGAGCGCCGAGAGCACGCCTTGCGTGAGGCCCATATGCAGCCCCCATAGTCCGATGCCAAGGAAGAGAACAACAAGCGACTGTCCGAAACCGAGCAGGAGATCAGCCAGTATCAGGGCGACGAGCCCAAGGATAAGGAGTGGCCGCGCACCGGCCTTGTCCTGCAAGCGCCCGGCAGGATACGCGCTCACCGCATAGACGAGGCTCATCACGGCGATCACCGCCGGCGCCCAAGCGACTGCCAGGCCGCCTTGCTGCGCGCGGATGACGAGAAACGCCTCGCTGAACCGCGCCAACGTAAACACTGTTCCGGCGGCGACAACAAACCAATAGGGACGCCCAAGGCGCGCGATTTCCCCAAGTCGGAGTGGGGCACCAGCCTTTTGCCGCGGGAGAGCCTGCTCCTTGACGCCAAACACAAGCACGGTAACCGAGATCACCGCTGGCACGACGGCAAACCACAACACGGTGCGGATGTCATCGTGGAAGAGAACCATGAGACCGATCGCTGTCAGTGGTCCAAGGATCGCACCGATGGTGTCGAGCGACTGACGGAGACCGAAGGCCGCCCCTCTTTGGTCGGCGGGCGTGACATCGGCGACCAGGGCATCGCGCGGCGCGCCGCGAATGCCCTTGCCGATGCGGTCGGCAAATCGGGCGATAAGCACGAGTCCCACCGAATTCGCCAGCGGGAAGAGCGGCTTGGTGGCTGCGGCGATAGCATAACCTGCCACAGCAAGCGTCTTGCGTTGTCTCAACTGGTCGGAAAGCCAACCGGAGAACACACGCGTGATTTGAGCCGTGGCTTCGGCAATGCCCTCGACCAGCCCAAGAACGGCGGCACTCGCGCCGAGATTGAGGACGAGGAATACCGGGAGCAGCCCATGGATCATCTCCGAAGAGAAATCCATGAACAGGGACGTAAGGCCAAGCGCCCACACCGCTCCTGATAGGCGTGCCTTTCTGGTCGCGGTCCGCTCCACAGATGTCATTCCGGCATTGCTCGACTAATTCGCGCTGTTATATGGCGTCGGGCGGAAAAAGATCATTGCCGCAACGGCCCTAACCTCAAGGAGACGCGCATGCCAGCGATTCCGGTCGCCGATCCGGTGGGCGCCCTCGTCCCCCATACCTTACAGGAGCCGATCGAGGGTAGCGGTAAAGGGCCGCTTGCCGAGCGCACCTTCATGGTCAAGGACCTGTTCGCCATTGAGGGCCGCAAAGTTTCGAACGGCAATCCCGATTGGTATGCCGCCGCGTCGCCAGCGAAGGAGACCGCACCCGCGCTCAGGCGCCTGCTCGATGCCGGCGCGACACTGACCGGCATCACCGTCTGCGATGAGTTCTTCTACAGCGTGCTCGGCACCAATGTTCACTATGGCACGCCGGTGAACATCCCTGCCCTGCGTCATGTCACCGGCGGCTCCTCCTGCGGCTCTGCCGCGGCCGTGGCCGCAGCGATGTGCGACTTCGCGCTTGGCAGCGACACTGGAGGCTCGGTGCGTGTGCCAGCGGCGTTCTGCGGCCTGTATGGGCTGCGCCCCACCCATGGCCGTATCGATATTGCCGGAGCTACGCCCATGGCGCCGAGTTACGACACTGTCGGTTTCCTTGCCCGCGACGCGAGGCTCTTCCGCGAGGTGGGCCGCGTTCTGCTCGACGGCTCCCGCGTCGATGCGCCGCTTCAGCGCCTGATCCTCGCGCAAGACATGGTCTCGCGCGGCGAGGCTAGCATCGATGAGAAGATCTGGAGGGTGCTCGATGACATTGGGAGCGCGTTGCCCGAGCCTGAGCACATGGAGGTGGCGGGGGAGGAGTTCGACGCCTGGCGCAACGCATTCCGCTTCAACCAGGGCTTCGAGATCCAATCGACGCTGATGCCCTTTGCGCTTGCGCACGCGGACGGGTTGTCGCCGGCGATCAGGGAGCGCTTCGAAATCGCCTCCCGCATCACGCCGGACGAGGCGAAGATGGGGCGGGAGATTCGGGCTGCAGCCAAGCAGCACCTACAGGGCTTGGCGAAGCCAGGCACGATGATCGTGATGTCCACGACGCCGACCCTTCCGCCGGAGCGGGACATTCCCGACGGTGCCTCGACCGTGGAGTTCAGGGCGACGACTCTAGGCAGCACCTGCTTGGCGGGCCACGCTGGCTTGCCGCAAATTTCCATCCCGGCGGGCAAGGCCGCTGGCTGCCCGGTCGGTCTCTCCTTTATCGGTTGGGAAGGTGGCGACGAGGCCCTGCTCGACCTCGCTGTGAAGCTCGCGCCGCTGTTGCGGCCCTAGCATTGCGCCGGGCTTGACTTGTCGGGTGCTCTCAACGAGATTCCGCCCGAAATTCAATGGCAGCTCAGTTCCTTGAGCCGCCGCCCTGTATATGATGTTCGCGCCATTTGAGCGCTCAAGTAGGCCAGAGGCCGATAGCGCAACATCTACAGACAGGGGGGTCAACACCTGACAGCGCCGATGCGCCCTCGGGTGCGATATTGCTTTGCGCTACGGGCTGTTCGCTTATTTGAGCGCGGTGTTTGGAGAACGAGATTAGGACGATGTTCGAGACCCTGTCGGAACGCCTCGGCGCCATCCTCAACAAGCTCACCCGCAAAGGTGCGCTGACCGAGGCCGACGTTACGGAAGCGATGCGCGAGGTGCGCCGCGCGCTCCTCGAAGCCGACGTGGCGCTCGACGTGGTGCGCGATTTCACCGACGCGGTGAAGGCGAAGGCCGTGGGCCAGGATGTGGTGCGCTCCATCACCCCTGGCCAGATGGTCATCAAGATCGTTCATGACGAGCTCGTGCGCACGCTTGGGGCCGAGGCCGAGCCCATCGACCTTGGCGCCGCTCCGCCGGTGGTGATGATGCTGGTCGGCCTGCAAGGCTCCGGCAAGACCACGACTACCGCAAAGATTGGCCGGCGTTTGCAGGCTCGAGAAAAGAAGAAAGTCCTTATGGCCTCGCTTGATACGCGGAGGCCAGCGGCGCAAGAGCAGCTTCGCGTGTTGGGCGAGCAGACCGGCGTCGCCACCCTTCCCATTATCGAAGGCCAGGACCCGGCGGCCATCACCAAGCGCGCGCTTCAGGCCGCAAAGCTTGGCGGCTGCGACGTGCTGCTGCTCGACACCGCCGGCCGCACTCATATTGACGAGGCGCTGATGGCCGAGGCGGCGGAGATCGCCGCTATCGCCGCGCCGCATGAGACGCTGCTCGTGGCCGACGCGCTGACCGGCCAGGACGCCGTGAATCTCGCCCGCAACTTCGATGAGCACATCGCGCTCACCGGCATCGTGCTCACCCGCGTCGATGGCGACGGCCGTGGCGGTGCGGCGCTCTCCATGCGGTCGATTACCGGCAAGCCCATCAAGCTCATGGGCACTGGCGAGAAGATCGACGCGATCGAGGACTTCGATCCATCGCGCATCGCCGGCCGCATTCTCGGTATGGGCGACATGGTCGGGCTTGTCGAGAAGGCGATCGAGACCGTCGAGATCGACAAGGCTGAGAAGATTGCCGCGAAAGTGCGCAAAGGCGCTTTCGACCTCGAAGACCTCGCCGAGCAGCTGAAGCAGATGCAGAAGCTCGGCGGCATGGGCGGCGTGCTCTCAATGCTGCCCGGTGTTGGCAAGATCAAGAAGCAGCTCGACGCTGCCAATATCGACGAGACGATCCTGAAGCGCCAGCAGGCGATTATCGGCTCGATGACGAGAGGAGAGCGCAAGAACCCGAAGCTGCTCAATGCCTCGCGCAAGAAGCGGGTGGCGGCTGGCTCCGGCACCTCAGTGCAGGACATCAACAAGCTCGTGAAGATGCACCGGCATATGGCCGACATGATGAAGACCATGGGCAAGAAGCGAGGGCTGCTCGGCTCGCTGTTCGGCGGCGGTCCGCCACCCGAGCTTCCGGCTGATTTGCCATCCGGCGCAGCGCTGCCTCCCGGTCTACCGCCACTGCCGCCAGGCGGCCTTCCCGGCCTCGGTGGCGGCCTGCTGCGTGGCCTCCCCGGATTGCCAGGCATCTTGCCCCGGGGCCTTCCCGGCCTGCCGGGATCGAAAAAACGATGAGAGCTCGAAAGTCACAAGAGAAGGATCGAAAATGTCACTGAAGATCAGACTGGCCCGGGCCGGCGCCAAGAAGCGGCCCTATTACCGGATTGTCGTCGCCGACTCCAAGAGCCCGCGCGATGGCCGCTATATCGAGAAGCTCGGCACCTACAATCCGCTCCTGCCGCGCGACTCCAATGAGCGCGTGAAGCTCGTCGAGGAGCGGGTCAAGCATTGGATCAACGTCGGCGCCCAGCCGACCGACCGCGTGCTCCGGTTCCTCGACAAGGCCGGGATCGCGAAGCGCCATGCGCGTTCGAACCCGAGCAAGGGCCAGCCCGGCAAGAAGCGCGTCGAGCGTGAGGAGGCAAAAAAAGCAGCCGCCGCCGAGAAGGCGAAAGCCGCCGCTGAAGCTGCCGCGGCACCGGCCGAGCCCGCTCCCGCTGAGGGCGAGCGACCTGGCGCCGAATAGCCTTGCCGGAAAAACCGGACCGGGTACTGCTAGGGGAGATTGGACGCCCCCAAGGTCTGCAAGGCGAGGTGCGCATCCGCTCCTTCACCGCCGATCCTGGCGTCATCGCGAACTACGGGCCGCTAGAGGACGAGACCGGCGCGCGCCTGTTTGAGATCGACTCCTTGCGCGTTACGCCAAAGGCGTTGACCGTGCGCATCAAGGGTGTGACGAGCCGCGACGAGGCGGAAGCCTTGACCGGCACCAAGCTCTATATCCCCCGCTCGCGCCTGCCAGAGCGGGAAGAAGACGAGTGGTACCATACCGATCTGATCGGGCTTGCTGTCATCGATCGCGACGGGACGCCTATCGGCACGGTAATCGCGATCCACAATTTTGGCGCTGGCGACCTGCTTGAGATCAGACCCGCAAGCGGCGGGGCCGCTGTGCTTATGCCCTTCACCCGCGATACCGTGCCTGAGGTCGATGTCGAGGGCGGCTGGCTCCGGGTCGCGCCGTCGGAAGGCCTCTTCGAGTGACGCTTCCGCTTGCAGACGCGCTAAAATGATCCATGACCATTCGCTTCTTCTCGAAGTTGGTACCATGACCTGGCGGGCTCTCGTCCTCACGACTTTTCCGGACATGTTTCCGGGGCCCTTGGGCTTGAGCCTCGCGGGCAAAGCGCTCGCCGAGGGAAAATGGGCACTCTCCACCATCGACATCCGCGACTTTGCCACCGACAAGCATCGCTCCGTCGACGACACGCCGGCAGGCGGCGGCCCAGGCATGGTTATGCGTGCCGATATTGCCGCTGCGGCAATCGATGCGGCCCGTGCGCAGATGCCGGCGGACGCGCCGGCCATCTACCTCTCGCCGCGCGGCAAGCCGCTGACACAGGCCCGCGTGCGGGAACTCGCGGGAGGCCCTGGCGCCATTCTGCTTTGCGGCCGTTTTGAAGGCGTCGATGAGCGGGTGTTGGAAGCCCGCGCCATCGAGGAGATTTCCATCGGCGACTATGTGCTCTCCGGTGGCGAGCTTGCGGCGGAGGTGCTGATCGACGCTTGCGTGCGGCTCCTTCCGCGTGTGGCAGGCAACGAGGTTTCGCTGACCGATGAGAGTTTCGCGGGCGGCCTCCTCGAACATCCGCATTACACGCGACCACGCGAATGGGAGGGCCGCACAATCCCAGAGGTGCTGGTGTCAGGCGACCACGAGAAAATCGCCGAATGGCGCCGCGAGCAGGCCGAATCCATCACCCGCGCCCGCCGTCCCGATTTGTGGGAGAAGCTTACCCGCCGCTGACCGTTGCCACATCATTGCCGGGCTTGGCCCGGCAATCCATTCCAATGGCCTTGAACCGTGAGTGGTAACGGCATGGATGCCCGGATCAAGTCCTGGCATGACGCAAGGACGCGTCCTTTTCTGGCGCAAATCCATCGACAAGGGTGCAAAGCTGGGTTAGGACACTTTCCGCGAGCTTCAAGCCACGAAATCAGGTCAGGATCAATCAAGAAGAATGGCGTTCGCCGGAAGGCCATGAGGCCAGGCAGGCGCCCAGGAAAGGTTTCGTCATGAATATCATCGAGCAGCTCGAAAAGGAGCAGGCGGCGGTGCTTGCCAAGAAGCGGAAGGTGCCGGAGTTCGTGCCGGGCGACACGCTCCGC
>Ga0187805_10000089_pt1 | contig 26843 bp, 45 predicted proteins | sample NC_wetland_sal_i_6_FD_132965 | JGI IMG/M metagenome (GOLD analysis project Ga0187805, IMG submission 132965) | Wetland sediment microbial communities from Neuse River Estuary, North Carolina, USA - Control_5 | ecosystem: Environmental > Aquatic > Freshwater > Wetlands > Sediment | place: USA...
GGCCTGCGCGCTCTGCGCAGCCGCGGAGTGCTGCGCGTCCGTCTTCGCCGCCTGCGCCGCGCCGACGGTCTTTTGATCAGCGACCTGGTTCGCCGCACTCGCCTCGGCGACGTGCTGCGCGGCGGTCGCCTGGTCCGGCGCCATGGCCGCGGCTTGAAGATGAGCGTCCGCGACCTGATGTGCGCCGTATGCCTCGTGGATCAGGCGGACGTGCGAGATCTCGCGACCGCGATCCGCGACCACGACCGCGCTCTGCGCCGCGACCTGTCGCTGCGCGTCCGTCTTCGCCGTCTTCGCGGCCTCGGCCGTCTCTCGAGCCGCGTCGCGGTTCGCCGCGTCGGCCGCGCGGGCGTGCTCCGCGGCAGTCGCCGGATCCGGCGCCGCCTTCGCCGCGGCGAGCTGGGCCTCTGCCGCCTGGTGCGCGGCGAGCGCCTCCCGGACCGCGCGAACGTGGTCGTCGACCCACGCGTGCGCCTTGGGCGAGAACTCGTACGTCGCGAGAGCCGCGGAGAGGACGATCGCCAAGAAGATGAGCGGGATCACGGGACGCTCACGATCTCGTCGAGGAAATCCCGCTCGTCGATCTCTGAGATCGCGAGCTGGCCGTCGGGCAACTTGCGCTGGGCTACTTCGCGAAGCTGCGCGACGGCGAGCGCGGCCGTTCGCGCTGCGACGACCGCGTCACCGCCGCGATCGAGCACGATCGCGTAGCTCGCCGCCCACACGAGGCGCTCGCCGTCGGTCATCGACGCCTCCCGCGCTTGGACATTGTCCTCATCTCCACGCGGGCGCGATCCTCAAGGCCCTCGTGCACCTGTCTCTCGTTGAAGCGCTGGACGCAGTCGGAGAGGAAGGTCGTCTTCGAGCATCCGAAAGCTGCGCGAAACTCCTCCGGCGTGAGAGAGCCGCGGCGCGTGCCGTCCGCGCTCTCGATGACGACAAGAAAATCCTTGAACACATCGGTCAAGCAAACTTCTCCGCGACGAGCCCGAGCCCTCCCCACAGCGCCGAGTGCGCGAAGTTGAGGCAGCCCTCCGACGAGCGAGCGAGCGCGTCGCGGTTGCCGTAGTCCCACGACCGCGCCTCGAGCATCTTGCGATCGATCTGACAGCCCGCGTACTCGATCGCGCTGCCGAGGACCGCGTAGGCGAGCCCGCGAGCGAGCACCGGCCACTTGGAGACGTGGGGCGACGCCGCCGTGATCGCGAGGCCGCCGACCGCGTAGACCGGCAGGAACGGGACCTTGTGCCCGCGAAACAGCGCCGAGTACCGGTCCTCGCGACAGAGAGCGTTCTCGGCGACCCAGCCGGCCACTCCGAACAGCGTCACCTTGGCGATGATCTCTCCTGCCGACGACTTCGCCATCACTTCACCTGCTCGATCACGGCCTTGATCCCGTCGCCGAACGTGATCGTCCGCTTCTGCGTGCCGGGCACGGGCGGGAACTGACGCAGGCGCAGGTAGTCGTCGGTCGCGTGCACCTTGGCGCTCTCGAAGCCGTGCTTCTTCGCCCACGTCCTCGCCTTCTTCGACGTCCACTGCGGGCGCGAGAAGAGCAGCGACTGTACCTCCGTCCCGCGCCAACGTCCTGAGTCACGCCGACCGCGAAGGTGATCGGTGATCTCGCGATCGAGCTGGCGCGGCGATTTCTTGCGAGGCATCGCTTCCATCCCCCTTCAGCAGAAGCACCCGGAGACGACGTCGTACCAGGGCCACGCGCCAGTCGTCGCGGGCCCGCGCGGGATCAGCGGCCCCGGCACCGACGCGGGGCGAGCGCCGCCGATCTGCTCGTTCTGTAGGTACGGGACCCCCGAGGCGTCCTTCTCGTAATAGGCCGCGTACGTGAAGCTCGACGGCTCGGCGATCGCGCGACCGAACCAGTCGTCGGCGTCGTCCGAGCTGCGGAACGCCAGCGCGTGCCAGGTGCCGTCCACCGTGTGGATGACGCCGACCGCGTTGCCGCTCTTCTTCGCGGCGATCACCGTGGCCTGCTTGCGGACGTCGTCGATCGCCGAGCCGACGATGTCGAGCCACGGCCACGCCCCGACGAGGTCCACCCACCCGCTGACCGCCGTCGTCGCCGAGCCGAAGTTCTCGACCACCGGCGCCGCGGGGTTGCGCGCGTCGAAGACTGCCGCGTAGCTGTACTGATCGGGGGAGAGCGACCCGTACCAGGCGTGCGCCTCCTCGCCCGAGTTGAACATGTACTCCTTGCCATGCTGACCGACGCGCAGGTAGCCGATCGCGGCCGGGATCCTGCCATACTGCTGCTGGTACTGCTGGAGCGCGCGAGCGACGGCGCGCGACGCGTGGTGTTGGTACGACCCCCGACGATCCTCGACCGCACTGCCGAACGCGTTCGCGACGAGCGGCACCGCGGCATGTGCCATCGGATCGCCGCGCTCCGCGTCCTGCGCGAGTTGGGCGATCTGCCGCTGGGCGACAGGGTGCCCGGCCGCCGCCTTCTGAGCGGTCGCCGTGACGTGGTAGGCCGCGATGGTGTGCGCCGCGGCCTGCTTGGCCGTCTGGAGCGCCGCAGCGGCCTGCGGATCGGTCTTCGCCGCCTGCTCGGCCGCCGCCTTCGCGGGCGTGGGCTTGCCGAAGTTCGCCGCCGTGTCGATGACGGGTCCGACGAGCTTGGCCGCCGCCGCGCCGGCGAGGGGTCCGCCCAGGGAGGTCGCGGCCGTCGTCGCCGCCGCCGTGATCGGCCCCTTCAGCTCCTGGACCGTGTTCGCGACGTCGTGGTAGACGCTGGTCGCCGCCCCCTTGAGCGCGCTGCCGATGTCGTCGAGGAAGCCGCTGCACGCGATCGTCACGTGACGGTCGAGGAGCGACGCGACCATCGCGTCGCCGGCCGCCGCCACCGCGGAGTCGACGGCACCCACCACGACCGTCGACGGCACGTCGTGAAGGGAGTGCTGACTCGCGTGCCACTGCGCCATCTTCTGCATCACCAGGGCGATCGCAGGCGCGAGATCCATCGACGCCTTGTGGCACTTGCCGTCGACGCAGATCTCCACGTGGAGGACCTGCTTGTCGTCGAGCTCCTTGCGGAACGTGATGCCTCCCGTGGCCGGAGCAATCGCCGGGGCGAGTGCGGTGGTGAGGTCTCCACGCTGAGCTTCGGCACCGATGTAGGGTCTCATGGTCGCACTCCTGTTCCAGTCGGCACCGACGAAGGCGCCGTCGAAGAGCTGTCGCTGTCGATCGGCCGGGGCCCCGAGATCCTTGCGCGTGAGCCAGCTCGGGACCTCCCGGTAGAAGGGATGCCCGTAGTAGGCCTCCGGGACGAATCCGGGCTGCATGACGCTCCAAGGATCGGGGCTCCTCATGACGGCGATTTCCTGGGGACTGATGTTACCGCGACGCGCGAGACCACTCCAAAATCTGGAGGTCTCACGCCCACGGGTCCTTGTCCGGGGCCTTGGCCGACGACGGTCCCGACGACAGTCCCTGTCGGATCGCCGTCCCGGCGACCTGCCCCATCAGCGCGAGCTGGTGCTGGTACAGGGACTCGTGATCTTGCGCCGTCGCGATCCGCTGCTGGAGGAGTTGCGCCTGAGGAGACGCCCCGTACCCCGCGCCCTGGAGTCCCACGAGCGCGAAGGTGGCCTCGGTCTCGTCGGCCTTCGCCGCCGCGAGAGCCGCCAAGAGATCGGCGGCTCGGTGAGCTGCGTCGGCGGCCGGATGATCGCCCAGGGCCGTCGCCGCCTTCTTCGCCGCCGCCGCCTTCTGCGCTGCCGTCGCCACGTGCTGCGCGGCTGCGGCGACGTGCGGCGAGGCCGCGCTCGCCGCGGTCGGGAGCGCGGCGGGCGGCGCCTGCGCGATCGTCGCGTGCGCGGCGTCGAGATTGGCAGACGCCGCGTCGTTCGCGTGCAAGGCGTCCCGGACGGCCTGGACGTGAGCGTCGATCCACTCGTGAGCCTTCGACGAAAACTCGTACGTGGCGAGCGCGCCCAGGCCGAGGACGAGGAGCACCAGCGGGATCACGGCACCATCTCCGCGCCGCGGCGGGCGCCGCGCCCCGCATACTCAAACCACTTCCCGGCCGGATCGTCGCCCTTCCTCAGGTTCGCGGTGACGCTCGACAGCGCGACGACCACGCCGAGTCCCAGGACTGCCCACGCGCCGTACTTGACGAACTTCCACACGTCACCCGCACCCTCGGCGATCTTCTCGGCGGCCTGCTTCGCGTGCTCGCCGATCGACTTGTCTCCTCCCTCGGGAGAAGGCCCCTCAAGGTGGAAGCCAGTGGCCTCGGCGCGCGCCCACAGGTCCTTGAGCTGGTCGCGCCACTTCTGCACCTCGAAGTAGGCATCGCGGATCAGGGCCGGCCCCTTCGCCAGGTCCAAGATCTTGGAGAAGGTCGACGTCTTGTCGTCGCGGTACGCGTTCCACTTGATCTTCCACGGCAGCCACACGTGCACGTAGTAGGCGGCGAGCGGGTTGTGCAGCACCGCGGGCGACGGAGGGCCGCCCTGGCTCACGAGGAGGAGGTCGGGACGCAGCATGACGGGAAGCTGCGCGACGAGCTGATCTCCGAAGGCACCCACCTGATGATCGACGTCGCGGATCTCGGAGAGCGGATCCGCCCCCCAGCCCGTCCCGAAGATCCCGCTGGCGCCGACGAGCGCACGCTGAGCGTCGTACGATCCCCGGCCGCGCGCGCCTCCGACGATCGCGGGCCTGCTCCGATACGTGCCACGCTCGCTCACGGCGTCCTCCTCTCGATCGTCGTGTGCATCGGCTTTCGACCCTCTGGCAAGATCGTCGCGAGCTTCCAGCCGAGCATCATCGCGATCGTGTCGCCCGCGATGTTCATCCACGTGTCCTGCGTCGAGTTCGGCCAGATCGTGGGCCACGCGTCCTTGAGCTTGCGCTCAAGCACGAGGTCAAAGAAGAGGCCGCTGCCGAGAGTAACCCACCACGGCGCGCGCCCCAGGCCCGCGAGCACGCCGAACGCGGCGTGACCCGCCGTGAAGCGATCGACGAATGGGTAGTTGTCCTCGCCGGGCAACGCCCTCCGCTGCTGGCCGACGTACGTACCGCGACTCACGACGGCTCCTCGGCCAGCCCGAAGCCGGCCTTCCTCTCCCGCACGATGGGCTTGCAGTCGTCGCAGAGAACGAGTCCGCCGCATTCCCTGGCCACCACGGCGACCCGCGCGTCGAAGGCGACGCGCTCACCGCAGCCGTCGCACGAGACCGGATCGTCCGACCGGACGTGCGCGAGTTGGCGATCGATCCGATCGGACTTCTCCGCGCAGCCCTCGCAGAGCTTGGCCCCCTCGACGGCGCGCAAGACGAACGTCTTCCGGCGACAACCGTCGCAGGCGGCGATCTCGTCTTGCTCCCCTCTCATCATCTACGCGGCCTTGGGAAGCAGCCGCTGGATCGTCGGCTGGGCGCCTGCCGATGGGACAGCTCCGCCGATCGTCTCGTCGATCGGCAGTGGGAAGCGAGGGTCGCTCTTGTCGAAGAGTGCCGCGTACACGAAGAGATCCGGATCTCCCGTCATGCGCGAGAAGCGATCGATCGCCTCGTCGAGCCCGCGAAACTTCCCGTACTGCCACCGGTTGCGATCATCGCGGACGACGAGGACCAGGGGAGCGGACACCTCCTGAGCCAGGACGCCTGCCTGCCGACGGAGGACGTCGATCGCCTGGCCGACGACCTCGAGCCCGACGACGTCGAGCCACGGCCACGCGCCGACGACGCCGGAGGTCGAGGCATGCGCGGCCATGGCCGCCTCACGCGAGAGCCTCGCCGAGACGCTCTCCGTGCCGCGCCCTGCACCCGGAGGTACGCGCACCGTGGGGGTGAGATGCGCACGCCCCTGCGGTGTGTACTTCGCGACCTGCTGCTCGATCACGGACGCGTACGCGGGATCATCGTTCTTGGTCCAGTTCACCGGATTCGGCCAGTGCGGACTGTTCTTGTCGAAGAGCGCCAGCGCGACGTGATCGGTGTGGATCCTGTCTCGCATGTAGTCGAGGGCCTGGTCGTACGACGCGAAGGGTGCAATCTGCGGGATGCCGTTCGACTCCAGACTCCAGACGTACGACGCGGGAGCCGCATCGTAGCTGTCCGTATTGAGGACATCACTGATCGCCGAGTTGATCAGCGCCTTCGTTCGAGGCCACGCGCGCCTCCGGGCGGCGTCGCCGTCCGCGCCGACGAGGTCGACCCACGGCTCGGACCCGACGAAGTCGAGCGCCGGCCCGTTCCGCAGGATCATCGGGCCCGGCTCGTAGATGTCGTACCAGGGGTACGCGCCGACCTGGTCGCAGCCGACGAGGTCGACCCACGGCTCGCCGGAGACCCACGGCAAGATCTTGCCGGGGTGCTCCTCCTGCCACTTGCGGTAGTAGTAGCCGCCGAGAGCGCCCGCCGGCACGCCGAGCGCGAGCGGCAGGAGCCAGTGTCCGACGTCCGGATCGCCGCTCGCGACGGTGCCCGCACTGCCGATGTCCTCCGCGACCGGCGTGCGCAGGTCCGTCGACGCGAACACCGCGAGGTAGTCGTAGACCGGCTCGAGTGACACGCGCTGGCGATCGTGCTCCTGACCGAACCAGGCGCGCGCGTCGTCGATCGATCCGAAGAGGTAGACCCTCTGGTGCAGTCCCGTGCGCAGGTAGCCGTACGCGGACGAAGGGGGCGAGCTCCTGATCGCCTGGCTCGCGATCTCGCGGTAGCTCGCGTCGGCGCCGACGTGGTCCCAACCAGCGTGTGCACTCATCTGCGGTCCTCCTTCGTGACTGGCCACGTTCGGCGGCTCGGGAGAGACGAATCCGTGCCGCGCCGTCCCGAGGTCGGGCGTCGGGATGCCGTGCTCGGCCGCGTACTCGCGAAGGCCGGACAGCCCCCGACCTGCCTCGCGAACGAGGGACGCGACCTCCTCGGTCCGAGCAGGCATCGACTCCTCGTGCGCGTATCCCTGCGGATCGACCACCGTCCTCTGATGATCGAGCTTCCCGCGCGCGAGCATCCAGGTCCCGAACCACGGGTCCCAGTAGCGACGGAGGAAGTCGCGCATCACGACGGAGTGCGGGTTGTACTCCGCGACGGAGACCCAGTAGTTCTCGTGAACCGCGATGAGTCGATCGAGGTGCGCGAGCTGGTCACGCACGGGAGGCGCCGCACCGACGCGGACATCAGGATCGCCCGACGCCGCGGCGACGGGTTTGCCGTCCGCCCACGCCGTGACCGTCTTGTCGAACGCCGCGAGGTAATGGTAGCGGTCCGGCGTACCGACGAGGTCCTGGTACCAGCTGTCGAGGTCGGCCCGCGACGACAAGAGCTGGACGATCCAGCGGGGGCGCTGGTAGGAGCGCAGCGGCTTCAGGTAGGCGACCCCGACGAACGTGCTGTCGGCGTTGAGCGCGTAGTCGAGCGCGAACATCGCCCAGGTGCCGGCCTTCGTCCCGACGAGAGGAGCGGCCCTGCTCATCGCGAGCCTCCCCCGAGCAGCGCCGGAACGCCTCCCCCGAGCAGCAACGGAGCGTCCTCGGCGAGCTTCCGCATCCTGGCGACGTAGGTGTCCGGAGGCGGCGTGCGGAGGACCTCCCGGACCACGTGTGGAACACCGTCCTTCCACCACTGCACGGTCCCGCACTTGCTGCACGTGTGCGAGGCCGGGTCGCCGAGGTTGAACGCGCCGAGGTGCCGCCAGCGGTGGCTGCACGACTCGCACGTGTGCGTGTGACCGTCGAGCATGTAGTAGCCGAGCACGCCCGCACCGAACGCGATCGCGAGGGTGCCGAGCGTGCCGATCGGCGCGCGCGGCCACGGCGGACGACGAGGCTGCGAGCTAGTGTTCGCCATGGTCGTGCTCCTTGTGGTGGTGCCCGTGCTTCTTGCCGTAGTCACCGCGCTCGTACGTCTCGTCGACGGCGAGCGACGTCCCGGGCTCCTCGTGATGATGTCCGTGGTGGTGCTTCTCGTGGCTCGCCGCGTGACCGCGATGACCACGGTGCTTCCACCACTCGTAGCCGAGGAAGGCCGCGACCGCGCCGATCCCGCCGCCGACGGCCCAACGCTTCTGCGTGCGCGTCACGATCCACCTCCGGGATGCGCGAAACCGCGGAGCGCCGCGCGCGTCCTGCCCGGCAGCTCCTTCACGTTCGTGCGCAGGCTGTGGACGAAGCCCTCGCGAGACAGTCCCGCCTTCGCGTAGAGCTGGCCGATCTGCGCCGACGTGTGGCGAGCCCACAGGACCGCGCCGCCGACGGCCATCGCGCCGACGATCCACTTCCACGTCGACGACGGCTGCTCGACGTAAATCTCCGCTCCCATGCGCGGAGAGCCGTGCGCGCCGCGCAGGAGCGCGACGCCCTCGCGCGAGACGCCGTTCTTGCCGTACGAGCCGCGTTCGTTCGCCATCTCAGCGCTCCTCACCAAAGAGTCCGAACTTGACCTTCACACCCTCGCGACGCGCGCGCCGGATCAACTCCTCCATGTGCACGCTGTTCGGTGAACCCGACGTGCTCGACCCGTCACTCCAGTCGATCCAGACCTTCGTCTGACCCGAGTCCGGATAGGTCGTCACGCGCGCACCAACGATGCGTTGTCCGCCTTTGAGCTTCTTCTTCACGTAGTCTGCGAGGTCGCGCTTCCACTCGTAACCAGCGCGCGTCAGGACCTCGCGCGCCTGTGCGATCGAATGTCCATCGAACTCTCCGCGGTCTTGATACAACCGCAGCGCCATGTCGATCTGCTTCTTGTGATGCGGGGTCATCAGAACATCCCGTTCGTGCGCAGGAACGCTTGCGTCGTGTGCGGGTAGCGCCGCCGATCGGCCAGGGTCTCGAACCACCCGACCGCGCCGTCGAGCCCCGCGCACTGGATCACGCCGAGGATCCCGGAGAGCGTGAGCGACTGCGCGCCGTCGCCGCCGGGCACCGCGATCGGCTTGCCGAGGTGACGGAGCAGTCCTCCCTCCGCGGCGTGGTGACACGCGTCGACGAGATCGGCGTCGAGCGCGGCGCGCTGCGCCTGGGCCGAGCCCAGGATCGAGTTCGGATCGATGCCGAGCTCGGCGAGGCGCTCGCGGCGCTGGCGGAACTGCCCGACGTGGCGCGACGAGCTGAACGTCGGCGCCTCGCGCGCGAGGCAAATGACGAACTGGCGCCACGCGTCGTCCGACACTCCGGCGATCGGGGACCCAGGAGCGATCGCCCGAGTCTGGTCTGCCGCCGCGAACTGGCCGGCGTCCTCCTGCATCTGCGCGACCGTCTCGGGTGGCAGGCCCGTCGGCTGCGCGACGGGGAGCTCGTCGACGATCGCGAGGCGCACCACGCGCCCGTCGACCGCGGCAGGCAGCGGCGGGATCGGGTGCCCGCGCAGCCACCGGACCTCGAAGACCTCGGTGCCCGAGGACGGATCAACGAGCACGATGCCCGCGCCGGCGTGGCCGGGCAGCTGGAGGAGCTGCTCGGCCAGGGCGTCCGCGTGCGACGGCGCTTGTGCCGGTGGCGGTGGCGGTGGTGGCGCGGCGGGCGCAGACGGCGGCGCGGGTTGCGGTTGCGGCGCCGACTGCTCGATCGGCACGTCGATGACGGCCGGTCCGCGCCGCGCCCGCTCGATGAACCCGCGGGGATCGGTGTCGAGCATCGCGCGGATCTCGTCGTCGCTGGGGAAGCCAGGCGCGCGAGAGACTTCTTGCTGCGGAGCGCACGAGACCTGCGCGCGCGCGGGACGCGGCAGCGGCATGCACGAGCCACGGCTGTACATCGCCTGGCGAGGCTGAGGAGCGCACGATCCACGCGCATACGCGGAGGTCTGGCGAGGCAGCGGCGAGCACGATCCGCGCGCGTAGGGCAGGGAGCCGCCACGTTGCTCGTGCTGGAGGACGACCGGAGCGACGAACGCGTTCACGATGTCCGACGCGAGGTCACCGCGGCCGATCGCCTCGGCCTCGACGATGGCGAAGAAGATCACCGGCGGCGGAGGGACCTGACCGACGCGCAGGAACTCGCCCATGACGGAGATCGGCCCCGGCAGGCCGACGGGATGCACGATCGGCATCGGAGGTGGAGGAGCGGGGAGCGCGAGCACGGGGGCCTCGCGCGGAGAGCGGCTGGCCGCGGCGATCGCGATCGCACCGAGGACGAGGAGTGGGATGATCCACATCCGTCACCGCCTCACGCGCAGGCAGTAGCCGATGCTCTTCAGCTCGGCGAGGAGCGGCGCATACTCCTTCCGCGAGGCAGGACGAAGCTCTCGGACCAGCTCAGGAGAGGCGCCGCCGTGCTGCCCGAGGTGCTGGTAGGACAGAACTTGCCCGCGCGCGAAGTCCTGGTCTGGGAAGATCGCGATCACGTCGCCCTCCGGGAACACGCGGAAGACGACGTCGAGGCAGGGCTCGGGCTCCTTCGCCATCAGTGACTCCCCCGCGACGCGAGCGACTCCGCGATGTCGCGATCGAGTTGCGCGCCGGACTTCTTCGACGACTTGCCGGCCGCCGTTGCCCCCGCCCGATACTTCTTCGGCAGGAGGTCGTCGTAGTTGCCGAGCGCGTACTCGCCCTCGAAGTCCCTCGTCAGCTCCTCGGCGACGCGCTGACGCGTCGGCGCGTTGAAGATCTGGTGCCACACCCGCATCGTGGGCTCGAACTCGTTCGCGTACTTCTTCGCGCCAGCCTGCACGAGATAGCCGAACGCCTTCACCGCGAGGTCGTGCTTGTACTCGCCGCGCGCCTTCTTGGTCGCGAGGTTCTTCAAGATCGACGTCGTCTGACGACGGTAGAGGTCCCCGTCGTTGTCGATGTAGAGCTTCAGCTCGGTGGCGGCGTGCTCGTCGATCATGAAAGTCACGTGGATCCTACAAGATCACGCACTTCAGGACAAAAAACCGTCTGGCCGAGGCGCCTCAAATCTGACTCGTGTAGCTCCCGCCCATCCCGAGCTTCTTGGACGGATCCTCGACGAGCGGGTTGTTGTCGGGGTCGTACTGCTGCCAGCCCGGCAGCCCGACGCACACGTGCACCATGCTGACGCCCTCGGGCGGGACCATGTGCGCCGGGTGCCCCAGGCTGATCATGACCTCCCGGGGGATCTGCTGCCACTTGATGATCGGATCGGCGGCGATGCCGGCGCAGCGAAGCTCGGCGACGCGCCACGCGACGAGACGATCGCAGTCGCCGTGCCCGTCGGCGAGCACGGCGAGGCAGTCCTTCCAGTTCTCCTGACCGGGAGGATCTTCCTTGTAGCGGACGCCCGACTCGTAGAGCGGCGGGATCGGGTAGCCGAGGCCCTTCTGAGCCCGGCGGAGCGAGCGGCGGATGTGCCACTCGTTCACCTTGATGAGGCCCTCGAGCAGGGGAATGATCGGCGCGAAGTGACGCTCCTCGTCGTGGTCGTCCTCGTCGAAGTTCTCGGGCAGCGTGATGTGGATGAGTGGCGTGATCATCGAGCGACCTCCGAGGTAGGAGCTGACGACGCGTGCGCGCTGACCGAGGCGGCGCGCGTCATCGGTACTGCCCCCGGTCGCTGCTCACCGTCCGCGACGCGCCCTTGGGTGGTGCGGGCGACGCCGTGCGACGTCCGGAGACATACAGGTACCCCGCCGTGCCGAGCAACGCGGCGACGAGGCCGACGCGCACGGCCTTCTGCGATGAAGAGGCTGACCTCCAGCTCTTCTTCATCTCGTCCAAGTCCGGGACGAAGATCGTGCCTGCGCCTGGCGACATCCACATCAGCGGTACTCCCCGCGAGCGCGCGCGGACGCGCGCGACGCCTCGACTTGGTCCGCGTCCATCGGCTCGGGCGGCGAGAAGATCTCGGGAAACTTGCTCTTCCCGCGATCGCGCTGCTTGCGCCACTCGCGCCACGTGATGAGGCCGGTGAGCGCGACCGCCGCGCCGGTCGCCCACAGGGCGTCCTTGGTCCCGCGCTTCACTGCCATCCCCACTGCGGAGCCATCTCGCGCAGAACGGCGTCGCGCGCGTACTCCGCGTACTCCGCGTTCGCGTCGCCGCCGTAGTAGTCGTAGAGGTACTGCCAGTACGAGTACCAGTACGGCTCCCAGTAGGGAAACCAGCTCGGCCACCACCCGTAGTTCTCGACGAAGACGTAGTCGCCGTGGCGGTAGTGCGAGGCGGGCGGCTCCTCGCGAGAGGGAAGATGCGTCGGGTGCTGCGGGGGCACGACGGGGTGCACCGGCACGACGGGGTGCACCGGATGCTCCGGGACGACCGCGACGGGACGATCGCCGCGGAGGTCGTGGATCTCGGGCGGCCTCACGAGGGTGCGATGGTCGTGGACCTCGGGCGGGAGCACACGTTCGTGCGGAGCTGACATCACAGCACCCCCAGTCGGTGAAGGAACTCGTAGAGCGCGTACGCGCCGACGAAGATGCTGCCGACGAGCTTGGCGATCGCCTTGCGGCGCTCGCTCCGCGCCTTGATCGGCTCGAGGTTGCGCTCCTTGGCGAGCTCGACACCGGCGAGCTCGGCTGCCTTGCCGACCTCGACCTTGGCCAGCTCGTGCGCCTTGTCGACATCGACCTGGGCGGTGAACGTGACGTGGTCGCGCTCCACCGTCTTCTCCGCCGCCTTCTTGACGATCGAGAGCATCTCCGAGAGCACGGGAGCCTGGCCCTCGATCTTGCCCACCGCGCCCGAGACGTCTGCGCGAAGGTCGCCGACCTGACCAGTCAGTGTGCGCACGTCCGCGCGCACCTCCTTGACCTCGCCGCGCACTTCCTTGAACTCGCCGCGCAGCGCGTCCTGCTTGCGCTCGAGACGAGTCACGCGCTCGGGGAGCGGGCGCAGGCTCCGGTACGCCTCCAGCTTCTCGCCCTCGTAGTTGCCCGTGATCTCGTCGGTCTCGAACTCTGCCGATGCCTCACGCACCGACGGCAAGACGTCGCGATCTCGCTGCGTGGGGGGACGCTTCGTTCCTAGCGGCGGAGTCTTACGGCTTTCGGACATGAGGACGAGGGCGAGCATCTTTCCTAGTTTCGTCTTCGTGCTCCGCCGCCGAATCGAACGGCGAAATCGCCGCGCCCTCGCGACCCTTCGGAGCGCCCCTAGATCACCGCCAGAGGTAGTGGACCCGGCCGCCGTGCAGGTAGCCGCGCGAGCGCTCCCAGGGCGGGAGACGGCCCGACACCTGCGGCGCGGCCCAGGGCGACTGCTGCTGTTGCTGCTGCCACAGCTGCCACTGCTGCCACTGCTGCCACTGCTGCTGCTGCTCGAGCCAGCGCTGGCGGCGCTGGCGCGCGAGCTCGCGCTCGCGTCGCCTGCGATCGCGGTCGTACTCACCGCGGCCCTGGTACTCTTGGACGCGACCCCAGTCGCGCCCGATGATGTCGACCCACGCCACCGCTACACCGCCGCGGTCCCGAGCATCGCGCCGAAGAAGGGCACGCCGCTCTCGTTGAGGCCGATGTACGTCACGACGACGACGACGTCCATCGCCGTCTGCGCCGTCTGGAAGCGAACGAACGTGTCGATCGCGTTGGTCGCGAACATGTCACCCGGGACGTCGCCCGACTGCACGAACTGCGACTGGTTGCCGACCTTGATGTCGTTGACGATCCAGTCGGCCGCGCCGCCGCTCGTGCCCGAGTTCGAGATCACGAAGCGGTTGCACTGGTACGCCTGCGCCTGCGGGCGTCCGGTGATCTGCGCCGACTGCGTCGGCAGGATCGGGACGCCCGTCGACATCGGCAGGATCCAGCGATCCGCCTGCGTCGGCGCCGGGTGCTCCACCAGCGCGGCGCGCGGGGGGAACGGGAACGCCGGGGGCGCCGGCGGGGGCGGCGGCGCCATCATCGGCGCGGGACCGGGCGGCGGCAGTGCCGGGGCCGCCTGGCCCAGGCGCGCGTACCCCGCGGGGTAGCCCTGGAAGCCGCCGTACGGGTGCGCGGCGTAGCCGCCGTGCACGCCGTGGTACGAGTAGGGGTAGCCGCTGACGATGTCGTACCAGCCGCTCAGCAGCGCTTCGATCCTTCGGTTGTCGTGATGCCTCATGGAAAGTGACCTCTCGCGACAAAGCTGTCGCCGCGCGGTGCGCGCTTGCGCCGCAGAAAAAGGGAGAAACACGAACGTGGTCGACCTCGCACTCGAGGGCGGCTGGAACGAGGGCTCGTCGTCCCTCGCGCTTGAGGGAGAGGACGATCTCGCGGTCCAGCGGCGAGGGCGCCACGAAACCTGCTCGGCCGTGACGCCCTCGACGCTAGATCGAGAGCACTAGTTTTCAGTGAGTCGCGACCTAGCGGGTCGACTACGGGTGCGGGGCGGAAGCCGCGGCCTGCATGCGCTGCACGATGGCAGCCATCTGGGCCTCGGACAGGTCGCCCGACGTCGGCGGCGCCATCTCGCCGTAGGGGTGGCCCCACGAGTGACCGCCGAGCAGCTTGCCGGTCTCCTTCCAGCGCTTGCCGAAGGCGAAGCCGACGGCCGCGAGGTAGCTGCCGATGAAGCCATTGCCGAGGTTGTTGAGGTGGCCGCTCCACTGCGAGCCGGCCAGCTCGAGGTGGCCTGCCGCGAGCAGCACCACACCGACGCCGAGGTTGTACGGCACCCTCAGGATCGTGCCACCCTCCGTGCGGCCCTCGATCGTGCCGCCGAGCCACGCGCCCGCCGCGGTCTCGACCGTGCCGACGAAGCGCTCGGTGATCCCGGAGAACTTCTCGCGGAGCCCGTCGAGCTTCTTCATCGTCGCGTGGTGGCGCTTGGCCATGTGGTGGAGGTGCTCTTCCGTGATGTTCGCCATGTGAGCCTTTGTCCTTTGTCCTTGTCCCTGGGGAAGTGGTGGCCCCGACAAGGAGCCTTCTCGATCACCTGAGGCCCGACCGAGGGCTACTCGGGACGGGCCACGGCGCGAGAGGCGCCGCTCGTAGATCGAGGTGCGCTACGGCTTCACCACCTCGGGCACGCCGTCGCGCATCTGCACCTCGACGGGCTTCGCCGCGTTCATCCTCTCGAGCTGCGCGCAGACCGCGCGCCCGTTGTCGGTGAGGCGCAGCATCCAGCGGTGACCGCTCGACCGCTCCTTGTCGACCGCGACGAGGTCGCGCGCGATGAGCGAGTTCATGGCCGCGATCTGCGCGTCGCGCGTGTCGGGCGCGAGGCGATCGACGTAGAACGGGAACTCGCCGCCGGTCTCGACGAAGGTCGTGAGGACCTTGATGTCGAACGGCGACAGCGCCACCTGGCGGACGCGGCCGAGCTCGTGCTGGTCCATCACGGCGCCATCTCCAGACCGCGGAGGATCTTCTCCGCCAGCTCGCGAGTCGTGCACTCCGCGCGCACGGCGCCGTTGGTGACGACGAAGATCGTGCTCCCGCTCTCGGCGGCGATCGCCTCGACGATGCGAAACCGGCGGGTCGCGATCGCGGTCGACGACGATGGCTCCTTGTCGACCTTGACGGAGGGAGCCGCCGCGACCTCGGAGCGCTTCGCGCGGCGAGCGCGGTGCTGCTCCTCGGTGTACTTCGCGCGGTTGAGTACCCGGTCCGTCTTGTCGACGACGCTGTCGACGAGGTCGAAGACGCGATCGATCGCGCTGGTAGTCGAGTCCGGCAACGACTCCAGCTTTAACTGATCCGTAAGCACGGATCCCGATACGCAGGGTCCGTGGGGCTAGCTCATTGGATAGCCAAAAATTTGCAACCTGATCAGCTGGGTACCATCATGTTCAAACTAAACTCATGGTTACCCAGCGCAGCGCGATGTCAAACAGCCGTAAATCGTCCGACGTGAATCGCGGTCCTGCCTCAGACAATCGCAAGGCATTACCCGACACCAGCACCTGGCTGACGCGCTACGAGGCCGCCGATGTGCTGAACGTCTCCACGAACACGCTCAGGAACTACGAGGGACGAGGACTACTCCATCCCCTGCGCGTCCCGCGTATCGACGCGATGAAGCACGAGCAGATCGTGGTCGTGTACGACCCGAGAGAGTTGGCCAAGCTGCCTCGCGGCATCGGCCGATCGCTCGTGGCTAAGAACCCAGGGGAGATCGCAGCACGCGCGTTCGAGTTATTTCGCGAAGGAAAGTCGAACGAAGAAGTCGTGATCGAGGTGCGCGAGGAACCGGACAAGGTCGACGACCTTCGTCTCAAGTGGCTCGATGCCGGCGGCGCGAATCTCGTGATCACGCCAGAAGCAAAGATCGCCATGGAGAAGATCGTCGGGCCCTTCGCGAGCGTCGCCGAATTCATCGAGCTCTGCGTCGCGAAGCTCGGAACAGCGTAGTCGTGCCGTCACCGCAACAAATCGACTTCGACCCGCGCGTCGACTACTACAAGGCGCTCGGTCTCGACGAGAGCGCTAGCACCGACGACGTCAAGCGCTCCTACCGGAAGCTCGCCAGGCAGTTTCACCCCGACTCGACCGGCGGGGACAAGGCGAAGGAGTCGCGCTTCAAGGAAGTGCAGGTCGCCTACGACGTCCTCGGCGACGCGCGCAGACGGAAGCTGTACGACGACATCCGCGCGCGCGGCTTCTCGCCGAATGGCTTCGAGTCATTCGACCTGGGAGACTTGTTCGGCGAGTTCTTTCGGGTCCCCCGCGGAGCCGTGCGCGTCGAGCACGCGACGGTCGACGACGCGGCCGACGCCGAGTTCGAGAGCCGCGTGCAAGCGAGCGACGGCAGCTGGCTCAACGCCGTGGGCAACGACGTCTACTCCGACGTCAGGATCTCCTTCGACCGGGCGATCCTCGGCACCGTCGCGACGATCGCGACGATCGACGGCAGCGCCGACGTCAAGATCCCGCCGGGAACCTCGAGCGGCAAGAAGCTGCGACTGCGCGGCAAGGGCGTGGGGGCGCACAGGTCGTACGGACAGGTCGGCGACCACTACGTGGTCGTGCAGATCGACGTCCCCGCCACGATCGACGAGGAGACGCGGAGGCTGCTCCGCAAGATCGGCAGGCGCGAGTGACGCCCACGCTGCGAGCGAGCGTCGCGTCGTGCCTTCTGCTTGGTTCCGTGCTCGGCGCCGTCCTCATCGAGCACGGCTTCGCGCCGCCGGTGACCGTACTTCTCCTCGCGGTCCTCGTCGCAGTCTTCGGCGTGCTGCCCATCGCGATCGCGGAGAGCCGGGCGCGCGTCACAGCGCGCGGAGCCTGCGACGAAGCCTCCGACGTCGGACGCCGGTAGCCGAACAACAACGCGCAAGAAAGTCGCACTCTGGCTCTGGCGTCGATTATTCTCGACCCATGTACGAGCGTGGGCAATACGAGCGTGGGCCGTACGGATGCTTTGTTGGACAAGTACCGAGCGCGCCGACTGCCCCGGCCAAAAGACCGGCACCCTTGTGGGCTAACCTCCTCTTCGGAGGTCTCGCTATTGGTATCGTCGGTGGTATTGCCTACAGCGTGTACGGTTTTGCGAAGGAACACGTCAAAGACACGAAGGAGGAAGCCAGGGAACGGCGCCTCATGTCTGCGTGGTCTCCGTCCAAACGTGAACAGTGGGCAGACAGCGGTCTGACGGTGGACGCGTTTGAAGATTGGCTCAAGACCGGGCGCGGAATGACGGTGCGTGAATGGATTCGCGCCACACCAGAAAAGGGGCGATGAGCGATGAACGAGCGTGGACAGTATGGACGTAGTCGCATCGGCGCATCGGGCGCAGACACTTCGACCACGGAAGACACCTCGAAAAAAAGCAGCGCGACCCCCCTCTTGGTGTTAGCCGTGATCCTCGGACTGCTCGGCGGACTCAGCGCTCTACGCGAAGACGCGTGACCTCAGCAAGCCGTTAGCCTGCGGCGAAGCCTCCGATACTCGGGCACGCGATCGAGGCGCCACTCGCGCATGACCTCGTCGATCGCCTGCTTGCCGTCCGCGCACTCGACGTAGCGATCTGTCGCGGACGCGGCAACGACGTGGATCGCGGGGTACCGGCCGAACTGCGTCGCGGTGACGTCGACGATCGCGCCGCCGACGCGGCACCAAGCGTGCGCGTGGGGGTAGCGACCGCGCCGACCGAAGAGCACGCAGTGGCGCATGAAGAAGCCGACGCGGAAGACCGCGACGTCTTCGAGGGCCTCGGCGATCCGCATCGACGCCAGGCCGCACGCGCCCGCGAGATCACGCTCCGTGGACGATCGCAGCAGCAGCTCGGAACGAACACGACGTGCTATCGAGAGCACGCGACGCGAGACCAAGCGGCTCACGACGCGAGGTGCTGCCTTCCGGCCTCCGTGACCACGCGCCCTCGGCGCGTGCGCGAGACGAAGCCGATCTGCACGAGGTACGGCTCGACGGCGTCCTCGATCGTCTGCGGCTGCTCCGAGAGAGCGCTCGCGATCGCCTCGACGCCCAGCGGCCCCGCGATCGCCGCGCGCAGGTACGCGAGGTCGAGAGCGTCCAGGCCGCGGGCATCGACGCCGATCCGGTCGAGCGCGACCGCGGCGAGAGCGCCGCCGATCTGCCTCGTCGTGAGGCCGCCCGCGCAGTCCGTGCCGAGCACGAAGTCGCGGACGCGCCGGAGCAGGCGGTTCGCCAGGCGAGGGGTGCCGCGCGAGCGGCGCGCGATCTCGGCGGCGCCCTCCTCGTTGATCTCGACGCCAAGTTTCCCGGCGGAGGCCAGAACGATCGTCGTGAGGTCGGCGACGTCGTAGAAGCGCAGCTGCCAGACGAAGCCGAAGCGATCGCGCAAGGGCGCCGAGAGCAGTCCCGCGTGCGTGGTCGCGCCGAGTAGCGTGAACCTCGGCAGCGTCACGCGGATGACCCGCGTCCCCGCCGCCATGTCGAGCACGCCGTCCTCCATCGCCGTGTAGAGGACCTCTTGCAGCGGGACCTTCAGGCGGTGGATCTCGTCGATGAAGAGGACGTCGCCGTCTCGCAGCGAGGTCAGGAGCGACGCGAGCTGCCCCTTGTGCGAGATGGCGGGCGCCGACGTGACGCGGAGGCCCGAGCCCAACTCGTTCGCGACGACCTGAGCGAGGCTCGTCTTGCCGAGTCCCTTGGGACCGGTGAACAGCTGGTGGTCGAGCTGCCAGCCGCCGCGCCGCGCCGCGCGCACCGAGGTCCGCAGGCTCTCGATCACGTCGCGCTGGCCGACGTAGTCGTCGAACGAGAGCGGTCGGAGCGAGACTTCGGCGACGTCGACCTCGGCGCTCACGACGCACCTCCCTGCGCGCAGCGGCGCAGCGCCGCCGCGACCCAGCTCTCCGGCGTCGCCTGCTCGCGCGCCGTGCACGCGGAGGCGGCCCGCGACGCGACGGTCTTCTTGTATCCCGCGGCGACGAGCGCCGCGACGACGTCGCCGGACTCCGGGGACTCTGGGGCGGCCTGGTCGTCTTCGCGCGCCGCCACGGGCGGAGGGGTGCGGCGCGCCGGGGGGCGATCGCCAGCGCTGCGGCTGGCGACGCGGAGTTGGCGGATGCGATCTGCCAGCGCGGCGGCGAGGACGCCGATCGCCACGAGCGCGGCACCGAGGAGCGTGTGGAGGAGGTCGTTCATGCCCCTTCCCAATTGCTCGGCGCGTGCCGCCCCGAAGTCCCGCAAGTAGCTGCCGGGCGCCGTCCCCGGCGTGTCGGCGTGTCGAGACGTTCACGGGTACTTCTCTACCCGGCTACCGCTTGCGTCGGATCAACGGAACCTGACCAGTTCTGGAGTAGCTCTCGCGCCCTGCCGGGGCTTCTTGACGGACGGGCAGTGCGAGTCGTGGTCGCGCTTGGTAGCTGTTTGATTGAAGCGGCAATGATGCCGGGACCGCTGCCGGGACCGTTTGGCGGCTTGTCGTAGGTATCTTAAATGCGGGGGCGCCGCGGAGCGGTGTCAGGAAGAGACGGCCAAGGGCGACGGACGTCGAGATCTTGAGCCACCGCGGTTCGGACCAGACGTCTCTTGCATTACTGGTCACATGCGCTCTCGCGTGACCAGCGATGTGTTCCGTCACGAAGGGTCCGATCCAGGGATACCCGTCGGTCAACCGGTAGTACCAGCCGTCCTTGAATCCACGTGCGCCCTTGAATTCCCGCACAAAATCCGAGGCTCGTGGCACGACCTCAGTTTCACGTGAGGATGTTTGACGGTCAAGCGATCGGTCGACGAGTCGAATCCCGAGTCGGCCGATAACTTGACTCGCCCGCGAGACCCCCTCGATCATCCCCCCATGGCAAGCGCAAAAGGTCTCCTCCGCTGGTTCAAGAACTCGCAGAACCACAAGAAGAAGCACAAGACGCCTCACCCCTACCTCGGGCACGACAACCCGGGCCACGGCCTCAAGATCGAGTCCCCGGTGACGGGCCGCGAGGTGTTCGCCGCGCACGAGCGCGACCACCACATCACGACGCGCGGTCGCCGCCTGCTCACCCGCGACCAGTTCGCGCTGCCGCCGGGACCGGAGGAGAAGCGGCGCGGGATCGCCGGCCGGCTGCCGATCAACACGCTCAAGCGCGCCCGCAACGCGCTCGCGCGCGCCGCGCAGATGCACAAGCGTCGGCACATCAGCGCGTCCCAGCTCGCGGAGGCGCGCCGCGCGGTGCACCGCGCGTGGCCGTCGATCGAGAGCGACTAGCCCCATGGGACTCTGGACGTGGTTCAAGAACTCGCAGCGGCTCAGGCGGCCATCGAAGACTGTGACCGTGACTCCTTCGTCACGACCGCGACGACCTCGCCCGGGCCCCGTCTCACTCGAGACATACCTCAGCGCGACGTACCCGGAGCTCGTGCGCGTGCTCGGCGAGCCGAATGCCCCAACGGACGACTACAAGACGACGACCGAGTGGGATCTCCTCGGCGGGCGCGTTCGGATCTACGACTGGAAGGCGACGGATCGCTACGACCCGGAACTGCCGTCCGCCGCGAAGCTGCGGTCCCGGTCCCGGCGCCTCAACTGGCACGTCGGCACGGACCACAGCGCTGAGGCAGACGCCGAGGTGGCGCGCGTTCGCGCGGCACTGCGCCAGGCACGAGGACGCTGAGACGTGGGCCTCTGGCGCTGGTTCGTCGACTCGCAGTTCCCGCGGTCATCGCGCCGCGGCATGGAGCAGGACGACCGCCGCCGCGGCTACAACGACGCGCGAGCTGGGCGACCGCGCCGCGGCACCAGCAGCTCGTACAAGAAGGGCTACGCCGCCGGATCGCTGCCGACCGCCGTCGCGCTGCCCGCGAGGAGCGAGGACTCGTGACCGGCCGCTGGTGCGACTGCGGCTTCTACGCGCGCACGCTCGCGACCCTGCGCGCGCACGCGAGGAAGTGCGACCGCGCCGCCGCGAAGCTCCGCACCGCGGAGGATCGCGCGCGCGTCGAACGGGTCGAGCGCGCGAAGAAGATCAACGATGAAGCGCGCGAGGAAGCATGGCGGCGTATCTTGGAGCGTCCATGAGCAAGAAGATCTGGGAATCGAATCCCGTGTTCCCACACGACGAGCGAAAAGAGCTGGCCTTTGCCGCGTGGGCCGCCGCGACGGAGCACCTCAGGCCCGAGCTGTTCACGACGGGGAACACCAAGATCGACGAGATCAATGCGATCTACGCCGCGTTCGACCCGTGGTGGAAGCAGCAGATCGACCAGTGCCCCCACATCATCGCGGACAAAAGGCACGGTTACTTGTCCTGCATCCTTCCGAAGAGTCACGACGGCGATCATCGCGTCAGTCATCACTGCAAGGGAAACGAGGCGCCGGGAGAGACGTGGATCTCGCCCGAGCAGCTCGCGTGGAGACAACGCCGAACCTTGGAGCAGCCATGAGCAACAGATCCGCGAAGCACGATCGCGACCGCGGCGAAGAGGAGGCGGTGCGCACGATCGGCCGCAAGCGCAGCTCGAAGTGGCCCGCCGTCGAGCACGCATTCCGCAAGCTCCACCCGCAGTGCGTGTGCTGCGTCGTCCCGAGCACCAAGCACGTCCAGATCCACCACCGGTTCCCGTTCCACTACTGCGTCGCGCTCGGCCGCCCTGACCTCGAGCTGGACATGCGGAACCTCATCACGCTCTGCGAGTGGAAGACGCCGAGCCCGAACCACCACCTCCTCATCGGACACCTCGACGACTTCGAATCCAGCAACCTCGAAGTCGCCGAGGACGCGATCACCTTCCGCGGCATGAGCGAAGCCGAGATCCGGAAGGATCCGCGCTGGATCGCCAAGGTCAAGCGGCGCCTCGTCCCACTCGACCAGATGACGAAGAAGGACAAGACGACGTTCGAGCACCGCATGACCGCGACGCTGCCCAAGAAGTAGGACGCCCGCGCCGGGATCTCCCACGGCGATCGTCGTCGGTCTCTCGTGATACGGTCCGCCGCGTGACGCACCTCGACCCGAACCGACCGCACGGCCTGTCCGACGTCATCGATCGCTTCTTCAAGCGCGACGGCGAGCACCGGCTGCCGTCGTGGACCGACGTCTGCCGCGTCCGCGAGTACGTCGGCGCCGAGGCCTGGCAGGCGCAGCGCGCGAACGGCAACGACTACGACCTCGCCCTCAACGTCCTGTACCACCTGGTCGACGTCGAGGGCGCGCGATCGAGCATCGAGCCCTACCTGACGAGCGGCTGCCGGGCGCACGACGTGCCGGCCGGGCGCGCGTGCATCGAGGACGACAGCGCGTTCGCCTGCTTCTTCTCGCCCGATCTGAAGAAGATGTCGCTGCCTCCCCGCCCCTACGTCTGCGCTCGCCGCGTGCTCGCCGCGCACGATCGCGAAGACGCCGCGAAGATCTTCGAGCAGGAGCCGCGCGCGGGGGAGGAGACGTCCGGCCCGAGCCTCGCCAACCGCTGCGTCCTGCCGATCTCGGCCGCCGTCACCCCGGAGGACGGCGTCGCGATCGCGAGAATGCAGCATCGCGACCCGTGGAGGATCGGCATCTCGCGGATCTTCATCTCGCAGGGAGGCGACTGGACGATCCGCGACGTCCGCGTCGACGGAAGGTCGATCGTCGCCCCGCACCACGACCTGCCGGGCTTCGTGTTCGGCACCCACGTCCGAACAGAGATGCGCCTTCCGGCCCTCGAGCAGGACCAGTGGATCGAGATCGAGGCCCGCCGCGTCCGCGGCGAGATGCCTTGGTTCTACGCCAGTGTCCTCGGGACACAACAACGAGAGGAAAGAGCCAGATGAACATGGACGATCAGCTGAAGAAGATGCGCGAGCAGCGCGAGCAGGACGTCACGGAGCACCTCGCGACGTGCCTGAGGATCTGCAAGAAGCTCGAGCTGCCGGTCGACGCGCAATCGATCGCGATGGTCGATCGCGCGCTGCACGCGCAGCCGCCCGGTGGCTGGTACGACGTCGTCCGCGGCCGGCCCGCAGAGCCGATGCCCTCGACGCGCGCGCCGCTGCGCCTCCTGTCGGAGAAGAAGATCAAGCCGACCAACCCGATCACCGACAAGCCGACGACGCTGCACGTGCGACCGCAGACGTCGGCGATGCGCGTCGAGGAGATCGAGATCCTGTCGAACCCCGACAAGTGGATGATCGCGGACGTCCAGGTCGGCAACCGGTCGCAGTTCCCCCAGGCCGGCCCGCCCTTGCCCGGGCGCCTGTTCACGCCCGGCGGCACCTGCTACCGCTTCGTCACCGAGACGATCCAGACGGCGATGGACTTCACGATGCTCCTGCACTACGTCGGCAGTGATCCCGAGGGCGAGATCTTCGAGGCCGTCGCGATGGGCTCGATGGCGCGCATCTGACATCGGGCGAGGTAAGCGCACCCGCGCGCCGAGCGGTGGCGCACGGTGGACGAAAAGCGGCGCGCGTGACGGGCTGACCGTAGGATCACCTCCGTTGAGCGGCGACGATCCAAAGCACGATCCAAAGCGCCTGCACATCGACACGCGACCCACCGTGCGCCTGGATCCCGCCGACGTCAGGCCGTCGTGGCCGGTGGTCGTTGCCACGCTGGAGCAGATCTCGGACTGGGCCGCACTGGCGCTCCGCCTGGGGATCCTGGCCCTGATGCAGGAGTGCGTGAGGGCGCTGGCCCAGCCAGACGCGCGCGCCGAGCTGGTCGTCCGCATGCGAGAGCTCGTCGAGGCCCTCGCGCACCTGCCGTTCGACGCGTAGATCCCGATCTTGGACGACGAGAGGGGGCTTGCCCTAAGATGCAGCCGTGCGGCACGCGGTCATCCTCGGCGGTGGATCGGGCACGCGCCTTTGGCCGGCGTCGCGACGCGCGCGTCCCAAGCAGCTCCTGCCGATCGCGCGAGGCGGCGCACCGATGATCGCGGACGCGGTCGCGATCGGACGAGCCGTCGCGAGCAGCCTGACGGTCGGCGCGACGAACGGACGATCGGGACGCGCGCTGATCGTCACCGCCGAGGCACAGGTGGAGCTGACGCGCGAGGCGGCGCCGGGCGTCGAGATCCTCGCCGAGCCCGCCGCGCGCGGCACGGCCGCGGCGATCGGCCTGGCGGGCGCGCTGATCGCAGAGCGAGATCCGGACGCGGTGATCGCGATCCTGCCGGCCGACCACCACGTGCGCGATCGCGAGGGCTTCGTGGACGCGATCGACGCGTGCCTGGCGGAGGTCGAGCGAACCGGCGCGATCGCGCTCGTCGGCATTCCGCCGACCCGCGCCGAGACCGGCTACGGGTACATGGAGCTGGCGGCCGGGCCGTCGGACGGCGTGCGGGAGGTCCTCCGCTTCGTGGAGAAGCCAGACCTCGCCCACGCCGAGCACTTCGTCGCGACCGGGCGCTACCTGTGGAACGCCGGCATCTTCTGCCTGACCGCGCGGCGACTCCTCGCCGAGCTCACCGCGCATCTGCCCCAGGTCGCGCACGCCGTGAGACAGATCGCGCGCGACCCCGGCGTCTTGTCCTCGGGCGTGCGCGACACCACCGCGCGAGATCTGTACGCCGACCTGCCGTCCGTGTCGTTCGATCACGGCGTGATGGAGAAGACCAGCCACGTCGTCGCGACGCCTGCCGCGGTCGGCTGGAGCGACGTCGGGTCATGGGCGGCGATCCCCGAGGTGTGCGATCGCGACGATCGCGGCAACGCGGTCGTCGGCAACGCGGTCGTGATCGACGGCAGCGGCAACGTCGTCTCGACCGACGACGACGTCCTGGTCGCGACGATCGGCGTCTCCGACCTCGTCGTCGTCAAGAGCGGCGACGCGATCCTGGTGGTCCAGAAGGACCAGGCGCAGCGCGTGCGCGAGGTCGTCGAGGCACTCGGTGCTCGCGGACTTGGGCGCTACCTGTGAGCACCGCGCCGCGACGATCCTTTCGCCGCGTGGCCGACGACAACTACGTCCCGACGGAAGCCGGGACGTACCGGCGCGTCCTCGAGTATTGGGCCGCGCACTGCGAGCGCAAGGGGATTGCGAACACGTACTGGGCGGAGGTGGCCTGCCCGAGCTGCGGCAGGATCGCGCTCCTGGGGAGCAACCACGTCGTCGCCGACGATGGCACGGTCAGCCCCAGCGACGTCTGCCCGTTCCCGCCGTGCGCGTTCCACGAGATGATCCGCCTCGACGACTGGGCGAGGCCCGCGACAACACGGAGGTCTTGAGAATGAACGCGCGCATCTTCCGCGAGTACGACGTCCGAGGCGTCGCTGACCGCGACCTCCCCGACGACCTCGTGCGCGCTCTCGGGCTCGCGATCGGAGAGGCGTCCTTCGCGAGCGTACCGCTCAAGGGTGACTCAAGAGCCGTCGTGGTCGGACGCGACTGTCGGCTGTCGTCGCCGCGCCTCTTCGCGGCACTGACGGACGGCCTACGCGTGATCGCCGACGTCGTCGACATCGGCGTCGTTCCGACGCCCGTCGCGTACTTCGCTCAGCATCTCCTCCGGCCCGCCGCGACGGTGATGATCACCGGCAGTCACAACCCGGCCGAGGACAACGGCCTCAAGATCATGATCGGGGACGACACACTGCACGGCGAGGCGATCACCAACCTAGGTCGCCGCGCCGCCGCACTCGTCGAGCGGCGCCTTCAGGTCCTGAGCACGCGCGAGCCCGAAGGCGCCCTCTGTCCTACGAGCGTCAGCGAGGCGTACATCTCGCGCGCGATCAGCGAGCTGCGCCTCGGGCCGCGACGCCCCAGGGTCGTCGTCGACGCCGGCAACGGCGCGGGCGGGCCGACCGCGGTCGCGCTCTACACCGAGCTGGGCTTCGACGTCGTGCCGCTCTACTGCGAGATGGACGGCAGCTTCCCAAACCACCACCCCGATCCGACGCAGCCCGAGAACCTCGCCCAGCTGATCTCCGCCGTCCAGCACCTCGGCGCCGAGCTGGGCATCGCGCTCGACGGCGACGCCGACCGCGTCGGCGCGGTCGACGCGACCGGCCGGATCCTGTGGGGCGACCAGCTGATGATCCTGCTCGGCAAGGCCGTGCTCGCCGAGGTCCCCGACGCGCGCTTCGTCGGCGAGGTGAAGTGCAGCCAGGTGATGTACGACGCCCTGCCGAGTTGCGAGATGTGGAAGGTGGGGCACTCGCTCATCAAGGAGCGCATGCGGCAGACCGGCGCGCAGCTCGCGGGCGAGATGTCGGGGCACCTCTTCTTCGCGCACCGCTGGCTCGGGTTCGACGACGGGATCTACGCGGGCGCGCGGCTGCTCGAGCTGCTTTCGCGGACCGATCGATCGCTCGCGGAGCTGGCCGCCGACCTGCCGCGCGCGTCCAACACGCCGGAGATCCGCATCGACTGCCCCGACGACGAGAAGTTCGACGTCGTGGCGCGCGTGACCGACGCGCTGCGACGCGACCCGCGTGTGGTCGACGTCGTCGACATCGACGGCGCCCGCGCGAGGTTCGCCGACGGCTGGGGCCTCGTGCGCGCGTCGAACACGCAGCCCGCGCTCGTCGTGCGCTGCGAGGCCGCGACGAGAGCCCGCCTCGCGGAGATCCGCGAGGTCATCGAGAGCTGCGTCGCGGCGGCGCGCTGACTACGCCTCGACCTCGATCTCGCCGACGGGGACGACGAC
>Ga0187805_10000090_pt1 | contig 26769 bp, 25 predicted proteins | sample NC_wetland_sal_i_6_FD_132965 | JGI IMG/M metagenome (GOLD analysis project Ga0187805, IMG submission 132965) | Wetland sediment microbial communities from Neuse River Estuary, North Carolina, USA - Control_5 | ecosystem: Environmental > Aquatic > Freshwater > Wetlands > Sediment | place: USA...
AAGTTGAAAAACTGGCGACGCATCGCAACCCGATATGATCGCCACGCCCAAAACTACTTCTCAGGGCTCGCACTCGCCGCCATCATGTGTCAGTGGCTTTGAATGAGTCCCCAACCTAGCGCTTATCCTCGTCTTCCCACCAGGCGTGGAAGTGGTGCAGGGGGCCCCTGCCCTTGCCGATGTCGAGCACGTCGGCGGCAAAAATTGCCTGAGTGACATAGGCCTTGGCGGACTCCACCGCCTCAGGCAGGGGGGTGCCCTTGGCAAGCTCGGCGGCAATGGCCGCCGATAGCGTGCAACCGGTGCCGTGGGTATTGCGGGTATCGGCGCGCGGCGCTTCGAAGCTGAGGGGCTCGGTTCCGTCAAAGAGGATATCGACGGCCGTTGGACCTTCGGCATGTCCCCCCTTGATCAGTACCGCATTGGCGCCTGCCTCTTTCAGCTTCAAGGCTTGCACCGCCATCTCATATTCATTGCGGGCGGGTGAGCCGGCGAGCAGCGCCGCGGCCTCGGCGAGATTGGGAGTGACCAGCGTTGCGAGCGGGATCAGGACGGATCGGAGCGCATTCACGGCGTCGGGATCGAGCAGCGGGTCACCGCTTGCCGCGATCATTACCGGATCGAGCACCACCGGCACGCCGGCAAAATCCTTCAGACCTTCGGCAACTGCTCCTATGACAGGGCCGGTTGCGAGCATGCCGATCTTGATGGCATCGACCTCGAGGTCCGACGCCACAGCCCGCATCTGCTGCAACACGAAGTCCGGCGGGACCATATGTACGGCCTCGACGCGGAGCGTGTTCTGCGCGGTCAGTGCCGTGATGACGCTAGCGCCATAGACTTCAAGCGCCGCGAAGGTCTTGAGATCAGCTTGGATCCCGGCGGCGCCGCAAGAATCCGAGCCCGCAATGGTCAGCGCGATCACCGTCATGGCCGGCACGCCTCAGCCGATTTTCGCCAGCCCCGGAAACAGTTCCAGCATCCAGCCGGAGATAAGGGTCATGGAGTTGGTGAGGAACAGGATGCCGGTCAGGACGAGAAAGCCACCAAGCACCTTCTCCATGGTGGCGAGATGCGGGCGGAAACGCTGCAAGGCATTGAGGAAGGGCCGCACGGCAAAGGCGGCGGCGATGAAGGGAATGCCGAGGCCAAGCGAATAGACAAGCAGGAGCAGCAACCCCTGGCGCACCGTATCTTCGCCGGCGGCCATGACCAGGATCGCGGCAAGCACTGGCCCGATGCAAGGCGTCCAGCCGAAAGCGAAGGCAAGCCCGATCAGATAGGCGCCGACGAGCCCAGCGGGACGGGCGTCGGCATGATAGCGCGCCTCCCGATGCAAGATGGGAATGTGGATCACGCCGAGAAAGTGCAATCCGGCGACGATGATGACTACGCCGGCGATCTTGCTGAGCAGCCCAAGATTCTCGGCGACAAGCTGACCCGCGAACGTCGCCGTGGCGCCGAGGATCACGAACACGGTGGTGAAGCCAAGTACGAAGGCGAACGACGAGAGCACCACGGTCATATAGACGTGGGGCGGTGTCTCGTCTTCGCCGGCGAGCTGGTCGAAGGTCGTGCCCCCAAGGAAACAGAGATAGGGCGGGACGAGCGGCAGCACGCAAGGCGACAGGAAGCTCAACAGCCCTGCGACCAGCGCTCCGAAATAGGTGACAGTCATGCTTGCTTCCGAAATTTCGACGACCGCCTTGCAGCCGAGACTGGGCTCACAAGCCACATCCCCTTATTGCCCGCAAGACCCAGAGCATCACTTTAGCGTCAAGGCTTGTCCGGCAACGTCACGCGGCAGCAGCACGGGCGCGTTCGGCATTGCGGCGAATTGCGGCGATATTGTCGGCGTAAGCGCCGCCCTTGAACACGCCGGAGCCAGCGACGATGACATTGGCGCCTGCCTCCGCCACGAGCGCTACGGTTCCGGTATTGATGCCACCATCGACCTCGAGGTGAATTGGCCGCGATCCGATCATCTTGCGAATGCTCCTGATCTTATCAAGCTGGGCCGGGATGAAGGCCTGACCTCCGAAGCCCGGGTTAACCGTCATCACCAGGATGAGGTCCACCTTGTCGCGCACGTGCAGAAGCGCGGACTCATGCGTCGCTGGCGTGATGCTCACGCCGGCCTGCTTGCCGAGGCCCTTGATGAGCTGAAGCGAGCGGTCGAGATGGGGACCTGCTTCGGCATGCACGGTGATGATGTCGGAGCCCGCCATGGCGAACGCCTCTATGAAAGGATCGCATGGTGCAATCATCAGATGCACGTCGAACACTTTCTTCGAATGCGGACGCAACGCCTGCACCACATCGGGGCCGATGGTAATGTTCGGGACGAAGTGCCCGTCCATCACGTCCACATGGATCCAGTCGCAACCGGCGGCGTCTATGGCGCGCACTTCCTCGCCCAACCGCGCGAAGTCGGCCGAGAGGATCGAAGGGGCAATGATGATGTCACCTGGCGCCGAGCGATCCGCCATTGGGGCCTCGTTCATGACGCGGCAGCTTTGGCCTGCGCATCACACTTTGACAAGGCCGTTATAACGCCAAACCCTCAAGCTCCGTTCTCCGCGAGCGCAGCCACGGCTGGCAGGGTCTTGCCCTCCAGCCATTCGAGAAAGGCGCCACCCGCCGTCGAGACATAAGTAAAGTCCTGGCCGACACCCGCGGCATTGAGCGCCGCCACCGTGTCGCCGCCACCGGCGATGGCCACGAGCTTGCCCTCCCGCACCAGCCGCGCGGCCTCGCGCATCAGCTCATAGGTCCCGTTGCCGAAGGGCGCGAACTCGAACGCGCCGACCGGGCCGTTCCAGACCAGCGTCTTCATCGTGCCAAAACGCCGTTTCAAGTCGGCGACGGATTTCGGGCCGATATCGAGGATCATCTGGTCTTGAGGGATGTTCCCGACATCGCAGATCTGCCAATCGGCCCCGGTCTTGAGCTCCTTCGCCACGACGAAGTCTTGGGGCAGCACGATCTCGCAATTGTGCTGTCTCGCGCGCTCCATGATCTCCTTGACCACGGGCACCGAGTCGGGCTGGCAGAGCGACCTTCCGATCTCCACGCCTTGGGCGTAGAGGAAGGTGCTGGCCATGCCGCCGGCAAGAACGAGCGCGTCCATCCGTTCGGTCAGATTGGTCAGAACATGAATCTTGGTGGAGACCTTGGCGCCACCGGCAATCGCCATCACGGGGCGAGCGGGGTGCTCGAGCGCCCGGTCGAGCGCCGCAATCTCGGCCATCATCAAGAGCCCCGCATAGGCTGGCAGAAGATGCGTGATGCCCTCGACCGAGGCATGTGCCCGATGTGACGACGAGAAGGCATCGTCGACATAGAGATCGCCGAGCTCGGCCAAAGCCCTCGCGAACCCCATATCGTTCTTCTCCTCGCCTTCGTGGTAGCGAAGGTTCTCGAGCACGGCCACCTCGCCCGGCTTCAGTGCGGCAACGCCGCGTTTTGCCTCCTCGCCCACGCAATCCTTGACGAAATGAACGGGCATGCTGCCCAACAGCTCGGCCACCTTGGCCGCGACCGGCGCAAGCGACGTCTCGGGGCTCGGACGTCCCTTGGGACGACCAAGATGGGTGAGCACGACGATTTTGGCGCCGCCATTCGATAGCTGCCTGATGGTGGGCAGCACGCGCGCGATGCGCGTCGTGTCGGTGACGGTTCCATCCTGCATGGGTACGTTGAAATCGACGCGGAGCAGTACGCGCTTGCCGCGGACGTCGAGCCCATCGATGGTGTGAATGCGCGAGAAGTCCGGCTTGTTCCCGCCGTTCACGTTGGCGGCGCGGGCAATGGTAGAAACATCAATGTCGTTCATATCAACCTGCTCATCACTACTGCGGTATCACTCATGCGATTGGAGAAGCCCCATTCATTGTCGTACCAGGAAACGACGCGGCAGAAGGTGCCGTCCACGACCTGAGTCGATTCGAGATCGAAGATCGAGCTTAAGGGGTCGTGATTAAAGTCAGACGACACGAGAGGCTTCGCATTCACTCCGAGGACGCCCTTGAGCGGACCCTCCGCTGCTTCGATCATTGCCTTGTTGATCTCCTCTTTGCTGGTCGGGCGCGAGGAGGTGAAGGTCAAGTCGATCATGCTCACATTCGGCACCGGCACCCTGATCGACGCGCCATCGAGCTTGCCTTTCAACTCAGGCAGCACGAGGCCGACGGCCTTGGCGGCGCCGGTCGAGGTCGGGATCAGATTGGTGGCCGCGGCGCGGGCCCGGTAGGGATCCTTGTGCAGCGTGTCCACGGTGCGCTGATCGCCGGTATAGGCGTGGACCGTGGTCATATAGCCGTGGCGGATGCCGATCGCCTTGTTGAGCACGCTTGCCACCGGCGCAAGGCAATTGGTGGTGCAGGAGGCGTTCGAGACGACGTGATGCTCTTGCGTCAGCTTCTCGTCATTGACCCCATAGACCACGGTCAAGTCGGCGTTCTTGCAGGGAGCTGAAACGAGCACGCGCTTCGCGCCTGCGGTCAGGTGCTTGCCGGCGCCATCGCGGTCGGTGAACCGTCCCGTGCATTCCATGACGATGTCGACGCCGAGATCGCGCCAGCGAAGCTTTTCGGGATTGGCTTCCGACAGCACGGCCAAGTCGTGACCGTCGGCCTTGAGGTGGCCGTTTGCAGCGGTGACTTTGCCAGGAAAGCGTCCATGCACGCTGTCAAATTCGAGCAGGTGGGCATTCATCTCCGCCGAGCCGAGATCGTTGATCGCCACGAAATCGAGGTCCTTGCGGCCGGCTTCGAGGAACGCCCGAAGCGTGAGCCTGCCGATCCGCCCGAATCCGTTGATGGCGACGCGCTTATTCGACATCTCTCCTCGCTAAATGTGCAACAGCGCTAATATCTCATTGAAAACAGGATATTAGGTCGCTTCTGCGCCGATTGGGCTAACTCTGGGCAACAACTGCCCGTCGCCCGCGCCCACTCATATCGTTATGGCGAGTCATTTAGCAAGCCGCACCCCAGGCTTTCGCCCATTGGTGAATTCGACTCCCGCCCTCTTTAGCGCCTTCTTGACGCCGCCAGAGTCTTGGGACGGCCACTTGACTTACCAAGCTCAATAGCGCTGACGGTATCCCAGTGAACCCCGGGCTTCTTGCTAGCGGTCTCGGCCTGTCAGTGCGATAAGCCCAAGGCGCTTTGGCAACTCGGTGATAGCGCACCAGCATTGGCCCCAAGACATGCTATCGCGCGTCCACCTCCTAGCGGAACCTGGGGACAATATTTTTGGAAATCTCCCGCGCAGGATGTCCGCAGCATGTAAAACGCTTCGCGGGGGAGCATGGCCCTCATGACTGGTCGCTTTGAGGAATTGGGCTTGGGCTTCGTTGTTGCAGGAGCCTTGTCTGCGGGCGCTGTGTTCACCACCGCGTATACGGCTTGCTAACAGGGCGATGAAAGGCTCGCTGCATTGGCCTGCAAGCAAGACCAAGCGGTGCGCGTGCCAGGATGCACTCCAGGGCAATACTTAGGAAAATCAGAATGGCAAGCGGTTTGAATTGCCGCGGCTTGCTGTTTGCTTGGACGTTTGGGAGCGGCGCTCTCGGTGGGTACCTTCGATGCAGGGGGATTGGCTGCACCCTGGGTGGCCGAGCCGGTTTAGGAATCTTTCGAACTAGGAGTAGACGCGGCAGGCGCAACCTTGGGGGATTCTGCCGAGGGTTGCGTACTCCCCGATGATGACTCGGGGGTACCACCTTCTGCTGCGGTCACTGCCTTCTGACACGGCGCCGATAAGCTAGCGACATTTTTCTGAAGGCACTCCAGCGCAGCCGAACCACCAGTCGGCACGCTTGCGCAATGGGCTTGATAGTCAGAGCGACATGCCGAGCGGATAGCGCCGATTGGAGCTTGGCTCGGTTGCTGGGCGACCGCCGCCCCTTCAATGCCGATAAAAACAAATGTCACAAGAGCGACCCGTAGTGCCGTCTGCACTGTACATTTCAAGTCCACCAATATCCTCCCAATGTTATCGAGCCGCTGAGGATGTAGCATTTGTAGTCTCCAGCCTGCAATTGGGCTCCGCATTTGGGGCGTCGCTACCGCGTTAAGCGTAAGGTGCCATGACCAAGTTTGAACTAGCTCGCATCATTGCCGCTCGCTCCACTGCCCGCTTTGTGGAGATTGAGCGGACAAGGCGCGGGACCGCAAATCGCAACATGATGAAGCGATACAGTGCCAAGGCCGCACTGGAGCGCGAGCTAGAGCGGCTGGTGGAGGAGTGGGCTTCTGCCGTTTGGGGCCTTTAGGCATCTATAAAAATGGCTTCTTTGCCTGTTCACGAATGGCCTTCTTCATTCGCTCAGCTACAGCGTCTAAGTCGTCTTTTAGACGTTTGATCTCTATGTCAACTTCCCCATCGGATGCACAGCCTGGGCAAATTGGCTCTTTGCGGATGACAACGTACGCACCGTAAATATCAATGTCGAAATCGAACACCCGAACTGTGTTCATCATTGCGAAGCTCCCATGTGCTCCAATGAGCATATAGGAGCGCCCCGTTAGCGCGATAGCAAGGTACCCCCGTCAAAGACTCAAAATTTCAAACTCAGGCACTACTACGGCGTCGAACCCACTCTGGGCCTCAAACAATCCACCCCAGCTCTATCGCTTGTCGCTTGCTGCCTTCCATGCTTCGGACAGCAGGTCGTAGTCGTCGGTCTTTGTGCGTTCCCGTAGGATTAGTTGCGGCTGACCGTGCGGCGCCGGTCGGCGCTCATCGCGCCGGAGGAGGTCAAGCGGCTTCCATCCAGTCCGACTTACAATCGCTAAAGAGAAGTGCGTCGGTCTAGGCCAACGCCCCTTTGCTTGTGCCTAGGCCGCCAGTTTGCGAACGGGCCCGCATTCGGGCCTCTTAAGGAATTCCAGTACCTTCAGCAGGAGTCTCAATAACAGAGGCTCTTTTCTCACAACAATAGCCATAGCACCGCCAGACAGGGCTTGCAGTTCGACACTGGTTAATTCGCGCATGGTTTCTCCCTAAAAGTGCGTGCCCACCGCCCAGCAACTCAACGTGCTGTGCAAATTTTTAGCTGGCCGCATCCATAAAGCGGATCTGCTAATCAATTCCTCACAAATTCGCTCAGGAATTAAACGGAATTGAGTGGGTTTGTAACGTTCAGCGGCGTGACGTAAGCGCCACGACTGAGCCGAATTGATATGACGCTCGCTCGGGGTGGCAATGAGGCCACCTTCTCAGTTCACGCAACGCGCAAAAGCCCCGTGTCCTTCGGCGCGGGGCTTTTTCTTTGCCCCCCCAATGGAAGCCTGACCCGGTGTGACACCGCCGCCAAGAACGAAAACCGGCGTTCCGCGCCTTGTCGTTCGCTGAGAATCCCGATTTATACCTTTATTTCATGCACAACCTCGTCCGATGACTTTTGATTTCGCGATCAGGTCCAATTCCCAGCAGCTCTAAGGAGACCCCCCCTCATGCGCGTCACCATTCGCCCCTTCGTGATGGCTTTGAGCATGGCGCTCACGGCGCCGTTGACCTTTGCCGCATTGAGTCAAAATGTCCTTGCGCAAGAAGCCGTGTCGCCCGATGAGGTGAAACAGATCGCGCTCACCGATACACGGATCGACGCCTTCCTCGCCGCGCAGAAGGATGTCGAGGCGATCGTCGCCAAGGCGCCTGAGGGGGACAAACCAGATCCCAAGGTGATGGAGCAGCTCGAAGCTGTGGCCAAGAAATACAAGTTCGCGAATTATGCCGAATACGATGATGTTGCCGGTAACATCACCCTGGTAATGAGCGGAATCGATCCGGATACCAAAAAATATGTTGGCGCAGAAGCCGTTATCAAAAAGGAGATCGCCTCGGTAGAGAACGACAAGACGGTGGCGCCGAACGACAAAAAGGAACAGCTCGAAGAATTGCGGGCGGAACTGAAATCACCCCCCGTGCCGGTGAAAATCCCCGCCAATATCGAGCTCGTGACGAAAAATTACGACAAGCTCACCGCCGCCTTGTCGCCAAACCAATAGCCGGGTATGGGCGCGGCGCTAAGGTGCTGGTTTGCGCCGATGTGAACGCCAAGAACAGTTACGGGGGATTTAGCGGCTGGCGCGCGAATTTTGCGACCATGACAGCCGGTCACAGTGGACCATGAGGTTTTAGAGCTTCAATAATCCTGTTCGCTCATGCCGACACTGCACTAGACGCCTACACGGGACGCGAATCGAGTGAGTGTGATATAATTGAGTTTCTGCGAACCGCAGAACAGTTGTTGCAGCTAATCGACAAGATCGCGGAGCAAAATCCGCACGTCAGCGACGACCGGCTTTTCTCTTATGTGCGCCAGCGGAGCCCCGAGATTCGCAGCGCATTCCGCGAATGCCTCGCAAGCGGTTTGAACCGTGCCGATGCCCAAGCCACAATCGGCAGGGCGCTCCTTAACTTGGTGGAGCAGTCCAGCTAGGGGCAGCCCATGACCCCCGACGACACCATGGACGTGCTTACCGGCTTCGCCGTCTTGCTGGCACTGTCGCTGTTTGCCTTACCTCGCTTATTGTGATTTGCCAATGACATCGCGGGCCGCGGTCATAACCGCCGCCACCGTGATTCCGAAATGCTTATAAAGCTCCTCGGCCGGAGCAGAAGCCCCAAATCCATGCATTCCTACGAAAATGCCTTTGGGTCCAAGCCATTTCTGCCATCCAAATTCGACCGCGGCCTCAACGCCCACGCGAGGCGCGCTGCCAAGAACGGCATCCTGATAACCTTGATCCTGACTTTCGAACAACTCCCAGCAGGGCATAGACACCACGGCAGCCTCGATTCCGTCCCCGCTCAACTCCTTGGCGGCTGTGGCGGCAAGTGACACCTCCGAGCCTGTGGCAATCAGGGTCACGTCCCGGCGTCCCTTTGGCTCGATAAGCACATAGGCGCCCTTGGCTGAGAGGTTCTCGCCAGTGTGTGCGGTCCTGAGCAGAGGCAAACCCTGGCGGGTCAGCGCGAGGATCGAGGGCGTTGCCCCGGTTTGAAACGCAATCTCCCAGCATTCGGCGCATTCGACCGAGTCGGCCGGGCGGAAGACGTTGATATTGGGCATGGCGCGCAAGGCCGCCAATTGCTCGACGGGCTGATGGGTCGGGCCATCCTCGCCGAGACCAATCGAATCGTGGGTCATGACATAGATGACCCGCTTACCCATGAGCGCCGACAGTCTGATCGATGGGCGGCAGTAATCGGAGAAGACGAGAAAGGTGCCGCCGTAGGGAACGATGCCGCCATGCAGCGCGAGCCCGTTCATGGCCGCGGCCATGCCGTGCTCACGCACGCCGTAATGGACGTAGTTGCCGGAGAAGTCGCCGGGCTTGATGATGGTGTGCAGCTTGGTGAGCGTGCCGTTCGAACCGGTGAGATCGGCAGAGCCGCCGATCAGCCCAGGCACGACAGGCACGAGCTTCTCCAGCACCTTCTGTGAGGACTGGCGCGTGGCGAGCTTGGCGGCGGCGCGGCTGAAATCGGTTTTGAGCGCGCTCACCACCGCGGCTATCTTGCCGCGCACCTCAGCATCGACCGGATCGGTCAGATGCTCGCGGGCGCCAGCGTCGAGGCGCTTTACCGCAGCTTGCCAGCGCTCAAAAGCTGCGGCGTGGCGCGTGCCGACCGCGCGCCAGTTCGCCAGAATCGGTTTTGGCACCTCGAAGGGTGCTTGGGGCCAGCCGAGTCGCTCGCGCGCGCCTTTGATCTCTTCCTCGCCAAGTGGCGAACCATGGGTCGCGGCGGTGCCCTGCTTGGCCGGCGCGCCATAGCCGATGATGGTGCGGCAGGCGATGAGCGACGGCCGGTCGGTCACCGCCTTCGCATTTTCGATGGCGAGCGCGACCGCTTCCGGATCGTGACCGTCGACCCGCGCCGTGTGCCAGCGCGACGCCCTGAAGCGCTCGAGCTGGTCGTCGGACACTGACAGGCTGGTGGGGCCGTCGATGGAAATGTGATTGTCGTCGAAGAGCACGATCAGGCGGCCGAGCTTGAGATGTCCGGCAAGCGAGATTGCCTCCTGGCTGATGCCCTCCATGAGGCAGCCGTCGCCAGCCATGGCATAAGTGTGGTGATCCACGATCTCATCGTTATATCGCTTGTTGAGCAGCCGCTCGGCGAGCGCCATGCCGACCGCGTTGCCAAGCCCCTGCCCCAACGGCCCGGTGGTGGTCTCGATACCAGGCGCATGGCCATATTCCGGATGGCCCGGCGTGCGCGAGCCGAGCTGACGGAAGCGCTTGAGCTGCTCGATGTCCATGCCCAGAACGCCGGTGAGATAGAGAAGCGCATAGAGCAGCATGGAGCCGTGACCGGCGGACAGCACGAAGCGGTCGCGGTCCGGCCATTCAGGATGCACGGCGTCGAATTTCAGGAAGCGCGTGAACAGCACCGTGGCCACGTCGGCCATGCCCATGGGCATGCCGGGATGGCCAGAATCGGCCTTCTGTACCGCATCCATGGCGAGCGCCCGGATGGCGTTCGCCATGTCCTGGTGGGTCGCCTCGGGTAATGCTTCACCTTGCTGCAAAGCTTCAGCCATCTCGATGTCTCGGCTCCAAAAACCCTAATAGGCCCGAACGCCCATCGCCGCCTTAACGGCGTGGTAGCCGACGAGAAGCTGCGTAAGCGCAAGCGGGTGGCTCCTGGGGGCGGAGCCATTAGTAACGTCGATGCATCCAACCTGGTCGCGCAAGTGCCCCGCCTCCGGGATCAGGTTCCATAGCAGGTCTTCGATGCGCTCGGCGCGCTGGTCGGAGATATTGCCGTTGATCTCGAGCACATCGACCGGCTTCCCGTCGCGGTCGCGGGAAAGTTCAAGACGCAGGCCAGCGTTGCTCGACCCGTCGAACAGCGGCGAGAAGTCGGGGTGCGGCAGGGTTGGGCGCAGGATGTGACGCACGTCGAGTTGGGTGTCGGAGCCGTTCGCGCTTCGCGGCTTCTGGAAGTGAATGACGATGTCGGCGAAGGTGCGTTGCGGATGCATGTATTTCGGGGCGTCTTCTCTCCGCTTTTCCAGCGACGCCAGCACCTCTTCCCGGCGGTAGCCGCGCTTGGTCGTATCTCGATGGAGCTTCCACTTGACGCGGAGATCCTCGTCAGGATCGAGATAGATCTTCACGTCATAGCAATCGCGCATGCCCCGTGTCGTATAGCCGAGCAGGCCTTCGGCGATGACGAACTCCTTGGGCTTTACATATTTCGGCCGACCGAAGGTTCCGTCCCGGTGGTCGTAGATCGGCTTCAGGATCGAATCGCCTTCGCGCAAATGACGCAATGCCTGTTCGAGAATATCGAGATAGTTCGCGCGCGGGTCGATGGCTGACAAGCCCTTCTCCGCGCGCTCGCGGCGGTCATAGCGGTGGTAGTCGTCGGTGCAAAGCACGGTGCAGCGGTCCTCGCCCAGAATCTGGGCGACGCCCGCCGACAGCGTCGTTTTTCCCGACGCTGAATCGCCGACGATTCCCAAAATGATCGGGTGCTCAACCCGCTTCGGCATTTTCTACTCCCGGCACTTACGTTTTTTTATTTACGTAACACTTTATGCAACGTCACGCGCGGCACTTTGTGCCCGACTCATTCGCTCAAGCGGCAGGTGACTGGTGATGATCTGCCGTTCACCCGTCGCCCCGGTCACCATCATGGTCTGCACCTTGTAGTGAGTACGGGTGCGCTCCACCCCCTCCACCATCAGGCCAGTGGTAATGCCGGTGGCGCAAAAAAACACATCGTCCGAGGCTATGAGCTCGTCGCGGGTATACCAACGCGATGTGCTGATACCTGCGTCTCTTACGGCCTTGGTCTCAGTGTGAAGTTGGGGATCGATCCGGGCCAGAAACTCTCCGCCAAGGCCACGCACGGCGCATGCCGACATGATGCCTTCAGGCGTGCCACCCGTTCCCATTAGGGCGTCGATCCCGGAGCCTGGGATGGCCGCGACCAGCGCTCCAGCGACATCGCCGGCGGGATAAAGCGCAACGCGGGCGCCCGCCCTGTTAATGTCATCGATCAACTCGCGGTGGCGCGGCTTTTCCAGCACGTAGATGGTCAGTTGCGAGACCTCCTTGTTGAGCACCTCGGCGAGAATCCTGAGCTTGCGCCCGGTGGTCCAGTGGGGGTCGATCTTGCCGCGGGCGGCGGGGGGCGCCACAAACTTCTCCATATAGAAGGCTGGCGCCGGGTTCATCATGGCGCCGCGCGGGGCGACCGCCAGCACCGCAAGGGCATTGGTCTGGCCTCTCGCGAGATAGCTCGTGCCTTCCACGGGGTCCATGGCGATGTCGGCCTTGAAGGTCGATTCGGGACGCCCGAGGCGTTCACCGCGCGAAGGCTGGGGGGCCTCGCCCTTGCCAGCCTCGCCGATCACCACGACCGCGTCGATATCCACCTCGGCCAGTGCCGCAAGCATGGCGTCGAGGGCCGCGCGGCCGCCATCCATGCCGTCGCCACGCCCGATCCAGTCGAAGGCAGCAAGCGCCGCGCTCTCGCTCACACGGCGGAGCGAGTAAATGAGCTCGGGGTTAGCGCCACTCGAGGTCTCCACGACGCCTCCGAGAGGGATCTCCCCCGCATCAAGCTGCGCGCCAGACGCTGGGGAGACTGGATAAAGTCTTCGTAATGGACGAGGCCACTATATCTCAGGGCCAAAACTGCCCAAAACTAAAGGGTTCCCGGCCAGCCAAGGTCAGGGTGCCGCCCCAACTGTCATGAAGCCGATCGGCGTTCTTGTCTACAGTGATTGGCAGGCCTCCACCAGTCAGCGCGGGGTAAGGCGCGGGTCGAGCGCGTCGCGGAGGGTATCACCGAGCACGTTAACTGCGACCAGTATGCTGACCAAGGTCAGGCCGGGAAAGACGGTTACCCACCAAATACCGGCGAAGATCAGGTCGTAGCCGGAGCGGATCAAGGTGCCGAGGGAAGGCTGCGTCACCGGCAGGCCGAGCCCGAGGAAGGACAGCGCGGCTTCGGCCATGACGGCGCCGGCGACCTGCGTGGTGGCCACAACGATTAGCGGCGAGAGGATATTAGGTAGGATATGCCGGCGGAGGATTGTCCCGTCGCTCGCGCCGAGAGCGCGCGCGGCACGGACATGATCCTTGGCCGACTCGACCAAAGTCGCGGCCCGGGCGGTGCGAGCGAAATAGGGCCATTCGGCAAGTCCGATCACGAGCACCAGGAGCGGCACGGCGATGCGCCCAAGCGTCTCGCCGCCGAGGCCTGCGCGAACCAGGGCAAGAGCGATGATGGCGAGGATCAGAGTGGAAAGCGAGAGCTGCACGTCGGCGACCCTTGCAATGAGCCCATCCACCCTCCCCCCGATGAAGCCGGCGATGAGGCCGAGCGGGATGCCGATGGCGGCCTGGATGGCGACGGCAAACACGCCGACGGTCAAGGAAATGCGCGTGCCGTAGAGAATAGTGCTGAGCAGATCGCGGCCTTGGGAATCGGTGCCGAGCAGAAAGCGTAAGTCGCTGCCGCGAAGCCAGATGGGCGGCAGGTCAGCATCGAGCACATCGAAGCTTGCAAGGTCGAACGGGTTCTGCGGGGCGATGAGGGGTGCCGCGAGCGCAGCAAGAGCAATCGCTCCGAGGAGACATGCCGCGACCACACTGCCAGGCTGGTCCAACGCGAAGGCGCGGACCGAGGCTAGCGCGGTGCGTGAGCTCTCCCCAGTCATCGCCTCCCCTCAAGGCTGATGCGCGGGTCGAGCCAGAGGCTCACCACGTCGGCAAGGGTGTTGGTGACGACGAACAGAAACCCGACGGCGACAAGATAAGTGGTGATCAGCGGCACGTCGGCGCGTGTCACAGCTTCGAGAAAGAGAAAGCCCATGCCGGGCCATTGGAACACGGTCTCGGTGAGGAGTGTAAACGCGAGCATGTTGCCGATCTGCAAACCGCCAAGCGCGACGAGAGGAATGAGAGCGTTGCGCAGCGCATGATGCAGCCAGACCCGCAAGCGCGATGCGCCTTTGGACCGCGCCGTGCGCACATAGTCGGTGCCGAGCTGATCGAGCATGGCGCCGCGCACGAGCCTGATGAACAGCGGCAGCATGATGGACGAGAGCGTGATCGCCGGCAGCAACAAGTGCTTGAGCCCGTCGAGGGTGAGGAGCCCAGTCTCCCAAAAGCCAATCCGCACCGTCTCGCCGCGCCCAAATGCCGGCAGCAGCCCGAGCCATACTGAGAAGATGCTGATCAAAATGATACCGGTGAGAAAGACGGGCACCGATATGCCGAGCACGCTCAAGCCGAGGATCAGTCTTGCGTCCAGGGATCGCGGCTTCACCGCGCAATAGATGCCGGCGGGCAGCGAGATCAGGAGCACGATGAGGCTTGCGGCAAGCACAAGCTCGAAGCTTGCCGGAAACTTAGCAAGCACCACCTCAAGGGTGGGCCGCTTATAGATATAGGACTGGCCGAGATCTCCTTGTGCTGCGTGCCCGAGATAGCGGGCAAGCTGCACAGGCCATGGCGCATCAAGGCCGAGCTGATGCCTGAGCTCAGCACGCTCGGCCTCCGGCACGGTCTCGCCCATGATCTCGCGCAACGGGTCGCCGAGCGCACCCTTCACGGCAAAGGCGATCACCGCAATCGCGAGCATGACGAGAATGGCTTGGCCCGCGCGCTTCACAATGAAGGCCAAAGGTGCGCCAAGCGCTTGCATCAATGACTAGCTCCCGAGGGCAATCGTGCCGTGAGGCCGGGACGATCCACGATCGATGCCGAGCCCTCTCATTCGCGCTAGACTGAGGCCTCTCCGCGTGCCGCGCTGGACAAGACTTTGGTGAAAGGGGGTGCGGAAATGAAATATCTCGCTTTGATCGGTGCTTCTCTCATCTGCCTCATCTTGGCACCGCTCGCCAATGCTCAGCAAGAAGTCTACAGGCCTCGCCTTGGCGACCTCATGGTCGCAATCCAGTTGCGACACACCAAGCTATGGTTTGCGGGAAAGCTGGGGAATTGGGAGCTCGCGGCCTACGAAGTCGATCAGATCAAACAAAGCCTCGAAGATGCGGCAGACCTTTATCGGGGAATTCCGGCGGAGTACGTGACCAACACGGGAGACCCGATCCAAGCGATCGGCGCAGCCACGGAGGCAAAAGACAGCACGAAGTTCGCCAAGGCGTTCACCGAACTAACCGCTACGTGCAATGCCTGCCACCAAGGAATTGGGCGGGGCTTCATCGTGATCCAGGTGCCTACCGGCTCGCCGTTTACCGACCAGTCGTTTTCGCCGCATCCCACACGATAGCTCGATGCGAGCCTCAAACCACGGGCGGTATCGTTTCTATCAGGCTCCCGCCAAGGGTTCTCATCTTGGCACGACCGTTGCACCAAGATCAGAGGGCGAGACGGGCCAGCGCCCCGTCCATGTGGGTGGCTTTTCGGGGAAGTCCCCGCTAGAGACTAGGCAAGATGGCGATAAAGATCCGCGCAGGCTACGAGCTCTCCTACGACTGTCTGCAGCCAACGCCAATGATTCTCACATTGAGCGTTCATCCAAGCAGGCGACGCGACCTCATCACTCCGGATCGGATGCTGGTACAGCCCCACGTCCACGCCACGGAATATTGCGATGGCTTCGGTAATATCTGCCACGTGATCCATGCGCCCGCCGGTCAACTCACGATTTCCACCGATTTTATCGTAAGGGACAGAGGCGATCCCGACGATGTGGCGTCGGGTGCGGCGCAGAGTTCGCTCGAGACGTTGCCGGTCGAGACGCTCGTCTATCTCCTCGGGAGCCGCTATTGCGAGACCGATCGCCTGTCGGAATTCGCCTGGTCGACGTTCGGGAAGGTGCCTAAGGGGTGGTCGCTGGTCCAAGCCATCTGCGACTTCGTCCACGAGCACATCACGTTCGGCTACGAGCACGCCAATCCCACCAAGACCGCTTTCGAAGTCTTCACTGAGGGGCGAGGCGTTTGCCGCGACTTCGCCCATCTTGCCATCACGTTCTGCCGCTGCATGAACGTCCCGGCGCGCTACTGCACCGGCTATCTCGGCGACATCGGCGTTCCGCCAGAGGACTCGCCCATGGACTTCAGCGCGTGGTTCGAGGTTTATCTCGGCGGCCGCTGGTACACGTTCGACGCCCGCCACAACACGCCGCGCATCGGCCGTATCCTCATCGCGCGAGGGCGCGACGCGACCGACGTCGCCATCGTCACCTCCTTCGGTCCCTGCAAGCTCGTGGGTTTCAAGGTCGTCACGGACGAGGTCGTGCCAGCTGAGTCTTGCGAGTCTCCTGTCGCGGTCAGGTCCTGAACCCGCTCCGCAGGGTCAGACCAAAGCCGATGGCTGCGGCAACCGCAGCCTGCCAGGGCACGAACATCAGGATGATGGAATCGAGCAGGGTAGCCGGATAAAGCAGCAATCCGGCAATCGCGCCGACCATGACGATCAGCATCCAGGCCTCTGACCGCCTGATCGGAATGGCCGCGATGCCGGTGCCGAAGGCGGTCAGCCCAGCGCCGACGGCGCCACCAAGCAATCCTCCCGTCATCCAGCCCAGCACCTCCCGATAGGCCTTAGCGCCCTCGGCGGTGCCGAACAGCGAAGACCCCTGGATGGTGTTGATCACGTCGTTGGCCGTATTCACCGCGGCAAGCCACCCAGCCAGCGTCAGCATCATGGCGAGAAGGCATTTGGTCGGATCGCGATTGACCCACAGCCACAGCACCCCGGCAATCATCGCGCCAAAGGCGATGCCGGCGTGGAGCGGCACCGCCCGCGCATTGATGAGAACGTCGGGATCGCTCAAACGGATATCGGGCAAAGGTGATGGCAGGCTCGAGATGAGAGCGGTCACGACCCCGAGCGCGGCCATGATTGCCATGGCGCGGTTGCGAGACGGCAGCCTTGGCCGGGCGTCAATGTGCAAATCGGAGGGAGTCATGGCGCACCCCCCCTGGACCCGCAGGATACCGCGATAAACCCTCTAACTCCACCTCGCCTCTAGGGCACGATGCTGAATGCGGCCCGACCCGAAATGTTCCGCGGCACTCCCTTTACCCTTGAAAGCGCTTTGGATTAGTCCATCACCAGATCGCCGAGGTAGGGCATGTCGATAACGTTAAGCACAGGATCGATATGGACACTCTTGGCCGCCGCCCAGGACAAATGCTGCCAGTGCAGGGGCACCAGCGCGGCATTATCGTAGAGAATGCGCTCGATCTTCTTCAATACCTCGGCTCGCGCCCTTGGGTCGGTCATGGTCTGGGTTTCGACCGTCAGCCGGTCCACCTCCGGATTTGAATAATTGCCGGCATTGTATTGGCCGTATCCCGTCTTTGAGTCTGGCGTCATAACCAGGAACTCGTAGAAGTTCGCCGAGTCCTGCGTGTCTGACTGCCAGCCGATCATCATAATGTCGGCGACGCGCTCGTCGAAGCGCTGCCAATATTGCGCCTTGGGCATGGTCTGGAGATCAACCTTGATGTTGATCTTGGCGAGCATGGCGGCAACTGCCTGGGCGATGCGCTGATCCTCGATGTAGCGGTTGTTCGGCGCCATCATGGTGACGGAGAAGCCGTCACCATAGCCTGCCTCCTGCATCAGCGCCTTGGCCTTGTCGAGGTCGAAGCGCGGCACGAGTGCAGGGTCATAGCCCGCATAGCCCGGAGGGCTGAGCTCGCCTGCCGGCGTGCCAAAGCCACGTATGATCTTGTCCACGATGCCTTGACGATTCACCGCATAGTTGATGGCGAGGCGCACGCGCGGGTCCTTGAAGGCGGCAACGCGGCTCTGGTTCAGCTCAAAGGTGAGGATGCGCGTGCTCAGCATGGTGATCAGCGCGCAGCAGGGATCGCCCTTGACCCTGTCGAAATCGGTTGGGGGCACCGGCGCGATGAAGTCGACATCGCCGGCAAGAAGCGCTGCGACGCGGGTCGCCGGTTCCTTGATGGGCGTGAGAATGATGTGGTCGACATTGCCGGGCGACGCCTTGTCCCAATAGTCAGCGAAGCGTTTGAGTTCGAGTCTGACCCCCTGCTCGCGCTCGGTGACGATGAACGGCCCGGTGCCGGAGACATGGGTCGAGGCGAAGGAGGCACCTTGCTTGACGATGTCGTCCTTGGGTCGGCCGCGCTCGTCGGTGCCGGAATAGAACTCCCGGTCCATAGGGAAGATGTAGGTGGCGAGATTGAGCACCAGCGGATACGGGCCCCTGGCGATGAGGTCGACGGTGAAATTGTCGACGGCCTTCGCCTCGGTGAACGGCTCGAACAGCGCCTTGAAGTCGGGGCTCTTCTTTAGCCGGTTGAACGTCCAGACCACATCTTCAGCCGAGAGCGTGTGTCCGGAGTGGAAGTGCACGCCTTCTCTCAGGTGAAAACGGGTGGTGCGGTCGCCGATCTTCTCCCAACTCGTTGCAAGCCGCGGCTCGAGCGTGAGGTCCTTCCGGAAGCGCAGCAGGGGATCGAAGGTGAGGTGGGAAAGCTGAAGCGTGGCGCTTGCGAGCTGCTCATGGGGATCAAGCGAGGTTGGATCCGCGTCATAGGCCATGCGCAGCGTCTTGGCCTCGGCGGTGGCGAGAGAGGCGCTCACCGCAAGCGCAATGACCAGCAGGGAAGGACGTTGAAGCATGGGAGGACCTTGCCTTGTGCTATTAGGTCTGCGGTTCAACCTGCACGCCTACCCTGGATCAACCGCTTTGCAAGGCTTTTTCGTCACAGGCACGGATACCGATGTGGGCAAGACCGTCGTCTCCGCCTGGCTACTCACCCATCTCGATGCCTGTTATTGGAAGCCAGTCCAGGCGGGAGTGGAGCCAGAGACCGATGCTGTGACCGTGCGCCGGCTCGCCGAGGTTCCCGGCGATCGGATCTTGCCGGAGGCCTATGTGCTGCCCGAGGCGATCGCACCCCATGAAGCGTCACGGCGTGCCGGAATCAGCATCGATATGGCGAAACTGGAGGCCCCCGTGTCGAGCCGGCTGCTGGTGGTCGAAGGCGCCGGCGGCATGCTCGTGCCGCTCACCGACAAACAATATGTCATCGACCTCGCGGCGGAATTGCACCTTCCGGTGTTGCTCGTGGCCCGCTCAACGCTCGGCACCATCAACCACACTCTGCTCTCGATCGAAGCCTTGCGCCGCCGGGACCTACCCTTGGCTGGCGTGGTCATCAACGGACCAGAGACGCCGCATAACCGGGCGGCGATTGAGCGCTATGGCGAGGTGAATGTGCTCGCCGAGATTCCCTGGCTTCCAGAAGTGACGCGTGCCACTTTGCTCGGCATCGAGCCTGAGCTCGACCTTGAGAAGCTTGCGCGGGCCATGACGTGAACGACGCTGCCGACAGGGAGGAACGTGACACCGAGAGAGCGGCGCAAGACGCGCTCGCAGGCGACATCCTCGCGCGCGACCGGCGGCATGTCTGGCACCCCTTCACCCAGCACGGCACCGAGAGCGAGCCGCTGCTCATCGCAGGCGCACGCGGCGCCTCGCTCTACGACGCGGAAGGGCGCGAGATCCTCGACCTCATTTCGTCGTGGTGGACCTGCACGCATGGCCACTCTCACCCTGCACTCAACGAGGCCCTCGCCCGGCAGGCCGCCCGGTTCGAGCATGTGATGTTCGCTGGTTTCACCCATCAGCCTGCGGTCGATCTTGCCACGGCTCTCACCCAGCTCCTTCCCGGCGATCTCTCCCGCGTCTTCTACTCTGACGACGGCTCAACCTCGGTCGAGGTCGCGCTCAAGATCGCCTTCCAATATTGGGCCAATCGCGGCGAGGGGCGGCGGCGCGTGTTCATCTCCTTCGATGGCGGCTATCACGGAGACACGCTTGGCGCCATGTCGCTTGGCCGCGGCTCGGGCTTCTTCAACCTGTTCCGCGGCATGATGTGCCAAGTGGCGGTGCTGCCCTTCCCCTATACCTTCGAAGGCGACGAAGCCGCGGAGGACCGCGAGAAGGGCGCGCTGAGCGCGCTCGAAGACCGGTTATGGAACGGGACGCATGACGTCGCGGCGTTGATCATCGAGCCTTTGCTGCAAGGCGCTGGTGGCATGCGCGTGTGCCGTCCGGACTTCCTTCAGCACCTAGTGGAGATGGCGCAGTCCGCCGGCATCCTCGTGATCTTTGATGAGGTGGCGACCGGCTTCGGGCGCACCGGCACGCTGTTCGCCATGCAACAGGCTGGCGTAGTGCCGGACCTCGTTTGCCTGTCCAAGGGCCTGACTTCGGGATATCTGCCCATGGCGGTGACAGTCGCCCGCGACAAGGTGTTCGAGGCGTTCCTGGGGGAGAACTTCGACCGGGCGCTCCCGCACGGCCATTCCTTCACCGCCAACCCGCTTGCCTGCGCGGTGGCGCTCCGCTCCCTGACCCTTTTCGCCGAGGAGGACACGCTTGGCCGCATTTCGCGGATCGGGGCGCGACACCGCGACATGCTCGGCGAGCTTCGCCGCCGCGAAGATGTGCTGCGGCCGCGCATGCTCGGCTCGATCCTCGCCTTCGATTTAAAGGGCGACGCCGCCTACCAGTCGGCGCAAAGCCAGGCGCTGAAGGCCAGGTGCCTTGCCCATGGCCTGAATGTCCGGCCTCTCGGGCCCACCGTCTATCTGATGCCGCCCTATTGCATCACCGATGCGGAGCTGGCCCGCGCCTATGCAGGGCTCATCGAGGGACTCGACTGGCTCGCCGCGATGCGGCCGTAGACGATATGCCACGTGATGCGCCCGCCGTGCTTTTCGTCGCTGGCGCGGATGGCGCGGCGCAGCGCGCCCGCAGAGAACGGCGCGTAGCCTTCGCGGGGGGTCATCCCGCCAATCGCCTTCATGCGCCGCAGGAAGCCGAGCGTGTCGGGATCTGCGACGAGCCGCTGTTCATCGACGATGCCGGGAAGTTCGGGAATATCAAGGAGCCCGATAGGCAGTCCCCGCGCGATGAGCACCTCGCGCCATTCTGGGAAGCTCTTGCCGCTGATCGTGGCATAGATCAGCACACCGTCCGGAGCGAGGAGCTGGCGGAGCGTGTTCAGCGCAGCGGACGGGTCGGTAAGCCAGTGCAGCGTCATGCTCGTGGCAATGAGATCGAAGGGGCCGTCGACCGTCGGACGCGCGGCATCCATCACTTCGAAGCTGACATGTCCCCTGCTCCTGTTTGCAAGGTTGCGCCGGCATTGCTCGACCATGGACGGTGCGAGGTCGCTGACGACGAACGTTCCGTCCGGATAGCGCGCGAGTAAATGCCGGGTAAACAGCCCCGTGCCGCAGCCAAGCTCGAGCACGCGGGCAGATGCGAGCGGCGGCAGCAAGAGGTCCAGCCGCTCGGCGACGGCGCGCTGCAGGCCGGCGTGCTCCTCGTAGGACGCGGCCCGCGCGCCGAAGCTACCGGCGATGGCGGCACTACGTTTGGAGAGCATACGCAAAATCGAGGACATGGCGGGCGCACCATTCAGGCTGCTTCAGAGGTAGCACATGGCCACCACTTTGCGACCAATGGATATCGTCCTCTCCCCAAACGCCAACGCTCATCGCCTCCGGCACGATAGCATCGTCGCGGGCGGCAAGGGCGAGAGTGGGGCAAGCAAGGCTCGCCCTCGCCTTCCGGGCGTCCCAATCCATCAGCCAGCTAAGCCCTTCATCGAGCCGCTCGACGTTGAGTAACTCAGGCGGGGCAAAGGGCTCCGTGCCGCAACCACGCCAGAAGGCCTCGAGGGTCTGACCCGGGTCGCGGCGAAGCCCTCGGCGCATCCCGACAACCCGGGCCTGCGGAATGGGCGGGCAGAAGCGATCGAAGCCCTGGATGCTAACGAGGCCACGAAAGTGAGTGCTGCCCGCCTCCCCTGCCCGATGAAGGAGCCAAAAGACTCCGAGGGAATGACCCACGGCGATGGCATTGCTTGGCCATGTATTCGCCGCCTTCGGTCCGCCGGCGATGAAGCCAAGATCGACAAGGCTGACCTCGGAAATCCGCATAAATCCGATCAAATCGCGCCAAATCGCGGCATTGAATCCCCAACCATGGACGAACACGAAGTGCATCGGCGGCGAGGAGTCTTACGCCGTCGCGCTGCGCGGCAGAGCGCGCTCGAGCGTACTCAGCAAGGCATCGATATCCGCCTCCGTATGGGCCGCGGTGAAAGCAAGCCTGAGCCTTGCCGCCCCGGCCGGAACGGTCGGAGGCCTGATCGCCGTGGCGAAGTAGCCCGCCTCGCGGAGCCGCTGGCTCAAGGTCAGCGCAGCATGATTGGAGCCCGCCATCAGCGGAACGATTTGGGTAGTTGAGGCACCGGTATCAAATCCAAGCGCGCGGGCGCCGAGGCGGAAGCGCTCGGCGAGATCGGCCACATGGGCACGCTCCGCCTCAAGCGACGGCACAAGATCAAGGCCGGCGTCGATCGCTCCCAGCACCGGCGGCGGCAGCGCCGTCGAGTAGATCAGCCCGCTGCAGCGATTGATCAGGTAGTCGCGCAAGGTGGGAGAACAGCCCACATAAGCGCCGAAGCCGCCAAGCGCCTTGGAGAAGGTGCCGATGACCACATCCGCCTCGCCGGAAAGACCGCGCCCGACCTCACCCAGAATTCCCGTGGCATGGGCATCATCAACGATCAGCATGGCGTCATGCTCGCGCGCGAGCCGTCCAATCTCGGTAAGCGGCGCCACGTCGCCATCCATGGAGAAGACGCTCTCGCTGAGGATGAATTTCGGTCTCTCATTTCCTTGATATTGACTCAGAAGCACGCCGAGATGTGCAGCGTCGCCATGGCGATAGCGCATCTCGCGCGCGCCGGAAACGGCACAGCCGAAATGGATGCTCGCGTGATTGAGCCGGTCGGAAAACACGAGCGGCTCCGCCCCCAGCACGCTCCGGTCGAACAGCGCCTGCAAGACTGAGGCGTTGGCCTGGAAACCTGACGCCATGATCAGGGCGGCGGGTTTCCCCTTAAGCCTCGCAACTTTGGCCTCGAGGCCGGCGAACAGATTGAGATTACCGGTGACAAGCCGCGAGGCACCGGAGCCCATGCCATACTCCTTCGCCCACCCCCGTGCGCGCTCGATCAGAGCCGGGTGGAAACGCAACGCAAGGTAGTCGTTGCTCGCGAGATTGACGTACGCCGCGTCCCCAATGCGAATGGTTCTGGCATCACGCGCCTCGACTTGGGTCAGCGCGCGTGCCGAGCCATCGCGGTCGCGCGCCTCAAGATAAGCTCCGTACCGGCTTTCGCTTCTTGGCATGATCCTGTATTAGCGAAGGGCCAGACCTGCAGCAATCGCATCGCGACAATCGTGACCGAGCTTCCGACTTTCCCGAATCCTATCAATGGCAAAGAATACCGGGCGGAGATGGCCGGTGAGCCAACGCCAACGACTCGCGGGCTTCGCCACGACTGGCAAAAGGACGAGGTCCTGGCCCTGCTGAGCGAGCCCTTGCTCGGTCTCGTGGATCAGGCGCGCGAGGTGCACCGCCGCCATCACGCCGACGGCAGTGTCCAACTCGCGAGCCTGCTATCGATCAAGACCGGAGCGTGTCCGGAGGATTGCAAATATTGCCCGCAATCGGCCCACTACGCCAAGCGCACGGGACTGAAGCGCGAGGAGGTCCTCGACGTAGACGAAGTTCTGGCCAAGGCGGCGATCGCCAAGCAAGCCGGCGCCACGCGCTTCTGCATGGGCGCAGCCTGGCGCGAGGTGAAGGATGGCGCGGCGTTCGACAGCGTGCTCGCCATGGTGCGCGGGGTGCGCGCGCTCGACATGGAGGCTTGCGTCACGCTCGGCATGCTCACGCAGGCTCAGGCCGATCGGCTGGCGGAGGCCGGGCTCACCGCCTATAACCACAATCTCGACACGTCGCCCGAGTTCTACGGCGAGATAGTCACTACGCGCTGCTATCAGGATCGGCTGGACACCCTTGAGCGGGTCCGGCGCGCCGGGGTGCAAGTCTGCTGCGGCGGCATTATCGGCATGGGCGAGAGCGTGGAAGACCGGGCCGGACTGCTGCAGACGCTCGCCAATCTCGATCCGCATCCTGAAAGCGTGCCGATCAACGCGCTGGTCGCCGTGCCGGGCACTCCGTTGGAAGACCGTCCGCCGATCGACCCGCTAGACCTCGTGCGCTTGGTGGCGGCGGCGCGCGTGCTGATGCCGGCCTCGCGCGTGAGGCTCTCTGCCGGCAGACGCTCATTCTCGCGCGAGGCGCAAGTGCTCTGTTTCCTCGCCGGCGCCAACTCGATTTTCTACGGCGACAAACTGCTCACCACCGCCAACAATGACGTGGACGACGACCTCGCCCTGATCGAAGAGGCGGGATTGCGCATCGAACCTGCCAATTCCTCGTGCTGAGGGCGACCAGCCCCACTCCATGTCCCGCACCGTCTACGTGAATGGCAACTTCGTGCCGGAGGCCGATGCCAAGGTCTCCATCTTCGACCGCGCCTTCCTGTTTGCCGACGGCGTCTATGAGGTGACCGCCGTGCTGGGAGGACGCCCTATCGATCTCGACGGTCATCTGGCACGGCTCGAGCGCTCGCTCGCCGAAATGGAGATCGCGCGCCCCCTCACCCATGAGCAACTTCACTCGTTGCATACTCAGCTGATCGCGCTGAACAGAGTCGAGGAGGGCGTCGTGTATCTCGAGATCACGCGGGGCGCTGCGGACCGCGACTTCCTCTATCCGGACGGTATACCTCCCACCGTGGTCGCCTTCACCCAAAGTCGGCCGCTGCTCGACAACCCTTATGCGGAAGCCGGCGTCAAGGTGATCACCCTCCCTGACCTCCGCTGGAAGCGGCGCGACATCAAGTCGACCTCGCTGCTCGCCCAGACCATGGGCAAGCAAGAGGCAAGGCGCCGCGGCGGCTATGAGGCCTGGATGGTCGAGGACGGTTTCGTCACCGAGGGCACGTCGTCCACCGCCTTTATCCTCGATGTCAACGGCTGCATCCGCACCCAGCCGCTTGGTCACCACATCCTGCCGGGGGTCACGCGCCGCGCCGTGTTGCGGCTTGCCGAGGCGGAAGGACTTACCGTCGAAGAGCGACCCTTCACGGTGGCGGAGGCGCTGCAGGCCCGCGAAGCGTTTCTCACCGCGGCCTCGGCCTTCGTCTTGCCGGTGGTGGAAATCGACGGGAGCCCGATCGGCGATGGGCGGCCGGGACCGGTCGCGCGCGAGTTCCGCCGCCTCTACATCGAGGAAGCAAGGAAGGGTTGAAATTTCGGTGACACCGAACCGATCGCTTCGAGGCGCTAGGCTGAAACTGGTTGCGCTGTTGAACGTCGGCGCCGGCACTGCAAACCACAAGGGCGCTAAACATCTGCGCGTGGATTTGGCGAGAGCGCTCGACGCGTTGAACGTCGCTGCCGAACTCACTTTCTGCTCCGGGCCCGAGCTCAAGACACTGACCGAGGCCGCTTTGGCGCGAGTGAAGGCCGGCGAGATCGACGCGGTCGCTGTGGGAGGCGGTGACGGCAGCATCCGCACCGTCGCCAGCGTGCTTTCCGGCACGAACGTTCCCCTCGGCATCCTTCCGCTCGGAACCTTGAATCATTTTGCCAAGGACCTCGGCATTCCCATGCATCTCGCCGCCGCCGCAGAGGTGATCGCAAGCGGGGCGGAGCGCGCCGTCGATCTTGCCGAGGTCAATGGCGAGACCTTCATCAACAACTCCTCGATCGGCATCTATCCCTATATGGTGCTCGATCGCGAACGGCGGCGATCCCGCCACAAGCTCGCCAAATGGATGGCGATAGTGCCGGCCCTCCTTCGCGTATTGCGGCACTTCCCGCGCCGACGGCTTGCAATCTCGGCGGAAGGCTGGACGCGGCCCTACCGCACGCCCTGCCTCCTCATCGGCAACAACGAATATGGCATGGAGTTCTTTACACTCGGTCGGCGTCACGACCTCGATCGGGGTGAACTCTCGGTCTATGTGGTCAAGCAACGGCGTCCGTTCGGCCTTTTCTGGATGATCTGCCGCATGTGTTTCGGCAGCGTCTCGCAAGCCCGCGACATCGAGAAATTCAAATTGAAGGACGTGCAGGTTCGCTCCAAGACGAGCCGCCTGCCCGTTGCGCTCGATGGGGAAGTGGAGATGATGCGCCCTCCGCTTCACTATCGTTCGCGGCCGGGAGCGTTGCGGGTCATTGTTCCCGCCCTAGTGGCCAAACATTAGCTTTTGAACATAAACCGCCCTGTGAAATTGCAAAAACAACCCCTTGCAAAGTACCGCGCTAGGACGAAGCGGGTCTGCGATTTCATTGCGGTTGCGCTGCCGAGGGGCAACTGAATTTTTGTCGGGAGTTAGCACGACTCGGCCCTGAGGTGGCGGGCAGAGCATGTCTGCTCTGCCCGGGTTTTTCAGACGTCAACCTGACGGTGAACAAATGGGAGCTCTACAACATCGACAAGGACTTCTCGGAGGCTATTGACCTGGCCGACAACGAGCCTGGCAGGCTGAAGGAATTGCAGGCTGAAGTATAACGTCTATCCGCTCGACGATCGCTTCGTTGAGCGCGCTATCAACCCTGACCGGCCCTCAGTCGTGCGCGGCCGGACGACATTCACCTAAGCCGCAGGGACCAAACGCATTCCGGAAGGGAGCGTCTATGAGTACAACTTCTTCGGCAAGGAACGCTATCGCGTGGGCATCCCGCTGCCGACAGGAGACGTTGAGATCGTCCTCGATCACACGCAGAAGCCCTTCAAGCAGTTCGTGGAGAACACGGGCGGCCCAGCGAAGCTGTTTATCAACAGCGAGCTGGCAGGCGAGGGCGAGATCGCCAACGTGACGCCCGGGCGCTTCTC
>Ga0187805_10000091_pt1 | contig 26696 bp, 34 predicted proteins | sample NC_wetland_sal_i_6_FD_132965 | JGI IMG/M metagenome (GOLD analysis project Ga0187805, IMG submission 132965) | Wetland sediment microbial communities from Neuse River Estuary, North Carolina, USA - Control_5 | ecosystem: Environmental > Aquatic > Freshwater > Wetlands > Sediment | place: USA...
CGAAAGCTCCGACAGCTTCGTTGCCTCCGCCGCCGTTTCGATTGCTACCGGGTGGAACGAACCAGTTCCCGGGCGGGAGTTGCACCCGCTGAAGTCCAGCGCCTTTTCACGGCGCACTTTTTCACCAACGATCCGCCACAACCCCACTGACGGTTTTCAAGCATCACTTCTTATCAAACTGGAGAAACTCGACTGGGGCTCCATTCTCGACAATAAAAGCGACGGTCACGCCCGGTGAGGGTGAGTTGGGCGCAATAAGTATCTCTTTTCCGGTGATTTCAGCGGAGAGATCGTCCACTTCGAAGGCGACATGCGGAACAGTACGCACAAGTTCAGGGACCGGCGCTTCAGGTTCGAACCGCATCCACTCGATTCCGTAGGCGCTGGTTTCATATCCAGATACGAACGTCGCATAGTGCTCGATCAGGCGTTCACCTTCTCGACGCTCGGTAGTGGGAATTCCGATGTGATGGTACCGCCTCGTGGAAGCAACTGGTGACTTTTTCACGTGAATGAGTTTAGCCCATGACGGCATCTGTTTCTGTCATTTGTTCAAAGGCCATTACACGTTTTGGCCGCTGGTCAACGAGCGATACGACGATTTTTGTCCGCTAGAGAGGCGACATCCCTCACAATCCCGCCGCTGCCACTCTTAGTGGCTCAGTACTTCCTTTACGCTTACGAGCAAGGTGCGGGAGGGAGCGAGATCCCGTAGCTCCGCAATCTGGGATAATGCTTTGTCGATTCCAGCATAGCCACAACGATCTAGCCATGCGGCAATCACGATTGGCGACCGGCTCTTACCCGCCAGACAATGCACGAGCAGGTTCCCTCGCCGGACGCCTATCGCCACCGCAAACATAATGTCCTCGAACTTTTGCGCGGAGATCGGGCGAGAGTCCGAGATGGGGATATGGATGTACGTGATTTTCGGAGTTCGGTGAACGGCCCGTTCCCGGCAGAGCGAAACAACGGTGGTGATACCCTGCGGATTGGAACGTGCCAGTTGCTCTGCATCTTTGAGGCTCCCGAGATAGAGTCGTTCCCAAATCTTGGTCATGGAAATAATTGATGTAACCAGCGTTAGCGCGCAAAACCCCATCGCAAGGCCAATAACTGCTAAGTCCATGCCGCGCCCGACGCCATCGGTACGCCGAAGCCGCGCGCAATCGCCGGGGCCACAAAGCCAGCCCACAGCCACGCAATAAAGATTGCACTAACGAAACTTGCGTAAGCGATCACCCTTCGCCGCTCCTGTCAAACAAACATTGAGGCACAGACCGGAGCCTCTCGCATAAATAGTTTTGGGAGGGGCACGGCTTCAGCGATGCCTTCGGCGACTCAATATACACCGTCCGTAATGCCGAAAATGAGTTAGAATCCGGGCGTTCGCGTGCAAGCCTCGGCCCTCGTCATTCCCGCAGAGGAGCAATCCCATGTCTCTAGTCATTGAGAATCTCCCAGAGGCGATCCGGACCACCAAGCAACAGCTTCGCGCAGCGTTGCCCGAATACAGAGAGGTCTTCGGCGAAGTCGAGGCCGAAATGCGCGGACGTGTCGAAGAAATCGTCAACGAGCGCGAATCCGGACACGACGTCATTCCTATTGTCCACTACGCGGATATCGAGTTGGGAACAGTTCCTGCCGAACTTGTCAGAAAGGTCCGCTCCCGCGGAGCCTGCGCCGTGCGTGGCACTTTCAGCAGGGAAGTGGCGACCGCTTGGGATGACGAAATAGCCGCCTACGTCGAGAAGAACGATCTGGACGCCAAGCTCGCGAATCGCGCGGAGGACAAATACTTCGGCACGCTGGCCTCGGCCAAGCCTCAGATCTATGGAATCTATTGGTCACTCCCGCAGGTCCAGGCACGGCAGTCTGAGTCGCTGACCAATGTCCGCATCTTCCTGAACACTCTATGGCGGCCCGAGAGCGATGGCGTGCGTTACATCAATCCCAATGAGACTCCGACTTATGCCGACCGCATCCGCCGCCGGCCGCCCGGTTCAGCGTCGCTCGGTCTTTCGCCGCACGTCGACGGTGGCTCGGTCGAGCGTTGGCTCGACCACAATTTCCGCAAGGTGTATCGCAGTGTGTTCGAAGGCGACTGGCGAAAGTACAGCGCCTTCGACGCGGCATTTCGGCCGCAGGTGCAAGAAGTAGAATCGCCCGCAGTGTGCTCGATGTTCCGCACCTTCCAGGGATGGACCGCTCTCACGCGACAGGGCCCGGGCGATGGCACACTGCAACTGATTCCGATCGCCGAATCGATGGTCTACATTCTCCTGCGCGCCATTCAAGACGATGTCCCCGAAGATGACCTTTGCGGCGCCCTGCCGGGAAGAGCTCTTTCGGTGAACGAGCAGTACCACAGCCCTCTGATCAAAGCGCTCTCGTCGATCCCCGTGATGGAGCCCGGGGACACAATCTTCTGGCATTGCGACGTGATTCACGCCGTCGAAAACGAACACCGCGGAACCGGCTACAGCAATGTGATGTATATCGCCTCGGCCCCGGGTTGCCCCAAGAACAGCGCCTACCTCGAAAGACAGGCGGTCTCATTCCTGAGCGGAAAGACGCCGCCGGATTTTCCCGCCGATAATTTCGAAGTCAACTTTGTAGGACGCGGCACTCTCGAGCATTTGGACGAACGCGGCCGTTCCCAGCTGGGAATCACCGAAGTGCCCACCAGAGCAGCCTAGCCAGAGGCTATAGCCCACTTAAGCATAAGATCGCAATCAAGGTCTCCGGATTCCTCTGAGGATCCTCAGTGTCCTCTGTGGTGCAGCTTTTTCTCCGTCAGGATTATGAATGGGGTGGCGTCGTGACCGCATTCTCCTCCGCGAAGAGGTTTCTCACCCAATTGACAGCGCTGGAATATCAGAGGTAGGTTTAGTTATCGCATCAGCCCGTCCGAATTTTTCCTCTTAGTCGCCCACCGCAAGGAGGTTGCGATGTTTGTCCGGAGTGTTTCCCTCTATTTGAAGCCGAACGCAATGGCTGAATTCCTGAAGCTGATGGATAGCGAAATCATTCCCCTGCTGCGAACGCAAAAAGGATTTCAGGATGCCATTACCTTGGCGGTTCCCGGTGGAAGAGAAATTGTTGCCATCAGCTTTTGGGAACAGGAAGAGAATGCGAGGGCCTACACTACGACGGGCTATCTGGAGGCGCTGAAAATTCTTGAACAACTTCTGGACGGCGCTCCTCACGTGCGGACTCTTGATGTTGTCAGCTCGACAATTCACAAGGTCCCTTCCCGTATGGCAGCTTGACGGTGGAGGCGGGTTGCGCCACATCTGGCTTGCGGATGTATGTGCCCAAGGTTGGCGTCTTTCTGCTGATCGTGGACCTCTACTTAATCCCCACGTACACATCTAGCTGTGAGTTCGCCGGATCAGCCGCTCGCTCGTCGTAAATTTCGTAGTCCGCGCGATACACGCGATCGCCGCCGACTGCCGACTGGGGCAGGGAATTGATCTTCATCCACGTCTCCGGCACAACTTTCGCGGCCGGTCCCTTTTCCGATGTGAATACGGCGAATTTTCCCGCCGGAATTTTCTTCGCCACCATTCCCGCCGGCACGTCGTCATCGGACTTTACCCCCGCCCCCAGCACGTACGTGTACTCGCCATTGTGATCGCTGGCGTAATCGGTATAGACCGCCACGATGTTTCGATCCACCCTGTTCGCAATCTTTGCCAGCAATCCTTCCTGCATCAGCCGTCCCCACTGCTTACTAATGATCCCGTCCGCGGTCATCTCGCGGGCGTTGCTGGTCCGCGCCGCGATCCCGACCACCGTAAACGCGCCGCGTTCGACAACTTTCGGATTCATCCCCGTATCTCCAAGGCTGGCGCTAACCAGCAAGGCAACCAGCACGATGAAATGCGTTGAGCGCATTTGTTCTCGGTGACTCCGTGTCTCCGTGGTGAACTTAAAGTTTCCCCAGAAAATCTGTGATCTCCGGAGCGGTCCACTCAACCGCGCCAATGAACTTCCGCCGCATCACTCCCTGGCGATCGATCACATACGTCTCGGGAAATTTGAACGTGCCGTAGAGATCGCTGGTCTTCTGATTGGGATCGCGCACGCTGAGCAGATTCACATTGTGATCTTTCAGAAATTGATGGTACGCATTCTGGTCCACATCGACGCTCACGGCCACCACCGTCACGCCCTTAGCCTTCATCCGCCGCTGCATCTCGACCAGCGAGGGCATCTCTTCCACGCACGGCGGGCACCAGGTCGCCCAGAAATTCAACACCACCACCCGCCCGCGGAAATCGTGCAGAGCCACCGTGCGGTCCGAATCTTGCACCGTGAAGTCCGGAGCATTCGACCCGATCCGCGGGGGCCGCGACCCGCTGTAGCAACCCGACAGGCCGATGAGAAAGACAAGAGCAAGAGGGCAGGCGAAATAGAAGAGGCGTCGCACCCAGCTATAATAATGGATTCGCGAGTGGAAGGCGTGCTTTCACGCCGCGGCGATTTGCGTCAGGACATCGCTTCAGCGATGCCGTAAGGGCCGAAAACTGGTGGCGGCTTTAGCCGCTGCCTCGCCGCCACGAGCCCCACGCAGCCGAATGGTCAACGAATGATGCCCGCAACGGAAACACCACCGACAACGCCGCAAGTCTCCGTGATCATCCCCGCGCGCAACGAAGAAGCCAGCCTCGGCGCCTGCCTGGAATCGCTCGTCTCGCAAACCGCCGTCCCGTTCGAAATCATCGTCGTCAACGATCATTCCACCGACCGCACCGCCGAAATCGCCGCATCGTTCGCAGGCGTTCGCGTGATCGACGCCGGACCGCTTCCCGCGGGATGGACCGGCAAGAATAATGCCGTCACCGCCGGAGCCCGCGCCGCTGGCGGTTCCTGGCTTCTGTTCACCGACGCCGACACCGTTCACCTGCCCGGATCGCTGGCTCGCGCCCTCGCTGAAGCCGAAGAGCACCATGCCGACCTGCTCTCGTATTCACCCGAGCAGATCGCCGTCACGTTCTGGGAGATGGCAATCCTACCCGTAGTTTTCGCCGAACTTGCCCGCCAATACCCCCCATCGAAGGTCAGCGATCCGAACTCACCCGAAGCCGCAGCCAATGGTCAATACATTCTCATCACCCACGAAGCCTACACCGCCATCGGCGGACACGCCTCCGTCGCTACCAGCATCCTCGAAGATGTCGAGCTCGCCCGCGCGGTCAAAAATTCGGGAAGAAAGATCCACTTTCGCTACGCCGCCGACGCCGTCCGCACCCGGATGTATCGCAACTTCCATCAACTCCGCGAAGGCTGGACGAAGAATTTGGCCTTGCTGTTTCCCAATCCAGGCTGGCTCGCCTTGAAAACCATGCTTTGGTGGTCAGGGCCTTGCGTTTTTCTTCTGGGGCCAATCTTGATGCTGATGAGTGCCGAGCTTGCACGTCAGATGAGTTTTCTTAACGGCGCCGAGGGGACACTCCTTTCCCTCGGTAGCGTCGTGAAGCACTGGTGGTGGAATTCGATTATCGTATTCGGCGCCACGCGCAATACCATGCGTCTCCGCCGCGCCAATTTTGACCTGATCATGGAAGTTCTCGGCGCCGTCTTCGGCATGCCCCTGTTCGCCTATCTCCTGCTTCGCTCCGAGCGCGCCCACACGCAGGGCCGTGTATCTTGGAAGGGACGCACCTACGAAGGATGCTCTCACGAAGGACCGACAGAACCGCCCGTGTCCAACACCATCAAGCGCACTTCTCTTACGTCCGGAAAACTCGCATGAAGAGGGCTCTCATACTTATTCTGCCAATTGTTTTGACCGCATTCTGGGCCGTTCTCAGCGCCCACCCGATCGTTGCCGCCCAATCCACTAGTGAGTCGGCGACCTTCCTCAACACCGTGATCGATCCCGGCGTCGCCGTCGGCTCGCTCAAAATCGGCGACACTCGCGAACGCGCCCTTGAACTGTTTCCCAAGAAGGCCGAAGACCAGGAGTGGGACGACGCCTGCGGCAGCACCATCGATTGGGTCGACACCACCAATCCCATGGGCCGCGGCGACCTTTTTATCCGCATGAAGAAGGGAAAGATTTTTCAGATCGAGTCCTCCACCACTCGCTTTCACACCGCCGAAGGCATCACCACCTTTGACCAGCCGTCGAAAGTTGCCGGAGCTTACAAGGATCTTCGCGCCTGGGTGCTGCTCACTCCTCCCGTGCCGTCGCTCGGAGATCGTCCTCTAATCTTCTGGGGAGATAAAAAGCGCGGCATCACTTTCGTCTTGGCCTACGATCCCCAGCGCCAGAAGCGGTATGTTTATAAGGTCATGGTCTTCGTGCCGGGGCACGATTTTTGTCCGGAACTCGAAAAGCCGAACTCGCCCAAGTGGCAATCCATCGCTCCCTATTCGCTTGAACCTCCGATTGAATTGGAGCCGCAATGACGGCTAGCTTCGTCTAATAACAATCAATCGACCCGCACGGAGAGCAGTTAGGCAGTAACGAAAAGCTATGGTTTATCTCACGCGCAAAGCCGAATTCTCCGCCTCGCACTACTATCACAATCCCACCCTCACGCCGGACGAGAATCTCCGTCTTTTCGGGAAGTGCAACAACCCCAATGGCCATGGTCACAACTACACGCTGGAAGTTACGGTAAAGGGCGAAGTGGATCCGCGCTCGGGCTTCGTGGTCGATCTCAAGCAACTCAAAAGCGTCATGCAGCGGGAAGTCCTCGACGCCATGGACCACCGCTTTCTGAACAAAGAGGTCCCAGAATTCCTGACGCGCATTCCGACCACGGAAAACATCGCCATCGCCGTCTGGCAGCGCCTCGCACCCAAGCTTCGTCAGGCCTGCCTGCACCGCGTTCGCGTCTACGAAACCCGCGACCTCTTCGTCGATTTCTACGGAGAAGAATGATATTTGCTCGCACCCCATGTTGGCGTCACCCCGAGCGGAGCCGCTTTTCAGGCGGAGCGAGTGATCTCTCTCGCCCCACATCCACAGTGCGTCCGGACCGCCTCTAATGAAAGCCCACCTCACCCGCCGCTACCTCTTTTCGGCCTCCCACCGCCTGCACAGCGCCGAGATGTCGCTGGAAGAAAACGCCCGAACCTATGGCAAGTGCAACAATGCTCATGGACACGGCCATAACTACACTCTCGAAGTCACCGTCAGTGGCGCCGTCGATCCCGCCACCGGCATGGTCTGCAACCTGGTCGATCTCGACGGCTTCGTCGAAAGGGAAGTGCTCGCCCGCTATAACTTGGAGAATTTGAACACCTTGAAAGAATTCGCCCAGCTCGTGCCCACAACGGAAAATCTCTGCATCGAGATCTTCGAAATAATGCACCGGGGATTCCATCACGCGCATCTGGAAAGAGTGCGCATCGAAGAAACCATGATGAACTCATTCGAATATGCCGGCGCAGGCAACGTTCCATCGCGCTGAAGCGTAGGATTGAAATTACAAAATTACCAAATTCTATGAAGCCAGCCTCGATCGAAACAAAAACAGATCGTCCCACCCTAATCAGCGCGACGTACGAAGATCTCGTCCGCGAAACGCTCGTCCGTCTCGGCGAAGATCCCACCCGCGAAGGCCTCGCCTCCACCCCGGAGCGTGTTCACAAGGCCATGCAGTTTCTCACCAAGGGATACAGGGAAGATCCCGAAACTCTTCTCAAAGGCGCACTCTTCTCCGTTAGCTACGACGAAATGGTCATCGTAAAAGACATCGAGATGTTCAGTCTGTGCGAGCACCATCTGCTGCCATTTTTTGGCAAGGTGCACGTCGCCTACATTCCCAACGGCCGCGTGATTGGGCTCAGCAAAATCCCGCGCCTCATCGAACTTTTCTCGCGCCGCCTGCAGATTCAAGAACGCCTCACCACGCAGATTGCCGAGACCATCCAAAAAGTCATTGAACCGCAAGGCGTTGGCGTGGTCATCGAAGCGCGTCATCTCTGCATGATGATGCGTGGCGTAGAAAAGCAGCACTCCGCCGCGGTCACCAGTTCGATGCTGGGCTGCTTCCGCAGCTCGGAAGAAACCCGCTCCGAATTCCTCTCCCTGATCCGCCAGCGCCCCAACGGGGTCTAAAAAAAGTGGGGCGGACACTCCTGTCCGCCAAGGTTTTTTTCGTAGCGCCACAGGGGTGCCCCATCCTTCTTTCGCGTTTCGTGCGAAAGAGGGTGGGGATTTTGACTTCCGCTCTAGAAACCAGCAATCATGGGCCGACCACCGGAGTGCCCCCCATGCGTGCATCGGTCTTCATCGGCACCAGCGTCGACGGCTTCATCGCGCGCCCTGACGACAAACTCGACTTTCTTCCGTCCGGCGGCGGCGAACCGCACGGTTACACTGAATTCTTCGCGAGTGTCGACGCCATTCTCATCGGACGCAAAACGTTCGAGGTGGTCCGCGCCTTTCCCGAATGGCCCTACGGTAAAAAGCGCGTCGTCGTTCTCAGCACGCGGCCCCTCGATTTTTCCACCGTACGCGGAGGCATCGTCGAGCAAATGTCCGGCTCCCCCGCCGAGATCGTCACGCAACTCGCGGCCAGCGGCGTGCAGCACGTTTACGTCGACGGAGGCGTCACCATCCAACAATTCCTCCGCGCCGGACTCATCCAACGTCTGACCATCACCCGAGTTCCGGTCCTCATCGGGCAGGGAATCCCGCTCTTCGGCACGCTTCCTCACGACATCCATCTCCGCCACATCGCCACCCGGCACTATCCCAGTGGCCTGGTCAAAACAGAATACGAAGTACTGAATGACTAGCATTTTTCGGAGGGTCACAGGGGGTGCCCCATCCTTCTTTCGCGTTTTGTGCGAAAGAGGATGGGGACTTTGACTTCTGCACTAGCAAACAAGATCCCAGTGGGAGGACGCTCGCTTTGCTCGCGGGGCGGACGAATGCGTCCGCCCCTACATGACTTTGGTTCAGCTGCCATCCCCTGCGCCCTTGCTTTCCTTTTCTTCCCACCGCAGTCCAATTACAATGGCCACCGCCAACTCAGCTGTGGAGGAAATAGATGACCAAATTGCCGTTTCTAGCCGCAGTCCTGCTCACGGCCACGCTCGCAATCCCTGCTCTTGGACAAGACGCCGCCAAAAAAGAAGTCAAGCCTGCCGATCCTCCCTCCAAAGTCTTGATCGACTCTTGGAACGATATCGGGCGCAAACTCACCGCCATGGCAGAGGATTTTCCTGAGGACAAATACGACTTCAAGCCCACGCCCGCGCAGCGCAGCTTTGTCGAGCAGATGCTCCATGCCGCCGGGGCCAACTACTACTTCACCAACGCGGTGATTGGACAGAAGCCACCCTCGGGCGATCCCAAACGCGATCAGATTAAGTCTCGCGCCGATCTTGTCGCCTTCGTCAAGAAATCCTTTGCCGACGGTGCCGCCGTGATCCAGGCCAAAGGCGATAAGGGACTAGCCGATCTCGTCGTCGATCCGTTCGCCCATCAGCAGTATCGGATGGAAGACCTCGCCTACGGTTTCATCGAACACTCCGGCGAACACTACGGCCAGCTCGTGGTCTATTACCGCCTGTCCGGCTTGGTTCCGCCCGAGTCTCGCCCCAAAAAATAAGTATCTGATTGAAGGCGGGCCGTCGTCATTGTTCATGTTACGGCGACGCTCGCTTTGCTCGCGGGCGGACGAATGCGTCCGCCCCCACATTGACGAAAACCGTCCCAGAGTTCTACCGGTAGGCATACGGATAGCGCCTGGCGCGTTCGGGGAAAATCTTCACCATCACCATTCCTGAGACGAAGCCTCCCACATGCGCCCACACGGCAACCCCTCCCAGATCGCGCGCATGCGCTACTGACAAGGTCTGCGCCCCCATCAGAAATTGAAGCACGAACCAGTAGCCCAGCATGACCCACGCCGGCAGGTGAAAGAAGAATATCGGCGGTAGCCACGTCAGCACCCGCGCTCGCGGATACAAGATGAAATACGCTCCCAGCACTCCCGCGATCGCCCCGCTCGCTCCCACCATCCCGATCCTCGACGTCGGATAAATCGCAATCTGCGCCGCATCCGCGCAGAATCCCGAGAGCAGATAAAACACCAGATATTTGAAATGCCCCAGATAATCCTCGACGTTGTCCCCGAAAATGAAAAGGAACAGCATGTTGCCCAGCACGTGCGCCCATCCTTCATGCAGGAACATCGAGCTGAGGAATGTGAATCCTACCGGCGGGAATGGGTAATGCGCCGACCACAGATGCGCCGGCACCAGCGCGTAATGATCGAACAGGATTTTGATCTGCCCCCGGTTCAGCGTGACCTCGTAGAAGAAAACTAGGAAGTTCAGCGTGATCAGAGATATGTTCACGATGGGCGCGCTGTACCGCGGTTGATCGTCTTTGAGGGGAATCATCGGAGATTTGGTAACTTAGTGACTGGGATGATTGCAGGAGTTGAACGCCACGAGCATCGAGCCGCCGAATCCTGGCAAACGACATCATAAATTACTCCATACCGAAATTTCTCCAGCGCTCATGAATGGCGTCCTCATCATCGACAAGCCCGCCGGCCTCACCTCGCACGACGTGGTTAACCGCGTGCGTCGCCTCCTGGGCCAGCGTTCCGTTGGACATCTTGGCACGCTCGATCCCATGGCCACCGGAGTTCTCCCCCTGGTCACCGGCAGCTTCACGCGCCTGGCGCAGTTCTACGTATCGTCGGAAAAAACCTACGAAGGAGTCATCCGCTTCGGATTCTCCACCGACACCTACGACGCCGAAGGCGAGCCTACCAGCGAACCGCTATCAGTAAATCTGAGCAGGGAAGAGCTCGAAGCCCACGCCGCTAAGTTCCGCGGGGTGATCGAACAAGTCCCGCCTCCCTTCTCAGCCAAGAAGATTAAAGGCGTGCCTGCCTATAAGCTGGCGCGCAAACATAAAGAAGTTGTTTTGAAGCCGGTGCAGGTCGAAATCAAGGAATTCGAGATTCTGTCAGTCGAGGCTGACCGTGCTAGCTTCCGCGCCCGCGTTGCCTCCGGAACCTACATGCGCTCGGTCGCCCATGACCTCGGCCAGCTTCTCGGCTGCGGAGCCCATCTCGAATCGCTGCGCCGCACCAGCGTAGCCGAATTCACGCTAGCCGACGCCCACACGCTCGATGAACTGGCCGAGGCAGCAGGGAACTTGACCCAGCAAACTGAAGAATCCTGCGCCGACCAAAGCGCAGCACCTTCCGGGGATCGTAGCGAACAAACAATATCTAGCCGCGAAGCGGCGGAAGAATGCAGCCCACGGCGCAAGCCGTGGGAGCAACATGAAAAAGATGAAGAAGCCCCGGAGGGGCGAAAGAATCTGAGCCAACACGCGGGAAAGGCTCCTCCGCAATGCAATCGCGGGCCCAATGATTTGCGTTCTGTGCGGAGACCGGACGACACACCGTTCAAGAGGGATGATCAGCGTCCGGCACGGATGACTGAATCCCTGGACGACCTCTTCGTCCATCCCCGCAAGCTTCTACCGCAATTTCCATCCGTAACGGCTGACGAGCAAAACGCCGCCCGCATCCGCGCCGGACGCGCCGTCAATCTTCCCGAACTCTCCCGCGCCCGCCAGGTGAAAGTCTTTGCAGGCCAGCGCAATCTCATCGCCATCGCCACCCGGGTAGCCGGCACCCTATTCCACGCGAAACTGGTCTTGAGCGGCCCAGAAATTCCCATCCGTCAAGTCTAAGGATTGCTGTGGTTGCAGTTAGTCATCCCGACCGGAGGAAAAGCGAAGCGGGAGTGGAGGACCTTGGGTTCCAGCCATTGCGGCACAAAAAAGAGGAAGCTGCGGATACGACGATCCCCCGGGTAGAAGTGAGTACGATGGGATTTCTCGCCGGCTACGTTGCTGTCCTCGGAACCGACCCTCGGCCGAGCAACAGAATTCCAAGCGAGCATGCCATGATCTCGAGCGCGAGAAGGCCAAAAACACTTGCGTTAAACGAGACAGTCCAACCTCCGGCTGCCACCATGAAAATGTTGTTTGCAGATCGATGCAGGAAGTGCTCGTAGAGGTCGGCACCCAAGGCAGCCAAGAAGAAAATCAACAATACCACCCCGGCAAGCTTGTCGCTGAGCTTCCATAACGCAACAGATACGCACAAATGCCCAAACGTTATCAAAATGATGGCCAGCCCGCTAACGCTGTTGTTTGGTGCTGGAAGGACTCTTGCCGCAAGGAAGAGGTGCCCGACTGCGACCATCCAATGAGCGACGACAACCAGTAGAGCGAGCGCCCGTGGGTTTGTCATAGTGGACACCCCTTGGAGTACTAATGTCCTGATTTCGCGATCATGAGCGGCCAGTCTATTCCGGGCTCACAGTTTCGCGGTTATCCAATGTCCGATAACAGGTATTATGTAAAGCGACAACGCCGCCGCAAAGAACGCGGGGCGCTCTACATCTTGTACTTCCCCAGATCCTCGTCGTTCAGCCCTTCCAGATACTTCCGCAGCTCGTCGCTGGTCACGCGGTCTGAGCTGTTCGCCGCCAGCTTCGAGGTCTTCAGCACCAACTCGTCCACAAAGATCGGACAATCCACCCGCAGCGCCAGCGCGAGCGCGTCCGACGGCCGCGAATCGATGCTGATCACTTCGCCGCCGCGCTCCAGCCAGATCACCGCGTAGAACGTGTCTTCCTTCAGTTCCGTCACCACCACTTTGTGCACCTGTGTCTCCAGCCCCATCAGCACATTTTTGATCAGGTCGTGCGTCATCGGACGCGGCGTCGACACCTTCTCCATCTCCAGCGCGATCGCATTCGCCTCGTACACTCCCACCCAGATCGGCAGCACCGCTTCGCCGCCCACATCCTTCAGGATGACAATCGGCATATTGCTCACTGGATCCATCATTAGCCCGCGGATTGTCATTTCGACTTCCATCGTAACCTCCGAATCTTCTCCTTATACCACCGGCGGCTGCATTTCTCGCCGGTTATCGCACGGAACCTCGACCAGTTCGCCGACCAGGCTGTTAGGAAAGCTGCGCGTCACCAGAACCTGCGCGTACGTCCCGCTTTTCAGGACCGCCTCATCCGAAGCCGTGAAATTCAGCGTCTTGTTGTGCGAGGTGCGCCCGATCCACTGTTCGCGGGTCCCATTACGACCTTCAACCATTACTTCACATTGCGACCCAACGTATTTCTTGTACCGTGCGATCTGAATATCCCTCTGCCGGGCCATCAGGACTTCCAGTCGGCGCGACTTCTCTTCCTCAGGAATCGCGTCTTCCAGGCTCAACGACGGCGTGTTCGGACGCGGCGAATACTTGAACGAAAACACGGCGTCGTATCCCACTTCGTCGAGCAGGCTCAGCGTCTCGGCAAAATCCGCTTCCGTCTCTCCCGGGAATCCGACGATCACATCCGTTGTGATGCTGATTTCACGCCTGGCGGTTTTCATCCAGGCGATGCGTTCCAGATATTGTTCGCGGGTGTAAAGGCGCTGCATGGCATCAAGCATCCGCGTAGAGCCGCTCTGGACGGGCAAATGCACGTGATCGCAAAGCGTAGGCACGGCGTCGATCGCCTGCACGATGTCCGGTCCAAAGTCGCGCGGATGGGAGGTAGTAAAGCGCACGCGCTTGATCCCTGGCACTTCTCCCACCGCAGCCAGCAATTCTGCAAATGTCTTTTTTTCTTCAGGATCGCGGTAGGAGTTAACGTTCTGCCCGAGCAGTTGGATCTCGCTGTAGCCCAGGTCGGCCATCTGCCGCGCTTCAGCCAGTACTGAGGCCGAAGTGCGGCTGCGTTCTTTCCCACGCGTGAACGGCACGACGCAATAGGCGCAAAACTTGTCGCAGCCCTCGATGATCGTAATGTAGCCGCGATGCGGATTGGTGCGCGCGGTAAATTCCGTCTCAAAGCACTTGTCGGTCTGCCGGTCGTCGAGTCCCGTGATCCGCACCAGATTTGCCGCCTCTGCTTTCCGGGCAGCAGACTTCCCTGCCATCGCTGCGGCAGCAAAATTCGAGGCGTCATCCCCAAACGACGTGTTTTGTTCCGCGGCGCGAGGGATCTCCCCAGCACCCGTGCCTTCCAGCTGCGCCAGCATCTCCGGTAATTTCCGGTACGACGCCGACCCGCACACCAGCGATACATGCGGCGCACGCTCGAAAATCTTCTCGCCTTCCTGCTGTGCCACGCAGCCCAGCACGCCGAATTTCTTCCCCTGCGCCTGCAGCTTCTTATAGTCGGCGAGACGATGAAAGACTTTCTGCTCCGCCTTGTCGCGGATCGAACACGTGTTGTAGAGGATCAGGTCGGCTTGCTCAACCGTCTCCACCTGCCGATATCCTTCCTGCACCAGCGTGCCCACGACTTTTTCGGAGTCGTGGACGTTCATCTGGCAGCCAAAGGTCTCAAGGTAAAACGTCTTGTGCGGAACCCCAGACATATAGAGAGAGTATAACGCGGGGCGATTCAGATGGGCGCGAGTTGAAAGGGAGCGTGTGCCCCACCCTTCTCGCGCCTTTTGCGAGAGGGTGGGGTTTTTGATCTATGCATCCGTCATCCCGACCGGAATGGAGCAACGAAGCTTGTGGGAAGCACTGAGGGCCAACGAGTTCATGCCGTTCCACACGGCGAACCCCTCAATCATCGACAGGGCTGGTGAGCTCCAGCGTGGCAAACCTTATACCCCTTTCTGGAAGGCTCGAAGCGCAACCTGCTCCTCGCCGTAGATGTCGAACAGCGTGTTCAGTCGCGTGAGTTCGAGCAGGTTCGCCACGCGCGGGCTAAGCTGGGCAAGTTTCATCTCGCCTCCCCGCTGCCGGACGACGCTATAGCAGCGCACCAGTTCGCCCATGCCGTCGCTGTCGATGTAATCCACTCCCGCCAAATTGAGCAGGAATTTCTTGTGGCCGTTGCTGCATAGGACGTAGATCAGGTCACGCAGCTGCGTGCGACCATCGCTTAACGTAAGTCGCCCAACAACGTCAACCACCGTGACTCGGTTGAGCTCGCGTGTGCTGATTTGAAAACCCATGGCGAGTCGGCAAGTTTCCAGCGCGCAATGATACAGCCCTCAGCCCCAGCTTTCAAAGTTGTGGCGATCTTTCGCCAACCGATCACGCTCCAACTTGGTGTACCATTCGCGGGTGCGAGGAAGCTTGGGTCATTTTGTCATGCGAGTATTGCGTTTCTCATTTCTAGTCGTTGCGATTTTTCTAGCGCATCAAGCTTTTGCCGCGTTTCGTCCTTCGTTCTCGCTCGATTACTCAGCATGGCAGGCCACTCACATCGTCCTAGTAGTCACGACATCCAAAGATGGAAAGTTTGAGGTAGTTGAGTCATGGAAGGGCAACCTGCCGATTGGCGAGCACATCGTTATCCCGGAGCTACGCCCTGACCCGAGCGCCGTGCCCATATCCCAGTATCCGCAAGCGTGGCCTTATTACGGCGAAATGTCAGAGCAGATTCCGAGAGAACCGGTGGGCTCCCGCATGGTCCTTTTTCTGAAGAGCGCTACAGGAGAGCAATCGAGGCCCCATTCACCAGGCAGCGCTGATGCTGAAGGCTGGAAGCCTTCCGACTTGATGGGCTCTATGAAGGCATCTGTTATTTGGCTAAACGAAGGCGGGATTTATTGTTTTAAGCAGTTCATCAATCCCGGCCCAACGGTTCTATCCCCATCGCGCTATTCCGAAGCAGACATCCGAAACCGCGTCGCGGAGATCAGCGATATTAGACAAAACACCGCAACAATCCTCGCTATTAGGGACGGGAACGAGCGTGCAGAGCGTCTCAAACTATACGTGCGTTCGGATATATTCCCCGTCCGATCATTTGCGCTCGATCAGTTGGGAAAATGCGGACCAGCAGCGGTACCGACCATTAGCGGAATGTTGGATGATCCCACTTTCGACGACGAGGGGCAAGAATTAGTGGAAGCCCTTGTTCAGTCAGGAGGCGAAGCGGTCGGGGAGGAATTGAATAACCGATTACGACAGGAGTTAGCATTTTGGAGGTCCACTGCACCTTCCCTTTCGCACGGTTGGTGGAATCAGGACATGTCTTCACGCGCACCCCTGCGAGTGAGATATGACGTGACTTACCAATTGATTATCGGTCTGGAACAAACGCGCTACTCCCGGGCGCTAAATACCACCATACAGCTCCGTGATTTGTGGCGTTCTCTTCCTCAGCTAAGGGACGACAAACAATTGTCTGAGGAGTGCAACAAGCTGATACGGGAGTTGCAGTTCGAGTAAGACGGTAAATGCTCCCGGCGTAGCTGAGGAAATCAACCCATGGCGCTCAATCCCGGGGGCAGTTCTTTGATCTCGGCTTCCCCTTGGTTTGACATCTCCACCCTTTGCGTATCCAATGGCACCCACATCCGAAATGGGGCTGTGCGGAAACTTCAACTACCGAGGAGACATCGTATGAAGAAACGCTTGGGGTGGTGTACGCTCGCTTTGGTTTTATTGGCGAGTGCTGCGTGGGCGCAGGGCGGCGGAACCGAGCAGGCCGTTGCGGCGCTCGAACAAAAATGGCTCCAGTCACAACAGACGAACAATCCGGATCTCGTTGCCCCACTGCTGGCCGACAAGCTTGTGGAGACTTTCAGCGACGGCAAGGTTATGGACAAAACCGCTGCTTTAGCGATGGCGAAAGCGATGAAGTACAGCAGTGCCGAGTACTACGATGTGAAGGTCACCGCTTTCGGGAATACCGCCATTGCTACCGGAGGTTTCAAAGGAAAAGGAACCGATGCCTTGGGCAAAGCTTTCGATACGAACGAGCGCTGGACCGATACGTGGATGAAGATGTCAAACGGGAAATGTCAATGCATCGCGACGCAATCCACGCCGGTAAAAATGTAAGCCTTCTCGCCTTGCGTTCTTCCGGAGCACAAACGAAACCGCCTGATGTCTGGGCGGTTTCTCCTTGCACCACGCCGACAATGAATGTCCCAGCGCTCTTCGGAAGTAGTAACGAAACGCAATCGTTACGTGTCCAGCACGGTTCCTCGCTTGCTCTCCAGGCGCTGCATGACTTTTTGGGCATTCTCCGGCTTGACTCCGACTTCTTCCAGGGCCGCGCGAAAGTGCGCGAGGAACAGGTCGAAGTGCGTACCGTTCAGGCCGTGTTCTCTGGATCCGGCGTGGGCGTCACGAATGTTTTTCCCCGTATACACTCGTCCGCCTAGGAGCATGGAAATCAACATAGCCTGCCGCGAGCGCAGGTGCGCCATGTCCGCTTGCTTAAAGAAATGGCGCAAGCTCTCATCCTGCAATACCTTTTCGTAGAAGCGTTCGGTCGCCGCCTCGATCGTGCTCCGTCCGCCAATCAGGTCATATAAGTCTTCAATCATAGTGTCCTCAATAATGAGCGCACTCGCGATCTTACAATAGCCGGGTGCAAGAGCCGGGTGCCCCATCCTTCTCGCGCTTTTGCGAGAGGGTGGGGTCTTTGATCTCCAGCGAAATCAGAAATCCGGCACTCGCTCTTCTGAAAATCAAAATCCCCACCCTCTTTTCGCCAATCGCGCGGAAAGAAGGATGGGGCACCCGCTTCCGATTTTCCGTCAGGCTCGCGTCAAAAAGATCGGCAGGCCCAGCTTGTGATCATAGGTCGGCCGGTAGCGCTCGGTGTTGTACATGGTGGCAATCTCAACTTTACGCGGTCCTAGCTTGGGGTCCGGGATCGGCACCATCGCATAGCAGCCACTGTTGATCGCCGTCATCAGGCCGGTCTTCCCTGCCTCCAAGGAGTCCATCGCCATTCCCGCGAACGTGCTGGCCACCATCCGATCGACGAAATCAGCGCTGCCCGAGCGTAAGTCGTAGGTCAGGTCGCTGACCACGGTCTCGTTTCCCGTGGCGTTCTTGATCTCGTCGCTCAAATCCTCGGCCACGCTCATCTTCTTGCGGTGACCGAAGGCATCGGCCGGGCCGTACTCTTTCACCGAGTAGCCTTCCCATTCGGCGCCCTCGGAAAGAATGACCAGCGAGTAGTTGCTGGGATTGTTGCGCTTGTCGGTGACCAGGATGTCGATCAAGTGCTCCAAATTCACCTTGTACTCGGGAATGCAGCAGCGCACCGAGGTCACGTATGCCGTGTAGAGAGCGGTGTAGCCGGCGTCGCGCCCGAACACCCGGAAAATACCGATGCGCTCGTGCGAGCCCACCGTGGTCCGCTGCCGTTCGATGGCGTCCATGGCGCGCGTGATGGCCGTGGAAAACCCGATGCAATACTCGGTGTTGCGCACGTCGTTATCCATCGTCTTCGGCACCGCAATCACTTTCACTCCGTGCCGGTCCAGTTCCGCGGCGTAGCTCAGCGTGTCATCTCCGCCGATCGCCACCACGCAGTCCAGTCCAAGCGCCTCGATATTCTTCAGCACCGCCGGCGTCACGTCGTACACCGTACTCGTGACCCCGCCTTTGCTCGATTGCTTGCTCGGAAACTCCTGCCCCTCCAGCACCGGCGGCAGCTTTTTCATCTTCGTAGGATTAGTGCGCGAGCTGTGCAGATACGTCCCGCCGGTGCGATCGATGGTGCGCGTGTTCTCACGGTTCAGCGGCTGGATATACCGTCCCCGGCTCGCCGGATCTTTCAGATCGACGTGCGTCAATCCTTCCCAGCCGCGCCGGATGCCAATTACCTCGTATCCGATTTCCGACCCTCGATAGACGACCGACTTAATCACTGAATTCAAACCCGGGACGTCACCGCCTCCGGTAAGAATGCCAATTCGCTTTCCTGACATGATTGCTCCTCAAAACTATAAGTGGGGTGAACCGTCCATTGTATAGAAGACGGCACCCGCATCGTTGCCGGGATGATGCGTAGCGTGTCAGACCGAACCATTGTGGAACACACTGTGTGGGCGGACACTCCTGTCCGCCGCTTTTGACTTTGATCTTGCCTTGACTCGCAGGTACCCCATCTTTCTTTCGCGATTTTTGCGAAAGGGGGTGGAGCTTTGACTCCCTATGATGTCGAGGAAATCAGAACCGCAAGCGATTAGCGTTCTACGTAGGCTTCCAGCCAGCCGAGCACGCGCTTCCAGCCTTCGCCGTGAGAAGTGGCGTTGGCGAGATCGCCGGCGAACCCTTCCTGTGTCACGCGCACCAGGGTTCCCGTGCCCGATTTTTTCGGTCCGCTGGGATGCAGCGCGTTCACGGTTTGCGCTTCGAGTTCCCAGCGGACGACGGTCTTCAACGAACCGCTGTAGCTGCTGATCCAGGTGTGAACCAGCAGGCGCGGCGGGTCGACTTCGAGATATTCGCCTTCCACATAGAAGGATTTGCCGTCGGCGCCGAGGCCATCGCTGCGCCACTTGCCGCCTGGACGCACGTCCATGGTGGTCTTAATGATGTGGTAGACGCCCGATTGTCCCCACCACTTGGGGAGTTGCGCGGGATCGCTGATCGCCTGGAAAACGCGGGCGGGCGGTGCGGCGATGAAGATCTCAGCGACCACGGTGTTTTTGTCGGGCGTAATCGTAGCGGTGGCCATGACGGTCTCCTGGTTTCGAAAATCGACAACAGGGGCTAAAGCCTCTTCAGTTCTTCAACATCAACATCGCACGCACCGCTCTTCTACATTCCTATCTACGCTTCCACAAACTTCTTCAGCATTTCGACCACACCCGGCCAACCACCGCTGTAATCTTTGCGGGCGACGGGCAGGCTGGCGAGGCCGCTATGCGTGACTTTCACATGAGTGCCGCTGCCCTTCTTTTCCAGTTCCCAGCGGACAACGGTGCGCGCGGACTTGTCCTCGTGCCAGTTCGCGATCCAGGTGTAGACCAGCAGCCGGGGCGGATCGCATTCTAGAATCTCGCCGTGGCATTCGAACTCGCTGACGCCGTTGACCATGATCGATCCTTTCTCGGTCGCGTAGGAATATTGGCCGCCCACGCGCGCCTCCATCTTCCAGGATTTGGCCGGGCATTCAGGACTCGAGAACCAGCGCTTGAGTTCGCCCGGATCCGAGAGGGCTCGGAAGATGCGCTCGGGCGGAGCTGCGATCTGGATCTCGCTGACGATGGCGTCTTGATCGGGAGTGACAATGGTTGTAGTCATAAAAAGGCCTCCAAATTATTTTTCTGCAAAGGTCTTGATTTCCTGTAAAACACCCGGCCATCCGCCGGCATAGTCTTTGCGGGCTTGCGGTTCCGCAGTCAGGCCGCTGTGCGTAACTTTGACGTGTGTGCCGGATTTGGTAGCGGTCAGTTCCCAACGGACTACGGAGCGATGTTTGGGATCGTCGTGAAAGTTGGCAAACCAAGTGTAGACGAGGAGGCGCGGAGGATCGATTTCGAGGATTTCTCCGTCGTGCTTGACGATGCTGACGCCGTGATGGGGCCTGGGCATCCGGATCTCCAGCCGCCATTTGCCGCCTACGCGCAGGTCCATTTCGAAAACATGGAGATGAGGCGCTCGGCGGCGAACGGTCTCGGGATCGCAGATTCCGCGGAATACGCGATCTGGCGGCGCCGAAATATCGATCTCGCTGATGATCGTGTCTTGGTCGAGGGTAATGGTGGTGGTGGCCACGTTAGGACCTCGTCTTTTCTTTCGCGGCTGTTCCATCGAAACTTCGTTCGGTATTTCCCACCCTTCGAAAAGCGCGAAGGGTGGGCCAACCGTGAGCTCTTGCGATGCTTACAGCGCGCGGTGGAGATCGAAAAACTCCTTCTGCTCTTTTCCGTGATCGAGGAAAGTCCACTCCTCGGTGTGATGGTTGTCGTCGATCAGGGTGAGCACCATGCGTTGCATATAGCCGCCATCGGGCGGAATGTTGGTGCCGTCGAAGAAGTTGAACGTAATGACCTTGCCGTCGGGCGAAACGCTAGCTTGCATGCGAGGCTGGTTGCCGGCGCCGCAATAATGCGTCAGCAGCAGGCGGTTCGGTCCGTCGAGATGAATCATGCTGATCATATCCTCGTTGGGAATGAGGATTTCGCTCATGACGGCAGTTCCGCCGGAAACCACTTTGAAATTCACTCGCAGCGTGCGGCCGTCGGGAGAGTGCTGCTCCCATGTGCCAGGCATGTTCTTGATGGCATTGAAAGCCTTCTGCGCATTGGTCTGCGCGAAGGCGGTGGCCGTCGCGAAAGCGATCGCGACGAGAACGACGAGGCGATTCGTTTTGTTCATTTCAGTTTTCCTTTCTGTGAAACAGATTTGGAGGTTGGCGAGATGCTGTTGCGCTGGGCGGCTTCGGTTTCCCGCGCATGCTCGGCTTCAACGAACGCTTTCAGGTCGTTTAAGCTCTGCGTCCAGAAAATGCGGTACTGCTCGATCCATGAGTCGACGGCGCGCAACGGCTCGGGGTTCAGTTGGTAAACGCGGTTGCGGCCTTCGCGATGCTCGCGCACGAGGTGCGCTCGTCGCAGCAGGCGGAGATGCTTGGAAATCGCAGGACGCGACACCGGGAATGCGCTGGCGATTTGTCCGGCAGGCTGCGCGCCACGACGGAGAAGATCGAGCACGGCTCGGCGCGTAGGATCGGCGAGAGCCTGAAACGCAGCCTCGCTGGCCTGGGAAATGGAATATGTAACCGAACGGTCACGCATAATGCGTAACTATACGGTTACGCGATATCTATGTCAAGAGATTTTTCACGCCGCAAAAGCGCTCCGTCCGCGCGGCGTAAAATTGGAGATGGTTCCTCCTGGGATGAAGGCCATGAGTACCGCACCAGCCTTCCGAGTGTCGCGCTTCCTTTCCGTCCTGACTTCTTTTCTTTTGTGTTTTCCGCTTGTTCTGGTTTCGCCGGCTGCCGCGCAACATGGCGGTGGTGGAGGCGGTGGTCACTTTGGCGGAGGTGGACACTTCGGAGGTGGGCATTCTGGAGGGCATGCTTCCGGACATCACTCCAGTGAAAGCCATACGGGCGGCCACTTCCATTGGCTGCGCTTTGGATTAGGTAAGCATTCGAGGGGGAGAGCAGGCTCGGATGCGACGGCAGATGTGTCGCCGCAGATGTGGAACTTCGGCACGGCGCGAAGCGCAATGACCCGGAGGGCTCCGTCGACGCTGCTGTGGTCCCCTGCGAGGTTGCGGCCCCAGTCGGCCGGACGAGCGACGTCGGTGAATTCTCCGCTCAGGATGCATCACGGGCGATTCTTCGGGCGGTATCCTCGGTTTGCTTCGTCGGGATGCTTCTTCAACGGAGTGAGCCAGGTTTGTTACTTCGAACCGTTTTTGCCGCTGCTGTGGTTCGACGATTTTGATTACGGGTTTGGCTTCGGCGGAGGCTGGCTCGGCGGAGGTTGGACAGATGCCGGCAACGATTCCCAAGGCATGGATCAGGCCGATATGTCGGGAATCTCGCAGCCCGCGAATCCACCGGATGCGACTTCCGCTGATGAGAACACGGCAGCGGGGAATGCCAAGGCACAGGCTGAAGCCGACGCGCAAGACTGGGACTTGGGCCCCGACGTGTTCGTGCTGGTCCTGCACAACGGTACGACCCAACTGGCGAAGAGTTACTGGGCGGCCGATGGGTATCTAGAATACATCAGTCCCGATGGCATTCGCAGCCATATCCCACTGGATGCGCTCGATCTGCAGAACACGGTGGTTCGCAACGAGCGCCGTGGAGTTCCGTTTGTGCTGCGCTCAACGCCGGCGGGACATCAGTGAGAGGACTAGCACACGCGCTTGTTTTTGTGACGTCATAACGCTTCGATGCTATTGCGCGAAAGATGATGAGTCGACATCACCTTGGTTGCACACAGTCATGGCCTCTTCGAAAGCAGACGTCGAACGACATGGCCTTTCCACATCCACAATCCCGAAAGGATCATTACAGGAACGAAGACAAACCGAGTCGCGGGGGCGTAGTTTGGAATTTTGTCAAACGGACTATAGATATAGCCGAGGATCGGAATGCTGAAGACGAGGTGAATCCAGCGAAAAATCGAACGTTTGGTGGCTTCTGTCATTGACTTGTTTGTCCCCCATTGATCGGCGGCCGCCCACGAACCAGACATCCGAGTGTTCATCGCTAGACCCGTAGCAAGCCACGGAACGCCCTGGCGGCGTAGTAAGATTCGGCGCCGTTGTGATACACGAAAACGGTGTTAAAGCGGCGATCACAAAAGAGGGCGCCGCCGAGTTTTCTGATGTTGGAAGGTGTTTTCACCCAGCTCGAGGTTTTCGCGTCGAAATCCCCAAGTTTCTGCAGCTCGCGATACTGTTCTTCCGTTAAGAGCTCCACGCCCATGGCAGCCGCCATGTCCGTCGCGTTGTCTTTTGGCTTATTCTCTTTCCTAGAATCCAGCGCCTCACGGTCGTAGCAAACACTTCTGCGGCCCTGAGGGCTCTCCGCTGAGCAATCATAGAAAATGAGCTCGCCCGTCTTGTTGTCGCGGCCCACAACGTCCGGTTCGCCGCCAGTTGTTTCCATTTCATTGAGTGACCACAGTTTGTCAGCATTCGCTTCCAGCTTTGCTTGCACTTCAGCCCATTCGAGACCTTTATGGCGGTTCATGTTTTTCTCAAGGCGGGCTTTCAATGCGCTGAGTAGTTGTTCACGTTGTTTCGGTGAAAACTCCTTTTTATTTCTCTTAAGTGATTGGTGCATGGTTTTGCGACTCCCTTGATTCACGATTTTTCGGCGGCTTCAGCACCGAACTGCTTGGCGTACTCGGCGGTCAGCCGCTGCCAGCCGCTGAACTTCATGGCGTCGCGACCGACCGTGCGGCCGATGGGAGTTCCGCTGAGAAGGCGATCCAGAACATCGAAACAGATGTGCCACCCGGCAGCCCCCATAGCGATGAAGCGGTGACCGATATTGGTCCACAGCGTCAGGCGCGTGCGGCCACCGGAGGCTTCGAGTTGCCATCGCATATGGAAGTCGCCCCAGTTGTACTCGAGCAGCTCGGGAGCGTCGGCCCGCGTCACCGTGGTTTCGGTAACACGCGGCGTGAGAGCTCCCACCGTGGTGAGCTTCACCGTGGTTCCAACCGTACCCAGGTCCCCATCGGCATCGAAGGGCGCCCACTCGCGCAGATGCGCCGGGTCGGTGTGCGCCTGCCAGACTTTTTCCGGCGAGTGGCGGAGTTCGCGGACGAGAATGAGCGTCCACTTCTCTTCACCGTTTCGTCCCCGATCCTTTCGTACCTGTGCCCCGTGGGCCGGACCCGGGGTGTAGTGCTGGAGGTCGCTCATCTTTTCTCCTTTCTCCTTAACGGCTCGTGGCGAAAGTTACCGCCCAAGCCAGCGCCTAAAGGCGCATTCATCCCTCGAGACCTGCGGTATGCCTGAAGGCATACCCTGATACAAATTGCACTTTCACCACGGGCTATCAGCGTCAGTAGCGTTTCAGCTGGGTGAGCTGAATGAGGTTGCCGCAGGTGTCGTTGAGCATCGCAATGGTCGAGCCGGTCACGTCGGTGGGCGGCATGGTGAACTCGGCCCCGCGGGCCTTGATCCGCTCGTAGTCGCCCTTGACGTCTTCAGTGAAAAACATGGCCGCGGGCTGGTGCTGTTGAAAAATCGCCTGCTGATACGTTTTGGCCGCAGGGTTGTTGTTCAGCGCCAGCTGCAGTTCCGTGCCATCCGGCTCCTCAGGCGACGAAACGGTCAGCCAGCGATATGAGCCCTGGCTGAAATCGGTCTTCTTGGCAAAACCCAGTACCTCGGTATAGAAGCGCAGAGCCTTGTCCTGGTTGTCGACGTATACGCTGGTCAGTTTAATTTTCATTGCGTTTCTCCTTTATCGCGCTCGCGGTTTGGGCCGCGTGGTTTTCTGCTTTGTCGTCTTTCTTGTTAGTGCGGATGATCCATAGCGATGATGATCCATGCGGTCGAGGTGGCGCTCGAGAGCATCGATGTGAGCGGACCAGAAGCGGCGGAACTGAGCCAACCAGGCATCGACCTGCTGAAAGGGTTCTGGCTTCAACCGGTAGAGACGGCGCTGCGCGTCCACCGTCGATTCCACGAAACCGGCGTCGCGCAGCACACGCAGGTGTTTGGACACGGTCGGCTGCGTCATTCGAAGCCGCCGCTCGATCTCTCCCACCGACTGTTCTGACGACACCAGCAGGCTCAATATCGCACGGCGGTTCGGCTCCGCAATGATTTCGAAGACAGATTCCATTCCTTTCGTATACCCCAACGAGCATATACGTGTCAAGGCATACACAGGGGCGTCCATGTTGATGCAAGCCCAGGGACGTGGCACCACGCGGCACACTGGGCAGAATTTCCCGACGAATAGTACCTATCAAAATGGCCAGTGGAACGTGATGTTCGAGTTGCCCGATCTGCCCTCGGGGCACGACTGTGGCCTTCGCCGTCTGGAACGGGAGCCAGAAGGACCGCGACGGCCGCAAGTATTTCTCGGTCTGGCAAGTACTCGAATAGAGACGGAAGTCAAGAACAGGAGTCGTGATGCTAACAATTGTTCCAGATGAGAAAGCGGTTACCTCGATCGATTGGCAGCAGAACGATCTCTACCGATTCTTCGCTTTCGTCTTTGCGCCGCCTACGCACGAGTGCTTCGACCTTCTGCCGCAACCTGGCCTGCCAGAGGCACTACGAAATCTATGGAACCAGTTGAAGTGCGAAGGAAAATTTCCGGGATTCGAATGGTTCGGGAGTTACGGCCAGTATGAGTCCGCCTATATCGCGCTCTTTGATGTTGGCATGCCCGAACCGCCCGTGCCTCTATTCGAGTCAGTCCATGACAAGACTCATCCTGCGCAGGAGATTGCGCTGGAGAATACCTACTTCTACGAGGTTCTCGGGCTCAAGTCGGATCCCGGCCGCGCCGTTCCCGACTACCTTGTCACCCAGTTGGAGTTCCTAGCCGCCCTGCGCTATACCTGCGAACATACATCCGAAGAGAGCACTGCTGTTTCGCTCGCGCGAGCCGAGACTGAATTTCTGGGAGCGCCATTTATTAAACTGGCTTCCTGCCGCTAAGGCTAAGCTGGACCGGACCAATGCGCCCGCCTTCCCAGTGCTTATGACAATCATCGGCGCTCGCTGACAACGCAACGACGGACAGCGACTTCCCGGCTGCTGGCTTTGCTTCGGCCTGCGCCCAGATCACCTGGGGACTTCGAAACCGTTGATCCGCACGGCTCTCAGGGCACCCAGCCCGAGAGCATCAACGATGCGGGGATCATCATCGGGTACTACTACGACGCGAACCTCGTCTATCACGGTTTCCTCCGTTTGCCCTGATGAGATCCTCCTGCTGGGATTTGCCTAGATCAGGACAGGTACAGTTCGTTGTTGGAAGAATTGCGATATGTACGTAAGCCTCACTGAGTGAGGAGCGCAGAGTTTCCCGCTCCGAGTGCGAGCGGCTCGGGGCTCGGAGTCCAGAGCCGCGAACTCTCGCATCATGGCGTCCGGCTTGCGCGAATGCAAAAGAAAAAAGAAGGTCCACGTGCCACCGCCGGTCACTATCAGGCCATTTTTCAATTTGTCTGGGTGAGTTACGTTCTACCGTAAAAAAAGGGGTTGTGGCTAGCAACCGACTCCTTTTTCGCAAGCAAGCTTGAGAGGGTTTAGGCCCGTCGCCATCGGAGGAGAGGCGATGGGCCTTTTAGCTTTGACACAAAAGCTCCGACTGTCATAGCCGCCTCAATAAGTAGAGTCGAGAACAGGCGCAGTGACGGTAGTCTCCCGGTGGCATGCGTACGCGCTGCTTTCGCAGGGCGCGCCTCCGTCCGGTTTGGCGTGGCTCTGGTTCCTGTTCCCGCTCATCGAACC
>Ga0187805_10000092_pt1 | contig 26595 bp, 20 predicted proteins | sample NC_wetland_sal_i_6_FD_132965 | JGI IMG/M metagenome (GOLD analysis project Ga0187805, IMG submission 132965) | Wetland sediment microbial communities from Neuse River Estuary, North Carolina, USA - Control_5 | ecosystem: Environmental > Aquatic > Freshwater > Wetlands > Sediment | place: USA...
ATCATTTGCACCTGCATCTTCCAGCGCGGGTAATCGCCAAGCTCGATGGCGTTGAACAGGTCTTCTTGGGTGGACTCACGCGTCCGGCCGACGATCTCGGCGGCTTCCTTGTTGGTCCAGTGCTTATGGCCTTGCTGCGTCTTGAAATGGAACTTGACCCAAAAGCGCTCGTTCGCCGTATTGATGAAGGAGTAGGTGTGGCTGCCATAACCATTCATGTGGCGCACCGAGGTGGGTAAGCCCCGGTCCGACATCAGGATGGTCACCTGGTGCAGGCTCTCCGGTGACAGCGACCAGAAATCCCACATCGCCGTCGGCGAGCGCAGGTTGGTCTTCGGGTGCCGCTTCTGCGTATGGATGAAGTCCGGGAACTTGTAAGGATCGCGCACGAAGAACACCGGCGTGTTGTTGCCGACGAGGTCCCAATTGCCTTCCTCGGTGTAGAATTTGAGCGCAAAGCCGCGCACGTCGCGCTCCGCGTCCGCCGCGCCAAGCTCGCCGGCGACCGTCGAGAAGCGCGCAAGCATCGGCGTCTTGGCGCCGGGCTGCAGAGCTTTGGCCTTGGTGTATTTAGAAATGTCGCCTGTAATGATCAGCGTGCCATGGGCGCCCCAGCCCTTGGCGTGCACCGTGCGCTCCGGGATGCGCTCCCGGTTCTGATGGGCAAGTTTCTCGATGAGCTGGTAGTCTTGCAGCAAGACGGGCCCGCGCGGGCCGGCCGTGATGGAGTTCTGATTGTCGGCGATCGGCGCTCCCGCCGTCGTCGTTAGGGTTGGTTTCTTAGGCATTCTCATCCTCATCCACGCCGAACAAAACGCTCGGGGTTGATGAGGGCGGAGCTTGAGTGCGCTGCACAATCAAGGCAAATCGGATTTGCCTATGGCCTCCATAAGCTGAGCTTATTCCACCGCCGGTGCGCCGAGAAATTGGCGGATTTGCAGCATGGTCTCCTCTGGCTGCTCTTCCTGCGGCATGTGCCCGCATTGGTCGATGATGCGGAAGGTGGCGTTCGGCATCGCGCGCTTGAGCTTGAGCCCGATATCGATCGGCACGATGCGATCGTGGTCGCACCACAGAATGAGGGTCGGCAGCTCGATCGATGAATAGCGTGCCGAGATTTGCTCCACGTCGTCCGGCATGATTTGCCGTGCGCTATAGATCAAGGCGTGCTTGCCGGCGGCGGTTTCCATCGGCTCGGCATAGGCTTTGACCTCGTCGGGGCCGATCTTGCTGTTGTCGAAATAGGCGATCCTGAGCGCGAGCTTGATTTGCACCGTAAGGGGCGCCATGCGCACGCCGAGCTGTGAGACCACGGGTGTGTCGAGCAGCTTGAAGAACACCGGGATGGCTTGCGGATAGGCGATCGTGTCGAGCAGCACGAGCTTGGCGATTCGCCCTTGCAGCCGCGAGTCCGCCTCGAGCGCCAGCAAGAGTGCTATGCCGCCGCCATAGGAGTGCCCGACGATGGTGAGGTCGCGGAGGTCGCGCTCCAGGATGAGCTGGGTCAGAAGCTCCGCCTGATCGCTCGCCGCATAGCGCTCATCGAACGGCTTGTCGGAACGGCCAAAGCCCTTGAGGTCGACGGCGATGACCTTGTGGTCGCGCGCAAGGTCCGGCGCGATATGCCGCCAAGTGAAGCTGTTGGTGCCGAAGCCGTGGATCAGGAGCACTGGCGGCCCTTCGCCGCGCTCCACCGTGTAAAGCCGCACCGGGGCCTCCGGCGGCCCAAGCCTTGCGAAGGGCCCGTCGTTTGCGTCGCCGGCGGCAAGCGCGCCGGCGCCAAGGGCGAGCGTGATCGCCGCGATGCCTAGCGTCGATAAGTGTCGCCTGTTGCGCATGAACGCCGACGCCAAGCCTCTGATTCGCGGCCCCTGATCGATGCTAGCGAGGAGCTCCCCGCGTAAAAACCGCGACGATAGTGCCGCGGAAAAAACGCAGAGCCACCCCGTTCGTTTCACCAGTTGTAAACCGCTTTGCCGCGTTCCGGCAATTCAAAGTAGGACGCGACGTAGAGGAGGCGAGGACTGGTCCCGGGTCAGGCATTGCCCACAGAAATACGGACGCCGTTAAGCGTATTCCCATGAGATTCCTTGACCACCCATAATATCCCATGCTATCCCATATTCGCCCGTTCGGTGAGGGGTGGGAGGGGCTCGGCAGCGCTCCTTACGAGGCCACGGGGGGACCCGCGCCGCCTCTCCCACCCGCGTCTCCGATCTGAGGTCAGGGGTCTCGCGCCTGAGCGTTCGCACAGTTTTTCCGGTCAGTCAGGTGCCCAAGAGGGGGAGATGGACCAGTTTGTGTCCACATTCACCAATAAGATCGACACGAAAGGCCGCGTCTCGGTCCCGGCTTCTTTCCGCACAGTCCTCGCCAAGGACGGCCTTGACGGCATTTATTGCTATCCGTCGCTTGATGCGCCCGCGCTTGACGCTGGAGGTCAGCGCCTGGTCGACAAAATCAACGGCTTGGTCGAAGGGCTCGCACCCTATTCGGACGAGCGCGATCATCTCGCCACCGCACTATTCGGGACAAGCGAGATCCTCTCTATCGATCAGGACGGACGCACGATCCTCACCGAGCGGCTCAGGGAGCACGCCGGCATCACCACCCACATCACCTTCGTCGGCCTCGGAGAGAAATTCCAGATGTGGGAGCCTGGACGATTCCAAACCCATTTGGCGGAAGCGCGCCAAAAGGTCCGCGATCTCCGCAAGTTACTCGGCGCGGGGCGCCGCGGAAGCGGCGGGCCAGAGGGAGCACGGGAATGATGGCGGGTCGCGGCGAGGGATTGACCGCCGCCGGCGGACCGGCCCGCCACATTCCCGTGATGCTCTCCGAAGTCATTGACGCGCTTGAGCCGAAGGACGGTAAACACTTCATCGACGGTACGTTTGGCGCTGGCGGCTATACCCGCGGCCTGCTCGAATCAGCGCGCTGCAGCGTGCTTGCCATTGATCGCGATCCGGGCGCTGCTCGCTTCGCCCGCGTGCTCGAATCAGATTTTCCTGGACGCCTGAAATTTGTTCTCGGCCGGTATGCCGAGATGCGGGAGATCGCCGAACGGGAGGGCATCGCCGCCGTTGACGGCGTTACGCTCGACCTCGGCGTCTCCTCGATGCAGCTCGATGAGCCAGAGCGCGGCTTCTCCTTCATTCAAGCCGGCCCGCTCGATATGCGCATGGGCGGAGAAGGCCCCACGGCAAGCGACCTCGTCAATACGTTGCCGGAGCGCGACCTTGCCGCGATCATCGCCACCCTCGGCGAGGAGAAACGCGCTCGCGCCATCACCCGCGCCATCGTGGAGCGAAGGGCGGAAGCACCGATCGAAAGGACCGGCGAGCTCGCCGACATTGTCGCCCGCGTGCTTGGCCGGCGGCACGACGAGACCAAACATCCGGCGACGCGGACCTTCCAGGCGCTTCGCCTCTATCTCAATGAGGAGCTTCTCGAGCTGGCGCGGGGCTTGAGCGCGGCCGAGCACATGCTCAAGCCGAAAGGCCGGCTCGCCGTTGTCACCTTTCATTCTCTGGAAGACCGAATCGCGAAGCGCTTCTTGGCGGCGAGAAGCACGCCAGCCCCCCGCGCCTCGCGCCATTTGCCCGAGCAGGGACGCCCAACTTTTGCGCCAAGCTTCCGACTTCTTAACCGTCGTCAGGTATCACCATCCAAGGACGAGATCAGGCTGAACCCCCGTGCTCGCTCTGCGCGCCTTAGAGCTGGCGAACGCACGGATGCTCCGCCACATGCTCTCGACCTTGCAGCTTTGGGGGTGCCGCGCATCGCGCTTCCTGTCTGACGACGGGTTTTCAAGTCACGGGTTTGGTCCATGTTGCGCTTCGTCAATATCTGCCTTGTGCTTGCGCTCGTCGCGTTCGCATATGTCATCTATGAGGGGAAATATGAGGCTCGCGCACTCGACGAGGATATCGACGGGCTGCGCAAGAACATCGAGACGGAGCGAGATGCCGTCGCGGAGCTCCGCGCCGAATGGAGCCTGCTCAATCGGCCCGAGCGCATCGAGCGCCTGGCCGAGAAGCATCTGAAGCTTGTGCCGGCTCGGCCCACGCAGCTCGTTACCCTCGACACGGTCTCGGAAAGCGATTTCGAGCGCGTCCGCACTGAGACTGCGGACGAGTCGTTGCCGGCGGCATCGGCGCCACCCACCAAAGTAAAATCCGTCGCGGTGCCTGGCGTTGCGTCCGCTCGTGCTGCTCCGGCCGATGACGACCTGCCGGCTTCCACCAAGACCATTACGGTCAAGACCGTTCCCATCAAAGCTGGTCCTGCTGCGCAAGCAGCTTCGACCGCTCCAGTTGCAATTCCTCCACCTGTGACGGTTTCGCCTCCAGAAGAATGAGACTGAGGCTGTTGGCTCGCGACCCCCATATGAGCGCTGCAGCGTCCCCCGCCGAGCGGGCCTATCTCGCAAAGAGCCGCCACCGTTATCGCCTGGCCTGTCTCGCCTTCGCGCTGAGCTTCCTCGCGATCGCGCTCCGGCTCGTCAGCCTCGGCTTTGCTGCGGTTGAGCCGGCCGCCGGCGGCATCCACGACATTTCCACGACGGTGCACCGCCCTGACATTCTCGACCGCAACGGTCGGCTGCTCGCCACCGATATCAAGGGCGCAACCCTCTATGCCGATCCCGCCAAGGTCATCGACCGGGACGAGCTCGTTGAGCAGGTGGCCAGCGTGCTCCCGGACATCAACACCGCGGAGCTGCTTGAGAAGCTGAAGCAGGGGGGCCGCTTCGTAGCCATCAAGCGCGAGCTTACGCCGCAGCAGCAGGCGGAGATCTATGAGCTCGGGCAGCCCGGCCTCGGCTTCATTGAGGAATATCGCCGCGTCTATCCGGTCGGCGCCACCGCCGGCCAGGTGGTTGGCTACGTCAATGTCGACAACAAGGGCCTCGCCGGCATCGAGAAGTTCATCGACGATAATCCGCAGCTTGCCATGTCCGCCCCGGAAAACGCTGTCGGCGGAGAGGCCGTCACCCTTTCCCTCGATCTTGGCGTGCAACACGTCGTGCGCGAGGAGCTCGTGAAGGCCATGGCCACCTATCAGGCCAAGGCCGCGGCCGGCGTTGTCATCGACATCAAGAGCGGGGAGGTGATGGCGCTCGTCTCCCTGCCGGATTACGACCCCAACCACCGCGAGCAGGCCCTCGACAAGGACCGCCTGAACCGCATGACCTCCGGCGTCTATGAGATGGGTTCGGTGTTCAAGGTGCTCACCGTCGCTGGAGCGCTCGATGCGGGCAGCTCGTCGTTGCGCTCGAGCTACGACGCAAGCCAACCGCTGCACGTCGGCAAATTCACCATCGAGGACTTCCACGGCAAGAAGCGCCGGCTGACGGTGCCAGAGATCTTCATCTACTCGTCGAATATCGGTGCGGCCAAGATGGCTCTCGACCTCGGCATCGATCGCCACCGCGCCTTCCTCGGCAAGCTCGGGCTGCTGAGCCGCTTTTCGACAGAGATCGGCGAGAACGCAGCTCCGATCGTGCCATCGCCCTGGGAGCGGGTGAACACCATTACCATCGCCTTTGGCCACGGGCTTTCAGTCACGCCATTGCAGCTTGCGGCGGCGGCCCTGCCTGTGGTCAATGGCGGCTTCGCCGTGACGCCGACCTTCCTGCCGCGGTCGCGCATGGCGCGTCAGCAAAGCCCGAGCGTGCTCAAGCCCGCGACTAGCCAGGCGATGCTTCAGCTCATGCGCCTTAACGTGTTGAAAGGCACCGGCAAGCGCGCTGATGCCGAAGGCTACCGCGTCGGCGGCAAGACCGGCACCGCCGAGAAGGTCGTCGGGCGCCATTATGAAGGCGCCTCACTGCTCACCTCGTTTCTTGCGGTGTTTCCCACCGATGCCCCGGAATATCTCATGCTCGTGATGCTCGATGAGCCGAAGCGCGTGCCGGAAACCCATAACGAGGCGACGGCGGGCGTGAACGCGGCGCCAACAACCGGTGCGATCATTGAGCGCATTGCGCCCATTCTCGGCGTGGCGCCGAAGCTTCCCGGCGATCAGCACAAGTTTGACGAGAAAGTCCTCGCCTCCTATTAAATGCCGGTTTTCGAGGCTTTGGCGAGCCTGTTGCACCCTGGGCGAAGGCCAAAGGGCTTTTGCGGGGCGGATGTAAATTATGACCCTTGGTGAGTTGATGGGGCCCGAGGCGCCGCTGCCCGCCCCTTGGCTGCACGTTCCGATCATGGGGCTTACCGCCGACAGCCGCGCCGTGAAGCCCGGCTACCTATTTGCGGCACTGCCTGGAACGCGCACCGACGGTTCACGCTACATCGCCGAGGCACTAGAGCGCGGCGCCGCGGCGATCCTCATGCCGCAGGGCGGCGCCCACGGCCTCAATGACACCCCCGTGGTCGAGGATGCCGATCCGCGCCGCCGGCTTGCCCTCATGGCCGCGCGGTTTTTCGGCGCCCAGCCTGAGATCGCCGTTGCTGTCACCGGCACCAATGGCAAGACCTCGGTCGCATCCTTCGTCCGCCAGCTTTGGGAGCAGATGGGGTTCCGCGCCGCGAGCCTTGGCACGGTCGGCGTGGTGGGACCGTCCGGCACGCAGACTCTCGCGCACACCACCCCAGACCCCATCGAGCTCCACCGGATCCTTGCCGACCTTGCCAAGTCAGGCGTCACCCATCTTGCGCTCGAAGCTTCGAGTCACGGGCTCGAGCAGCGCCGCATCGACGGTATGCGGCTCGCGGCAGGTGCCTTCACCAACATCTCGCGCGACCATCTCGACCATCATCCGAGCTTTGAGGCCTATTTCAATGAGAAGCTGCGCCTGTTCAGTGAGCTGCTTCCGGAAGGCGCCGGGGCCGTTATTGATCTGGATAGTGCCGGGGCTTCACGAGTGGTCGCGGTTGCAAAGGAGAGGGGTCTCTCCATCATCTCGGTGGGACGGGAGGGCGAGACCTTGAGGCTTTTGTTCGCTGAACCGGACGATTTCGGCCAGCGACTCTTGGTCGAGCATGCTGGGGGCACCGAATCCTTCCGCCTGGCGCTTGTCGGCGCCTTTCAGGCCTCCAATGCCCTCGTTGCCGCCGGCCTGTGCATGGCGACTGGGACAAGCGCCGCGAAGGTGCTGCCGCTCCTCGCAAACTTGCGCGGCGCACGGGGCCGCCTCGATCTCGCCGGTACCACTCGCACCGGCGCTGCTATCTTCATCGACTACGCCCACACCCCCGATGCTCTTGCCAAGGCGCTCGACGCATTGCGGCCTTACGTACGGAGCCGGCTGCTCGTCGTGTTCGGTTGCGGTGGCGACCGCGACAAAGGCAAGCGGCCCGAGATGGGAGCCGTGGCCGTGCAAAGGGCACAAGTCGCCATCGTCACCGACGACAATCCCCGGAGCGAAGAGCCTGCGGAGATTCGCCGCGAAATCCTCGTAGCGGCGCCAGGTGCGATCGAGGTCCCGGGACGTGCCCTCGCGGTGGCAAAAGCCATCGCCGATCTCAAACAGGGGGATATCTTGCTCATTGCCGGCAAGGGTCATGAGACTGGCCAGATCGTCAAAGGCACCGTCATTCCTTATTCTGACCATGACGCGGTCGATGCTGCGCTGAAGGAGGAGACAAAGCGTGCCTAAGCCGCTCTGGACGTTGGGTGAGATGGCGAAGGCCGTGCGTGGCAAGAGCTCGATGCCGCCCCGCACGCCAGTGAGCGGAGTGTCCATCGACAGCCGGAGTCTTGCGCCCGACGAGGCCTTCATCGCGCTTCGCGGCTTCAACCGCGACGGACATCTGTTCGTCGCGGCGGCCCTTTCTCAAGGTGCCTCTTTCGCCATTGTCGAGCAGGTCTTCAAGGCGCCACGCGGCGAAAAGCGCTTGTTGCGCGTTGCCGACACCCTTGAGGCGCTGAACGATCTCGGCATCGCCGCAAGGGCGCGCGCCAAGGACGCCGTGGTGATCGCCGTCACCGGCAGCGTTGGTAAGACCGGTACCAAGGAGGCGCTGAAGCTTGCGCTCACCCCCTCAGGCCCGGTGCATGTCTCGTTGAAGTCCCATAACAATCACTGGGGCGTGCCGCTGTCGCTCGCCAATATGCGGCAGGACACGAGCTTCGGCGTGTTCGAGGCCGGTATGAACCATGCGGGCGAGCTCAGCGAGCTCACGCGATTGATTAGGCCGCATATCGCCATCATCACCACCGTGGCGCCAGTGCATCTTGGCTTCTTCCGCTCCGTCGAGGCGATCGCGGACGCCAAGGCCGAGATTCTCGAGGGACTGGTGCCGGGCGGTGCCGCCATCCTCAACCGCGACAATCCCTATTTCGAGCGACTCAGGCGCCACGCGCTGCAGCGAAAGGCGAAGGTGGTCAGCTTCGGTGAGACGCGCGGCGCCGACGCCAAAGCGTTGAGCGTCGAGGTTGGCCACGAAAGCTCCGACGTGAAGGCCGATATCCTCGGCGAGACGGTCAGCTATCGCATCGGCGCGCCAGGCATCCACCTCGTGCAGAATTCGCTTGCCGTGCTCGCGGCAGTGAAGCTCGCCAATGCCGATCTGAAGGCCGGCGCTCGCGCGCTTGCCAGTTGGCGCGCGCAGACTGGGCGCGGCGAACGCATCGTGATCGTCGGCGAGGGAGGGCGCGTCACCATTATCGATGAAAGCTACAACGCCAATCCGGCCTCCATGCGCGCGGCACTCGCCACCTTGGGGCTCACCCCCAGGGAAGAGTTCAAGCGCCGGGTCGCAGTGCTTGGGGACATGCTCGAGCTTGGGGGACTTGGGCCGAAGCTCCACCAGGAGCTTGCGGAGGTTATCGATGCGGCGGACGTGGACGTGGTCTATGCCTGCGGCGAGATGATGCGCGGACTTTACGATGCACTGCCGCCCCGCCGCCGCGGGGCTTATGCCAAGACCTCCGAGCAGCTTGCGCCGCTCCTCACCAAGGGAGTGGGGGCCGGAGATGTGGTGATGATCAAGGGCTCCTTCGGCAGCCGCATGGCCCCGCTAGTGCAAGCCCTGCAACGTCATCTCGAGGCGCCCGGTGCCGCCGCCCAAGCCTGATCTCAAAGATTTCTAAGGTTTTTCCAGCTTAAATTGCGGCAAAACTTGGCTTCGGTGCGAATTCCCGATTCCCTTCGGGACGCTTTCGCCCTAAACGAGCCGAAGGGGGAAGACTGATGTTCTATTGGTTGACCGATCTCGCGGGCGAACTCAGCGTCTTTAATATCTTTCGCTACATCACGTTCCGCACTGGCGGTGCCTTGATCACGGCACTCCTGTTCGTGTTTCTGTTCGGGCCGACCATCATCAAGTCCTTGCGCATTCGCCAGGGCAAGGGACAGCCGATCCGCACCGACGGACCGGAGCGCCACCTGCTGCAAAAGCAGGGTACGCCGACCATGGGCGGTCTGATGATCCTGTCGGGAATCACCGTTGCCGCGCTGCTCTGGGGCAATCTGTACAATCCTTATGTCTGGGTGGTGCTCATCGTCACGCTCTTCTATGGCGCGGTCGGCCTCTACGACGACTATCTCAAGGTGACGAGGCAGTCGGCGCAAGGCTTCGGCGGGCGCATCAGGCTCGTGATCGAGACGGTGGTCGCCCTGATTGCCGCCTGGGTCATTGCCTCCGTCGGGCAGGCGCCTCTGTCGACCGCGCTCGCCATTCCCTTCTTCAAAAATGTGCTGATCGACCTCGGCTGGCTGTTCATCCCCTTCGGCGCCTTCATCATTGTTGGCGCCAGCAATGCCGTGAATCTGACCGATGGGCTGGACGGCCTCGCCATCGTGCCGGTGATGATTGCCGCTGCTACATTCGGCTTCATCTCCTACTTCGTCGGCAATGCGCTGTTCGCCGAATATCTGCAGATCCATTTCGTGCAAGGAACCGGCGAGCTTGCCGTGATTTGCGGCGCGCTGGTCGGCGCGGGTCTCGGCTTCCTCTGGTTCAATGCGCCGCCCGCTCAGATCTTCATGGGGGATACCGGGTCGCTGGCGCTTGGCAGCGCGCTCGGCACCATCGCCGTCGCCACCAAGCATGAATTGGTGCTCGCCATTGTGGGCGGCCTCTTCGTGCTCGAGGCGATTTCGGTGATTGTGCAGGTGGTGTCATTCCGTCTCACCGGCAAGCGCGTCTTCCGCATGGCCCCGCTGCATCATCATTATGAACAGAAGGGATGGGCCGAATCCACGGTGGTGATCCGCTTCTGGATTATTGCCGTGGTGCTCGCTCTCCTTGGCCTCGCCACGCTGAAATTGCGCTAGATTCATCAGAATGATTCCCGTGACGATCTTTGCCGGCCGCGATGTGGCGGTGTTTGGGCTGGGATTGAGCGGCATCGCCGCGTCCCACGCCCTTACCACCGGAGGTGCGCGGGTGTTCGCCTGGGACGACACCGAAGCGGCGCGCGACAAAGCTGCGGCGCAGGGCGTGACGCTGCGCGACCTTGCCTCTGCCGATTGGACCAAGATCGCGGCGCTCGTGCTTGCTCCCGGTATCCCCCTCACTCACCCCGAGCCCCATTGGAGCGTGAAGAAGGCGCGCGAAGCTGGAGTCGAGGTAATCGGCGACATCGAGCTCTTCTTCCGCGAGAAGGCCAAGCAGGAGTCCGACGCCAAAATCATCATCATCACCGGCACCAACGGCAAATCCACCACCACGGCGCTCACCGCGCATCTGTTGCAGGCGGGGGGGACGCCGGTCGCGCTCGGCGGCAATATCGGCCGCGCCGTACTCGATCTCCCACCCTTCACCAACGGGCTCACTTATGTGCTTGAGCTGTCGACCTTCCAGATTGACCTTACGCCGTCGCTTGCGCCCAACGCCGCGGCGCTCCTCAACATCACGCCAGATCACCTCGATCGCCACGGCACCTTGGAAAATTATGCCGCCATCAAGGGCCGCGTGTTCGCTAGTCTGCCACTGGACGGTACCGCCGTCATCGGCATCGACGACGACTGTTGCCGCGCCATCGCCGATGCGCTTTCCGGGCCCTTCGCTGTCAAACGGATTGCCGTTGGCCATCCAGTCAAGACCGGTGTGTGGGCGAAGGACGGGATTCTGACCGAGGTCGAAAACGGCGTGGAGCGCGGGCGCCTGAGCCTTGACGGCATCGGCTCGCTCCGCGGCGCCCATAATTGGCAGAACGCGGCAACCGCCTATGTGCTGGCGCGCTCCCACGGACTCGACGCCGCGACCATCGCCAGGGGACTTGGAACCTTTGCCGGCCTTGCCCATCGCATGGAACAGGTGGCGCGGCTTGGCCCCGTGCTGTTCGTCAACGACTCCAAAGCCACCAATGCCGATGCCGCCGCCAAGGCGCTTGCGAGCTTCACCGATATTTATTGGATTCTCGGGGGCCGGCCAAAAGCTGGAGGCCTTGCCGGGCTTGAGCCGTTCTTTCCAAAGATCGCGCGGGCCTATCTGATTGGCGAGGCTGCAGACGCCTTTGCCGCGCAACTGGGGGCAGAGGTCGACCATGTGCAATGCGGGACGCTTCCTCGCGCCATCGAGGCGGCCGCTGCCGACGCCAGACGCTCGCGCGGGAAGGAGCCGGTGGTGCTGTTGTCGCCGGCTTGCGCTTCCTATGACCAGTTCGCCAATTTCGAAGCGCGGGGACAAAGCTTTCGCGACATCGTCTTGCGCCTCGACGGGGTGATTCCCGTGCAGCCAAAACAGGGGAGGGCGGCATGAGGATTACCCGCGCCGACCGCAGCGTGCTCTCCGACTGGTGGTTCACCGTCGACCGCGTCATGTTCTTCGGCCTGTTGCTGCTCATGGGTGCCGGGCTTGTGCTGTTGCTTGCCGCAAGTCCACCCATCGCCGCGAAGTACAATCTCGAGCCGTTCTATTTCGTGCGCCGTCAGGCGGCGCTACTTCTGCCGGCGGTTGTCATCATGTTTGCGGCTTCTACTCTGACGCCGAAGCAGATCCGCCGCGCGAGCCTGATCATCTTCGTCGTCGGCATCGCCCTCATGGTTGCCACCATGTTCATCGGGCCGGAGATCAAAGGCGCTAGGCGCTGGCTGCAAATCGGCTTCGTCTCCATCCAGCCTTCTGAATTCGTCAAGCCGGCCTTCGTGGTGCTCACCGCATGGCTGTTCAATGAAAGCCAGAAGCGCAGCGACGTGCCCGGCATCGAGTTTGCGCTCCTGCTATATGGCGTATTTGGGTTGCTGCTCGTGTTGCAGCCTGATTTCGGGCAGACGCTCCTCGTTACTCTCGTTTGGGGAGCGCTCTTCTTCATGGCCGGCATCAATCTCTTCTGGATCGGAGCCCTCGGCGTCGCCGGTATCGCCGGAATCGCGTCTGCCTATTTTCTCGTGCCGCACGTGGCCTCGCGCATCGATCGCTTCCTCAATCCTGCCTCCGGCGATACCTATCAGGCCGACAAGGCGTTCGACTCCTTCCTACATGGCGGATGGTTCGGCCGGGGCCCCGGCGAAGGCACGGTGAAGGACGTGCTCCCCGATTCTCATACCGACTTCATTTTCGCCGTGACTGCGGAGGAGTACGGGTTGATCGCCTGCCTGATCGTGCTTGCGCTGTTCGCGTTCATCGTACTGCGCGGCCTGTCCAAGGCGTCGCAAGAGCCTGACGGCTTTATCCGTCATGCGACCGCGAGCCTGATCATGCTGTTCGGTTTGCAGACGCTGATCAACATGGCGGTGAATGTCGGCCTTATGCCCGCCAAGGGCATGACGCTGCCCTTCATCTCCTATGGTGGCTCGTCGCTGCTCGCCATGGCCCTGACCATGGGCTTTGCCCTTGGGCTGACGCGGCGAAGGCCCACGGCCGGACGCCTGCGGCGCAACGCGCCAAGCGAAGCCGACGCGGAGACCGGCGCACGGGCCGGCAAGGCCGCCTCGGAGCAAGTGGCTTGAGCACGCGCACCGTCCTGCTTGCCGCTGGCGGCACGGGCGGCCATCTCTTTCCTGCGGCTTCGCTCGCGCAGGAGCTTCAGCGCCGCGATTATGACGTCGAGCTCGCCACCGATATGCGGGCGGAAAAATATGGCGGCGACTTTCCAGCACGCGCCATCCACCGAATCCCGTCAGCCACGCTCACGAGCCGGTCGCCAATCGCGGTGTGGGGAACCTTCACGCGGCTCGGCATCGGCTTTGGTGGCGCCCTTCGCTTGTTGCTGCGGGTGAAGCCCCAAGCGGTCATCGGCTTTGGCGGCTATCCCACGCTGCCTCCCATCATCGCGGCACGCGCGCTTCGCATCCCGACCGCCATTCACGAGCAGAATGCCGTGATGGGACGCGCGAACCGGCTGCTGTCGCGCTTCGTCGATCGGATCGCGCTCTCCTTCATGCCGACCAAGCTGCTTGGCCCCGAAGCCCAAGCCAAGGCGCGACTAACCGGCATTCCCGTGCGCGACGCCGTGCTGAAGTTTCGCGACATCCCCTATACGGCGCCCGATGCCTCATCACGCCTGCTGTTGCTAGTGTTCGGCGGCAGCCAAGGCGCGCGCTTCTTCTCCGACGCGTTGCCTCCCGCTCTGCTGCGTTTGCCGGATGAAATGCGCGAGCGGCTCACGGTGGTGCAACAGGCCCGCGAGGAAGACGTTGCGGGGCTCCGCGAAGCCTACGCCCGCGGGAAAATCGCCGCGCATTTGGCTCCCTTCTTCCGCGACCTGCCTGAACGGATCGCCACGGCGCAGCTCGTTATCGCCCGCGCCGGCGCTTCCACCGTGGCGGAGTTGGCCGCGATCGGCCGGCCCTGCCTGCTCGTGCCGCTGCCACACGCCCTTGACAACGATCAGCTTGAAAATGCAACACGGCTGCAAGAGGTTGGCGGCGGCTGGTGCGTGCGCCAAGCGGAGCTGTCGACTGAGCGCCTGGCCGAGCTGCTGCAAGGACTGCTGTCGTCGCCTGAGCGTCTGGCGGACGCGGCGAAAAAGGCACACGCCATGGCCACGGTCGATGCCGTGAAGCGGCTCGCCGATCTCGTGGACGAGCTCGTGAAGTCCAAGGAGTAGGGTTCGTCATGCACATGCCCGATCCGAACAAGACCGGCCTCGTGCATATCGTGGGTATCGGCGGCATCGGCATGAGCGCCATCGCCGAGGTGATGAGCACCCGAGGCTACACCGTACAGGGCAGCGATCTCAAGGACAGCGCCAATCTCGAGCGCCTGCGCGCCCGCCACATTCGCTGCCTGATCGGCCACGACCCGGCCAATGTCGAAGGCGCCGCTTATCTCGTGATTTCGAGCGCGGTGAAGGGCGGCAACCCGGAATTCGAAGCGGCCAAGGAGCGCGGTATTCCCATCATCCGCCGCGCCGAGATGCTGGCCGAGCTGATGCGCCCTTGCGCCACCGTCTCCATCACCGGGACCCACGGCAAGACCACGACCACGTCGCTGATCGCCGACCTGCTCAAAGGCGGCGGCCTCGATCCCACGGTGATCGCGGGCGGCATCATTAATGGCTGGGGCACCAATGCTCGCATCGGCAAGGGCGACTGGATGGTGGTGGAGGCGGATGAGTCCGACGGCACGTTCTTAAAGCTCCCCACCCAGATCGGCGTCGTCACCAACATCGATCCCGAGCATATGGACTATTGGCAGACGCTGCCCGCGCTGCATCAGGGCTTCCAGCAGTTCATTGAGGCCATTCCATATTACGGGCTCGCGGTCGCCTGCATCGACCATCCCGTGGTGCGCGAGCTTCTCGCCAAGCTCGGCGGCGCGGCCAATGGGCGCTGCACGCTCACCTATGGCGTGGCACGCGATGCCGACATAAGGCTCGTCAATCTCCGGCCCACTCGCGACAGGATTGTGTTCGACGCCGAGCTCGGTTCGGCCGTCGGCGGTGGTGCGCGCAAGCTTGAGGATCTGATGCTGCCGGTGCTCGGCCATTACAATGCGCTGAACGCGCTCGCCGCTCTCGCCGTGGCGGCGGAAGCCGGCGTCAGCGACGAGGGGATCCGGGAGGCCTTCGCCGGCTTCTCCGGCGTGAAGCGGCGCTTCACCCATGTGGGCGAGTGGCAGGGCGTGCAGATCTATGACGACTATGCCCATCACCCTGTCGAGATCGCCGCGGTGCTCAGGGCCGCCCGAGTCGCTGGCGACGGCCGAGTGATCGCCGTGATCCAGCCGCACCGCTATACGCGACTGCAGAGTCTGTTCAACGAATTCTCTGCCTGCCTCGACGATGCCGACATTGCGCTCGTGACTCCGGTCTATTCGGCAGGCGAGGTTCCGATCCCCGGCATCGACCGGGATGAGTTCGCTTCAGGCCTCCGGCGCCATGGCCACCCGAAGGTGCTGACAGTCGATGGCGAAGAGGGGCTGGTCGAGACCGTGGCGGCGCTCGCGCAGCCTGGCGATCTCGTGGTCGGGCTTGGCGCCGGCACCATCACCGACTGGATCAATGGGCTACCGCAGAAGCTGAGCGACCATGGAGCCCGGCCATGAACGAGGCAGGGGTCGCGAGCGACTTCGCGGGGGCACTCGCGGCGCGTCTGCCAGAATTGCGCGGCAAGCTGAAAGCAGGCGCCGTGCTTGCCGATCTTACTTGGTTCCGCGTCGGCGGTCCTGCCGACGTCCTCTACTCTCCCGCCGACGAGGCCGACCTCGCCTACTTCATGACGAATACGCCAGCCGGGATTCCCGTCACCATCATCGGGCTCGGTTCCAATCTGCTCGTGCGCGACGGCGGCATTGGAGGCGTGGTGATCCGTTTGGGCCGCGGTTTCAGCGATATCACGATCGAGCCCAATTCGAGACTCCGCGCCGGTGCTGCCGTGCCTGATGTGAAAGTCGCCCGCGCCGCGGCGGATGCGGGTATTGCCGGTCTCTCCTTTTATCGTGGCATTCCGGGCTGCGTCGGCGGCGCGCTCCGCATGAACGGCGGCGCTCATGGTCGCGAGACCTGCGAAGTGGTGGTCAAGGCCCGCGCCGTCGATCGCCAGGGCCAGGTGCATGTGCTCCCCGTGGCGGAGCTGCATTATGCCTATCGCCATTGTGGCGCGCCCGAGGACCTCGTCTTCACCGAAGCCTTGTTCCAGGGCGAGCCGGGCGAACCGGCGGCGATCCTTGCCGAGATGGACGACATCGCGGCCTATCGCGAGCAGGCGCAGCCAATCAAAAGCCGCACCGGCGGCTCGACCTTCAAGAACCCACCAGGCAACAAAGCTTGGCAGCTCATCGACGCCGCCGGCTGTCGCGGCTTGCGCGTTGGCGGCGCGCATGTCTCGGAGATGCACTGCAACTTCCTCATCAATGAGGGCGACGCCACGGGCGCTGACATCGAGGAGCTTGGCGAGACAGTGCGCGCGAGAGTGAAGGCGACGACCGGCATCGAGCTCGAATGGGAGATCAAGCGGCTGGGTGTGCCAGGATGACCTCGGGGCTCATGCTTCGAGACGCGCTCTTCGAGCGCTCCTCAGCATGAGGAGCTAATCCTCACCCTGAGGAGGGCCCGAAGGTCCGTCTCGAAGGGTTAGGCCACCATCCTCCAAGCAGGGGAGACGCATGACGAACATACAAACTCACGTCGCTGTGCTGATGGGCGGCTGGTCGTCGGAACGGGAAGTTTCGCTCCGCTCCGGCGAAGCCTGCGCCGCAGCGCTTGAAGCGCAAGGCTACCGCGCGACCCGCCTCGATGTTGGGCGCGACGTGGCGACCAAACTCACCGAGCTTCGCCCCGATGTCTGCTTCAATGCGCTGCATGGCCGCTTCGGCGAGGATGGCTGCATCCAGGGCGTGCTTGAGACCTTGGGCATCCCCTACACCCACTCAGGCGTGCTTGCCTCGGCGCTGGCCATGCACAAGGAGCGCGCCAAGGCGGTGTTGCGCGCCGCTGGCGTGCCAGTGGCCGAAAGCTTGGTGCTTTCCCGCGAGGAAGCGGCACGAGCCCACGCCATGCCACCGCCCTACGTGATCAAGCCGATTACGGAAGGTTCGAGCGTCGGCGTCTTTATCGTGCGCCAGGATCAGCGCCACCCCCCACAAGAGCTGCATGCCGCCGACTGGACCCTGGGAGAGGAGCTGATGGTGGAGCGCTACATCCCCGGTCGGGAGCTCACTTGCGCCGTCATGGGGGAGGAGGCCTTGGGGGTGATCGAGATTCGCCCGGCCGAGGGGCTGTCCTTCTACGACTACACCTCGAAATATGCTCCCGGAGGATCGATCCACGTTCTTCCGGCGCCGCTTTTACCAAATGTTTACCAGTTGGTACAGAAGCTGTCCCTGGCGGCTCATAGGGCACTGGGTTGCCGTGGGGTCAGCCGTTCCGACTTCCGATTCGATGACCGGGACGGCGGCGAGGGGGAAATGATCTGTCTTGAGGTCAATACCCAGCCAGGCATGACATCCACGTCGCTCGTGCCCGAGCTTGCGGCTTACAGCGGCCGCTCTTTCGGCGAGTTGGTGCGCTGGATCCTGGAGGATGCGTCGTGCAACCGGTAGGCCCCAATAAGGGGCGACGCCAGGCAGGGAAATCGAACGACGCGCTGCTCGCGCGTGGCATCGCCGTGCCTGCTCGGAAATTCGCTGGACTCAACTTGCCGGGATTCGGCGGCGCTAAGCGGGGTCCCGGCGGGGCCGCGCTTGATCGCGGCAGTGGCGCCTGGCGCATCGTCGCCGTGCTCCTGCTCGCGGGTGCTGCTGGCTACGGATTTTGGGTGAGCGGAGATGACGGCCTCTATGGCCAAGCAAAGCGGGGCGTGGAGGCCCTCGCGATAGCTGCTGGTTTTGGCGTGAAGCGTATCACCGTCGAAGGGCAGCAGCACGTCACCGACGCGGAGTTGACCACGGCGCTCGCCGCAGGTCCCGGCACCATGATGCTCGCCGTCGATACCGACGCCGCCAAGGAGCGGCTGGAACACGTACCCTGGATCAAGCATGCGCAAGTCATGCGGCTTCTGCCGTCGACGCTCCAGGTTGTCATCGAGGAGCGCGTCCCCTTCGCCGTATGGCAGTCGCACGGCCAGACCTATGTGGTCGATGCCGAAGGAACCGTGATCGCTCCCGCTGTGCGCGAGGCTTATGCCGATCTTCCGCTCGTCGTGGGCGAAGGCGCCGGCAAGAACGCCGCCGATCTGTTCGACACATTGCGGCCTTTCGACAGCTTGATGAAGCAGATGGTCGCTGCCTTGCGGGTGGGAGACCGGCGCTGGACGCTGAAGCTTGCCTCCGGCATCGATATCATGCTTCCCGACGACGGCGTCACCGACGCGCTCAACACGCTCATCGGCCTCGATCGCGATCGCAACCTTCTTAGCCGGAACATCGCCGCGGTCGATCTCCGTCTTGCCGATCGGGTGAGCGTGCGGCTCCGAGACAGCAACGAGCCGGCGACGTCCGAAGGCGGCAGTGCCGCTCCGGACGTGCCGACGGCAAGCACCAAGCGAAATACCTGAGGTGAGGGTAGGGGGGATGCGGCAGACAGGTCTCAATCGCGGCAAGCGCCAGCGCATCGTGACCGCCCTCGACGTGGGCACGAGCAAGATCTGCTGCCTGATCGCTAAGACCTGGTCCGCTCCAGATTGGCTCGAGGTCGCGAGCGACAACATCCTGTTTGAGGTGCTTGGCTTCGGCTATCACGGCGCCGAAGGCCTCAAGGGCGGCATGGTCACGCATCTTGACCGCGCCGAGCATTGCATTCGCTCCGCCGTCGACGCCGCCGAGCGCATGGCCGGTGTCGTCGTTGAGGAAGCTCATGTCGCCGTCACATGCGGCCGGCTGAAGAGCGAAAGCTTCTCGGCGAGCGTGGCGCTGCCCTCTGGCGCCGTGCGCGAAGACGACACCTTGCGCATCATCGCCGGTGCCCGCCAATACGCCGCCCGCGAAAAGCGCATGGTGCTGCACGCGCTGCCCACCGGATACCGCCTCGACGATCATAACGGCATTCGCGATCCGCTCGGCATGTGCGGCGAGCGGCTCGGCATCGACATTCATGCGGTCACCGCCGACGAGGTGGCCATCCGCAACCTCTCGCTCTGCGTCGAGCGGTGTCATTTGGGAGTGAGCGGCCTCGTCGCTGCCCCTTATGCGAGCGCGCTCGCGGTGATTACACCGGACGAGGCCAAGCTCGGCGTCGCCTGCATCGACTTCGGCGCCGGCACCACAACGCTGTCGGTGTTCTCCGATGGGCACTTCATCCACACCGATGCCATTGCGCTTGGCGGCGCCGGCATCACCACCGACATCGCCCGCGCGCTCGCAGCGCCCCTTGAGCACGCCGAGCGCCTGAAGACGCTCCATGGCAGCGCGTTTGCCACGCCCTCTGACGAGCGCGAGATCATCACCTTCCCGTCCTTTGGCGAGGGCCAGCGGGGGCTCATGAATCAGATCACCAAGGCCCAGCTCGCCGTGATCATCCGCCCTCGCGTCGAGGAGATCCTCGACCTGATGCGGCGGAGGCTTGCGGCTTGCGCTCATGCCTCCGAGGCGGCGCAGACCATCGTGGTGACCGGTGGCGGCAGCCAGCTGACCGGGCTCTCCGAGCTTGCCTCCAACATGTTTGGGCGTCCGGTGCGCTTTGGACGGCCGCGCACTCTGAACGGATTGCCGGACGCAGTCGCCGGGCCGGATTTCGCCAGCGCCGTCGGTCTCCTCAAGCAATGGGCCCGCGGCGACGACAAGCTTTCGGGCCGCGCTGAGCAGCGCTTTCTCGGCACCGGCACCGGGTATCTCGCACGCGTGAGTGAGTGGATTAGGGACAACTTCTAACAAGGCTGAAAAGCACATACCGAAAGATCAAGAAAGAAGGTCGCCATGACGATCAATCTCAAAGTTCCAGATCTCACCGAGCTCAAACCGCGGATCACCGTGTTCGGTGTGGGCGGAGCGGGCGGTAATGCCGTCAACAACATGATCGCCTCCGGCTTGCGCGGCATCGAATTCGTGGTCGCCAACACCGATGCGCAGGCGCTGTTGAGCTCAAGCGCCGAACGCCGCATTCAGATGGGCGCCCACGTCACCGAAGGCCTTGGCGCCGGCTCCAAGCCGGACATCGGCGCCGCGGCGGCAGAAGAGGCCATGGCCGACATTAAGGCGCATCTTGCCGGCTGCCACATGACGTTCATCACCGCCGGCATGGGCGGCGGCACCGGCACTGGTGCTGCTCCAGTGATCGCGCGGGCGTCGCGGGAGGAAGGCATCCTCACCGTCGGCGTGGTGACCAAGCCCTTTCAATTCGAAGGCCAGCGGCGCATGCGCGCGGCCGAAGGCGGTATCATGGAGCTGCAGAAATACGTCGACACGCTCCTCGTCATCCCGAATCAGAATCTGTTCCGCGTCGCCAACGAGAAGACCACCTTCGCCGACGCCTTCGCTATGGCCGACGATGTGTTGCGGGCCGGCGTCTCCTGCATCACCGACCTTATGGTCAAGGAAGGCCTCATCAATCTCGACTTTGCCGACGTCCGCACCATCATGGCCGGAATGGGCAAGGCGATGATGGGCACCGGCGAGTCTAGTGGCGACCGCCGCGCCATCGAGGCGGCAGAGGCTGCGATCTCCAATCCGCTGCTCGACGATGTGTCCATGAAGGGCGCAAGCGGCCTGCTCGTGTCCATCACCGGCGGCAACGATCTCACCCTTTACGAGGTGGACGAGGCGGCAAGCCGCATCCGCGAGGAAGCCGATCCCGAAGCCAATATCATTGTCGGCGCGACTTTCGACGATGAGCTCGACGGCTCCATCCGCGTGTCGGTGGTGGCCACCGGGCTTGGCCAACTCTCCTCGGACGGTTTCAGGCCCGCGCCCAGAGATCGGGAGAGCTTGAGCCAGCGGCTGGCCGGGCTTGCTACCATGCCGGCGCCGCCACCCGCTCCTACACGACAGCCACAGTTCGAGCCAGCGAAGCCCGTCCGCATCGCGGCCGAAGCGCCAAGCGAGGCTCAAGTGTGGCGCGGACCCGACAATGTGACGATCGAGCGCCGCCCCCCGCAATTGGCGGCGAGCGCGCTCCCGCAAGGGGTGCAGCCGCAGCGGCTGGTGCCCCCGGTGCACAGCTTCATGCCAGCGGCTCCGGCGATCGCCCAACGCCCGGTACGGCGTATGCCGAATATTGAAGAGTTTCCGCTTCCCGTGCAGAACGAGATCAAAGCACGTTCGGGGGCTGCCCCCACGCCGGGTCTTGCGGAGCAAAAGAAGAAGGTTGGCTTCCTCGAGCGTCTGGCTGGGGTTGCCCGTGGCCGCAAGGACGAGGACGCCGTCATGCCGGACAAGCGCGAGCCGGAGTTCGGTGCGCCAAAGCCTGTGCCGATGGTGCCCAAAACCGTGGCGCCGAAGCCGGTAGAGGCACTCCCCAAAAGCTCGAAGATTGAGCGGCCCAATGCCGACAGCGTGGTCGCCGCTGTGCCAAAACGGCTCGAGTCTCAGCCTAAGGTCGTCTCCATGGAGACGCGGGAGCCGGTGGACGAATCACCTGCCGACGACGATCTCGAAATCCCCGCATTCCTGCGCCGTCGGGCGAAGTAGGGTTGCGCAAGGCGAAACAAAAAGCACGGGAAATAAGCAGGCATGGAGGCTGAAAAGGCTGAGTTGTCAGTGGGTTAGGGTAAGCGTAAACCGGTAACACATTGAAAGAAACCGTGATTTGTCGCACCCATACCCGAGGGTTAAGGTTCCTCATTAATTGATCTCCGAGTCGAACAAGGCATCAAATGCCGGGACAGGGGATCAACGGGGGGCTCGGGGGTTCGTATCTTCGAGCCTGAGGGAACTCAAAGAACGGCTTGGGGGCCATGAAGGGGTTTATTGGGGCACGGCAAACTACGCTTGCCAGCGAAATCTCGATTACGGGCACGGGGGTTCACAGCGGAGCGCCTGTCTCCATCATCCTTTATCCGGCTGATGGCGATACCGGGCTACGCTTCCTTCTCTCCAATGGCGACGCCGAGAACACCGAGATCACTGCCGACCAGCGGTACGTGACCGGCGTGACGCTGTGTACCGTGCTTGGCGATGGCAATGGCGCCTCCGTGGCGACGGTCGAGCATCTGCTCGCAGCGCTTCGCGGCCTTGGCGTCGACAATGCTCTGATCGAGATCGACAGTCCAGAAGTTCCGATCATGGATGGCAGCTCCGCCCAATTCGTCGAAGCCATCGACGAGGTCGGGCTGGTCGAGCTTGATGCTCCCCGCCGCTACCTGAAGGTCTTGAAACGCGTAGGCGTGGAGGATGCCGGCGCCTCTGGCGAGCTGTCTCCGCATAACGGTTTCCATCTTGACGTCGAGATCAATTTCGACTGCGCTATGATCGGCCGCCAAAGAATCGAGATCGATCTCAATCCTGGCTCTTTCCGCCGTGAACTTTCGCGCGCGCGCACCTTCGGCTTCATGAAGGACGTGGAGCGTCTATGGGCCGCGGGTCTCGCGCTTGGCGCTTCTCTCGAAAATACCGTCGCCATCGGCGACGACCGCATCATCAATCGCGAAGGTCTCCGCTATTCGGATGAGTTCGTGCGCCACAAGGCGCTCGATGCCGTTGGCGACTTGGCGCTTGCCGGTGCGCCCATCCTCGGTGCCTATCGGTCCCGTCGCGGAGGCCATCGTCTGAACAGCCTCGTGCTCAAGGCGTTGTTCGCCGATGCCGAGGCCTGGACGCTGGTCGAAGCTCCGCGGCCGTTCCGCGAGGTTCGCCACGCCGAGCTCAGCCACCGCCTTGCCGCTGCGAATTTCGCCGCCGAGCGGAGCTAAGGGCTAAACCCACTAGTCCAGATTGCTTCGCGTTTCGCGCGACGTTGGTTGTTGCCGCGTTCTGACGCGACCAGCCGGGCATGGCGCTCGCGCCGAATGGTGGCGTAAGAGCAAAAAAACACCATAATCAACGGGTTGGCTGCTACCCGTCTGCACAAGGCGTGAAGTTTCCGTGGGAGGCATGCCGGCCGGCCCGGAAATTTGCGCAAAACCAAGGGGCGAGAGGCGAGTTTCGGGTTCCACCGGGACGCAAAGCGCTCTAGCCTGGTCATTGTTAAGGCGGCTCGTTAGGCCGTCCCGAGTTGCGCACCGCATGATTGGGGGCGGGTGTCTTGAGGGTCACGAGGACAAGCTGGGGTATGACGCCGCGAGGCTTTGACCGGTCGCGTCTGGCCTTTACCTGTTCGGTCCTGATCCTCGCCGCGAGCCTCGTTTCCGGCTGTGGCTCCTGGTTCGGCAAGAAGAAGGACGCCGACGGCGACCCCGCCGCGCCCGATGTGATCTACGGTAGGGCTGATGCGCTTCTCGACAGGCAGAGCTACGAAGACGCGGCCAAACAGTATGAAGAGGTCGACGTCAATCACCCCTATTCCCAGGAGGCGCGGCGGGCGATCGTGATGTCGGCCTTTGCCTATTACAAGGCCGGCAAATACGACGACGCGGTCTCTGCCGCGGATCGCTATCTGACCCTGCACCCAGGGACCCCCGAGTCCGACCTCGCGCAGAACATCATCGGCATGAGCTATTACGTCCAGGTGCTCGATCCGAAGCGGGACCAGACCAACGCCCGCAAGTCGTTGCAGGCTTATCAGACACTGCTGCAGCGCTATCCGGATTCCCGCTATGCCGCCGAGGCGGAGAACCGCGCGCGGATCTTGCGTGACCTGTTGGCGGCGAGCGAGATGCAGGTCGGTCGGTTCTATCTGCGCCACAGCAACTATCTCGCGGCGATCAACCGCTTCCGCGTCGTGGTGACCGACTACCAGACCACGGCGCAAGTCGAAGAGGCCTTGAGCCGCCTCACGGAGGCCTATATTGCCTTGGGTATCATCCCCGAGGCACAGACTGCCGCCGCCGTCCTTGGCTACAACTATCCGGATAGTAAGTGGTACCGCAACTCCTTCGCGCTGCTGCAAAAATACGGCACTAGGCCGCAAATGCATGAAGGGTCGTGGATCACCAAGACCTGGAAGGGCGACGGCAAGCCCGCCTGACGCGAGTACCATGCTATCCGCTTTGTCGATCCGCGACATCGTTCTGATCGACCGGCTCGATCTCGAATTCGGTCAGGGACTCTGTGTGTTGACCGGCGAGACGGGCGCCGGAAAATCGATCCTGCTCGACGCCTTCACTCTCGCCATCGGCGGCCGTGGCGACGCTTCGCTGGTGCGGCGCGGCGCGACTCAAGGGCAGGTGACCGCGACTTTCGAGCTATCCCCGGATCATCCCGTGTTGCGGCTCCTTACCGAAAATGGCCTGGAGGCGGATGGGACCCTGATCCTGAGGCGCATTCAGTCCGCTGACGGCCGCACCCGCGCCTTCATCAACGACGTCGCCGTGGGCGTGCAGCTCTTGCGCGAGGTGGGCCAGGCGCTGGTCGAGATCCACGGCCAACACGACGACAGGGCGCTCATCGATCCGAGCGGCCACCGTGACCTCGTCGATGCTTTCGGTGGTTTGAGCGGCGAGGCGAAGGCTGTCGCGGCTGCCTGGGAGGCTTGGCGGTGTGCCGAGGATAAGCGGGTCCGCCATGCGAACGAGATCGCCACTATCCGCGCTCACGCCGACTATGTCAGCCATGCGCTGGAGGAGCTTGTGGGCCTCAATCCGCAAGCCGGAGAGGAGAAGGCGCTTGCCTCCCGCCGGCAGCTGATGATGCATGCCGAGAAGATCGCTGGGGAGCTGAATGAGGCTCTCGACGCTCTGCAAGGAGAGGGGACCACCGGCGCGCGACTTGCTGCGGCGCTCCGCCGTATCGAGCGCCAGGCGGGAGCCGGTGGAGCGTTGCTGATGTCCGTGGCGGAAGCGCTTGAGCGGGTGCTCGCCGAGACGAACGCCGCGCGCTCTAAGATTGAGGAGGCGCTTGCTGCGACGGTCTTCGAGCCGCACGAGCTAGAGCGCGCCGAGGAGCGCCTGTTCGCGCTCCGCGCTCTTGCCCGCAAGCACCGAGTTGCCGTGGACGATTTGCCGGCCCTTGTCGCCCGCCTCGAAACCGAGCTTGCCGCGCTGGATCAGGGTGAGACCAGGCTCGAGGAGCTGACCGCCACCACTCTCGCCGCGCGTGAGATTTACGCGAGTGCCGCCTTACATCTGAGCGAAGCCCGCAAAGCTGCGGCGGAGCGGCTCGATGCAGAGGTTGCGGCCGAGCTCGCGCCGCTTAAGCTCGACAAGGCGCGGCTCTTCACGAGGATCGAAACCGGGAGTGTCTATGACGGCGGTCCTCATGGTCTCGATCGCGTGGCGTTTTGGGTGCGCACCAACCCCGGCACCGAGCCGGGGCCCTTGATGAAGGTTGCGTCCGGCGGCGAGCTTGCGCGCGTGATCCTTGCGCTGAAGGTGGTGCTCGCGGCCCGCGGCTCGGCGCCGACGCTAGTCTTCGACGAGGTGGATGCAGGCGTGGGCGGCGCCACCGCCGCGGCGGTCGGAGAGCGCCTGGCGGGACTCGGTGCCAATGTCCAGGTCCTCGCCGTGACCCATGCGCCGCAGGTGGCGGCGCTCGCCGATGAGCATATGCTTATTGCCAAGGAGGCCGTGCATGGGCCCGAAGGCGAGACCATGGCAACACGCGTGCTCGTGCTCGACGGCGAGCGCCGGCGCGAGGAGATCGCACGCATGCTCGCCGGCCAAACCATCACCGACGAGGCCCGCGCGGCGGCCGAGCGGCTGATGGGCAGATCGGCATGAGCAAGGCCAAGAGTAAGGGCAAGCGAACAGCGAACTCCGAGCTGAAGCCGGTCAGCCGCTTGAGCGAGGACGAAGCCGCTGCCGAGCTCGAGCGCCTAGCTCGGGAGATCGCCCACCACGACGCGCTGTACTACCGGGAGGATCAACCCGAGATTTCTGACGCGGAGTATGACGCGCTCCGCGAGCGGAATGCCGCGATCGAGGGCCGCTTTCCCCATCTCATCCGCGAGGACAGCCCATCCGCGCGCGTGGGCGCTGCGCCCGTCGAGGTCTTCGGCAAGGTCATGCACCGCGTCCCCATGCTCTCCCTCGGCAACGTGTTCGATGACGAGGGTGTGCGTGATTTCTTGGAGCGCATCCGGCGCTTCCTAGGTCTCGACACCATCGAGGGGCTGACCTTCACCGCCGAGCCCAAGATCGACGGACTGTCCATCACCCTTCGTTACGAGAAGGGCAGGCTCACGCAAGGGGCCACCCGCGGCGACGGCTATCAGGGCGAGAACGTCACGGCCAATGTCCGCACCATCGCCGACATCCCTAAGACGATCAGGGCCAAGACCTTTCCCGATTCCTTCGAAGTGCGCGGCGAAATTTACATGAGCCGCGCGGCCTTCCAGCGCCTCAACGAAGGGCAAGCCGAGCGCGGCGAACGCACCTTCGCCAATCCGCGCAACGCTGCGGCGGGATCCTTGCGCCAGCTCGACTCCGCCATCACCGCGTCGCGGCCCTTGCAGTTCTTTGCCTATGGCTGGGGTGAAGCGCCGAAGCTGCCCGCCGACACCCAATGGGGCGTGTACCAGGCGCTGCTTGGCTGGGGCTTCCCGGTTAATCCACTGATGCGGCTCACGCAAAGCGTCGAGGAGATGCTCGAGACGTATCGTGATATCGAAAGCGGGCGCGCCGGCCTCGACTACGATATCGACGGCGTCGTCTATAAACTCGACCGGCTCGACCTGCAGCAACGCTTGGGCTTCGTCTCGCGCTCACCGCGTTATGCCGTCGCCCACAAATTCCCCGCCGAGAAGGCGACCACACTCTTGCGCGACATCGAGATCCAGGTCGGGCGCACCGGA
>Ga0187805_10000093_pt1 | contig 26437 bp, 15 predicted proteins | sample NC_wetland_sal_i_6_FD_132965 | JGI IMG/M metagenome (GOLD analysis project Ga0187805, IMG submission 132965) | Wetland sediment microbial communities from Neuse River Estuary, North Carolina, USA - Control_5 | ecosystem: Environmental > Aquatic > Freshwater > Wetlands > Sediment | place: USA...
AAAGAAACTCCCCGCGCCGTCTGGATAACTTTTCTAACGCTCACCTTCGTCTATGTGGGAGCGATGATCATCCTGCTCGGCGTCATGCCCTGGAACCATGCCGGGGTCACCGAAAGTCCATTCGTCGCCACGTTCCGCACCGTAAAGATTCCTCATGCATCGGGAGTGATGAATTTCGTGGTACTCACCGCCGCACTCTCCGGAGCCAACGCGACGCTCTACGTGGCTTCGCGCATGATTTTTTCTCTAGCCCGCACCGGATGGGCCCCCGCCAGCCTCGGCCGCCTCAATCATGAAGGCTCCCCGCAGAACGCCGTCCTGCATTCGTCATTCGGGATTCTTTTCGCATTGGCGCTAGCGCTTTGGGCTCCGAAGAATGCGTTCCGCTACATCGTGGGCGCGGCTTTCACTGGGATGATCCTCTCCTGGCTGGTTTCGCTGGCCGCGCACATTAACTTCCGCCGCCGGAGGAAGCCGGAAGAACTCGCAGCGCTTCCCTTGCGCTCTCCGCTGGGAATCTGGGGATCCGTTGCAGGCTTCCTCTGCGTAAGCCTCGCCCTCTTGCAAACCTGGCTCTATCCGCTGGTCAACCTGTGGAGCGGGTTAGCCTGTATCGGCGTGTTGGTAGTCGCCTATCTGGTATTGCGCCGTCAGCAGCAAAGGAAGCGCAGCCTCGCAGCGTAGCGCCGCCGTCCCGGCGGCTGTCGCGGGGGCATCTTGCCCGCGCACGCGGAGTGAATTGTCGAATGGAAGTCTAGTGGTCAGTGGTCAGTGACAGGTGTCAGCGAACAGAACCTAAAAGCGCGTTACTGATCACTGGCCACTGATCACTGGCCACTTTCCTCGCACCGAGGAGTGCCGTCTCGTCTGGTAAAGCCGCCGCGGCAACACTGAAACAAACTTTAGGCACGTTACCAGCGTGCCACCACGCCACCACGCTCTAGCCATTATCAGTGCGGGTTTCCTGATGCAAACTGGATTCACAACATGACAGCCCAATCCAAACCACGCAAGGACACCTTAAGAACCGAGAAGCTGTCGCTGCTCGTACTGACTCTTTGCGTCGTGTTGCTGACCTGCCTGCTGGTCTTCCGGCCTTTCTAGAAGTTATCTGGGATTCTCATGCATTGTTTTGGAAGCCCCACGGCCTCATTATCCATCGCTCCCGTTCAAGGCCGGCATTGCGCCGGATCTTTTCCTAAATTATCGAGTAGCGATTTCCCCTTGGCGTAGTCCGGATTGAACTCCAGCACCCGCTCCACATATTTTCGCGCGATGTCCTTTTGTCCCGCCGCGCAAAACGTAATCGCAAGATCCATCCCGATCGCGCTTCGATTCGGCACTCTCGCGAACGCCGGATTCCACAACTCCACCGCGCTTCGCAGATTTCCCCCGCGAGCTTCCAGAATTCCCAGATTCGTCGCTGCATCATTCGACAACGGATCGACCTTCAGTGCCCGTTCGTACAAATCGCGCGCCTCGCTGGCATGCCCATTCTGCTGCTCCACGAAGCCCAGAGCCGCCAAAACGACAGCATCGTCGGGGTCCTGCTTGACCGCCTGTCGCAGATAATTTTCGGCTTGCTGCTCTGCGCCTAGCACCCCGCGCTGCGCCAGCGTCTCCCAGGCAAGAGCAAAGTCTCGGGTAGTCGCCAGCGAAGCATTGCCGGCGGGAAACGATGCCAGCGGCTTGCCTCTTACTTGCAACTGGGGCAGCGGCGCTGCATTGGGAAAGCGCAAGATGCGATGATCGGTGGCCTCCGTATGCGCCACATCCTTGGACGGCAGCGCGGGCATGTGGCACGGACGGCAGTCCGGCTTGTCCGCATGATGCCGGGCCGCAAACGCCTCGCCGTGGCAGGCCAGACATTTCCCGCGATAGTATGCCGCCTTCTCCGCGGGCGCAGGCTCGGAATGCGAATCGTGACAACTGCCGCACCACATCTTCTCCCCCGATTTTCTTTTGCACTGGCTCTGCGATAACGCCTGAAACTGGCTCAGCGCCTGCGGTTTCTGTACCTGCGTCTCCGTCCGCACAAAATAATGAACGAAGTCGGAAAGCCGCTCTCCCGGCTGAAAGTCATAGAGACGCTTCCCCGGCTGCTCCACCGCGACCGTCCCTTCGAAATGACACTCCATGCAAATCGCATCGCGCCGCTCCGCCGGCAGCTTCGCCGGATTCACCATCGGTCCCTTCCCGTTTTCGTGGCCCTCGCCCGCACCATGACAACGCTCGCAGGTAATTCCCGCGTGGAGAAACGGCTTGCCGGTGAATTTGCAGTCGCTCCCGGGTTCCGGGGCCTGCATGCCGCTGGTGTGGCAATTCAGGCAACTGGGAAACGCCGGAAGATTCATCGGAATCTCCTGCGCTTCGGTGTATGCGGGAGTCATGTTCCATCGCCGTTCCTGCGAATACCAGTTGATAGGAGTTTCAAACAGGAATGGACCATCCAGAAACAGGTAGGTGCGGCCCTTTTTCCCGGATCCGATGAAATACAAAAGTTCGCGCTGGCCGCGGATCGCATCTCGCCCTCCGCGCTCGTAACTCATCCACACCCGCCCGTCCTGCTCGTAGACGCGGTACCGTACTCCCGAATCCTTATCGTCGAATTGCCCCGTTATCAGCCCGTCACTGGCTGCACCGCTCGCCCTCGCCATGACCGTCTTCTCATAGGAACTGTTGATCTCGGCATGACAGCGGGCGCAGGCATCGTTGCCTGGCTGATCCTTCACCGAAGCCGAAAAAATGCTTCGCGAGATGGCAGCAGCAACCACCACCATAAGGGCGACTCCGGCGGCGCGTAAGATCGGCAAGAGCATCGCTGCTGATTCTATAACTCAATCCGTCTCCCAACAGCGCCACGAAATCCAGTATCTTCCAGGTTATCTACCGCACGTTACACGCCAACGACGAATACAGGGATTACCCGATAGCGGGCAACGATACAATTGTGGATTATTTTGCTATAAGATGATCAAGCTTTTTAATTAGGCATTTAACTTCAGTACCGCGATTTTGACCCGCGGGGTCTGTTCCACTCCGCTTACTTTCCCCGCATCCTCCGCTCGCTTTCGGCACGGTACCTGCTGAGAGGTATCGGTAGTTCCGCTCGTAGAAGTTGGCGATGCAGTATCGACGTACGTCCAACCCATTTTCGCGCCGCGATCCGGTAGCTTGCCGGGCACTTCTGCCTCTTTCCGATTTTCACTTCCAGGAGATTGCTTTATGAAGTCGTACGCCCTCACCCTCTGGCTGGTGTTGATTGCAGCCATCGCCTTTGTGTTGAGCCTTCCCGAGGCATTCGGGCAATCGCTCACGACCGGCGGTGTGGTGGGCACGGTGACCGATCCAAGCGGAGCCGCCGTCCCCAAAGCAACCGTCACTCTCACAAATCAAGATACAGGGGCAACGCAGACCGCGACGAGTAACGCCACCGGCGCGTATCGCTTCTCTCTCCTGAATCCCGGCCATTACAACGTATCGGCCGCTGCGCCAGGATTCCAGGGAAGGGAGCAGCCCTTTGAGATTTCCGTCGGCCAGGACAACACGGTCAACCTCCGCCTGCAGGTCGCCAGTTCCAGCCAAACGGTGGAAGTTACAGCCGAGGGCGGTGCCGTTCAGACTGACAATGCCAATGTATCTCAGACCATCACTCCCGAGATGGTTGCCAATATTCCCAACCCGGGCAACGATCTGACGTACTACGTGCAGACTGCGCCCGGCGCGACCGAGAACTCGCAAGGCGGATATGGCAACAGCGCCACCTACGGTATCTCGGCGACGTCTAACCTGTTCACGGAAAACGGCATGAACGAGAACGATCCCTTCCTGAACGTGAACAATTCAGGCGCGACGAATCTCATGCTGGGAGCGAACGACGTCCAAACCGCTGCCGTGGTCAACAACGGATACACGGGAGAATACGGAGGCCTGGCGGGAGCCAACGTCAATTTCGTCACCAAGTCCGGCACCAACAAGTTCCATGGCAACGCTGAATATTTCTGGAACGGCCGCACACTCAACGCCAATGATTGGTTCCTCAACAACTCGGGTACGCCGCGCGCGTTCGACAATGCCAATCAGTGGGCTGCTTCCATCGGAGGCCCCATCCGCAAGGACAAGACCTTCTTTTTCATGGACACCGAGGGCCTGCGGCTGTTAATTCCCACTTCCCAGCCTGTTAATATTCCCAGCCCGCAATTCCAAGCCGCGACTCTGGCGAATATTCCGGCGTCGGAAGTCCCGTTCTACGACCGGATCTTCTCCATCTATAACGGGGCGCCGGGCGCTGCGCGGGCCACCAATAGTCTGCCCGCCGGCGGCTGTGATGGCACAGTTACCCTTCCGGGTGGCGCGCCTTGCGCTCTTAAATTCCAGTCGAACGTCGATAACCTTACGACCGAATGGCTGTTGACTGCTCGCGTCGATCAGAACATCGGCAATCGCGACCGGGCGTTCATTCACTTCCGCACCGATCATGGACTCCAGGCCACTGTCACCGATCCCCTTACACCCGTACTCAACGCGCAGAGCGTTCAGCCGCAGTACGAAGGCCAATTGCAGGAGACCCACGAGTTCGGCGCAAACGCCATCAATCAGCTCATTGTGGCCGGTTCCTGGTATTCCGCTGTGTTCCAGCCGCCGAATTTCTCCGCAGCCATCGCTCTGATTCCGTACGATTTGTTCTTTGCCGGCAGTCAATTCACATCACCCGGCAGTCCGGCCCCCGGCACCATCTCTTATTCGGAGTGGCCCCAGGGACGCAACGTCACCCAGTACCAGATCTCCGACGATTACGCTTGGCAGAAGGGCAATCACGACCTGAAGTTCGGCCTCAACTTCCGCCGCTATGACATCACCGATTACAGTCCCGGCGGATTTTTTGGCACCGTCCCGCTGGCAGAGTTCGCCACCGAATCCAGCTTCTATAAGGGCAGTGTAGATGCGTTCCAACAAGCCTTCCCGGCTCGTCCCACGCAACCCGTTGCCCTCTACGGCCTTGGTCTCTATGCGCAGGATGAGTGGGCGGTTCGTCCTTCGTTAAAGGTCACGCTCTCCTTGCGCAACGAGCATAACTCCAACCCCATTTGCCAGACGAACTGCTTCTCCAACTTCCCCACGTCGTTCCTCGACATCAGCCACAATCCGAGCCAACCCTATAACCAGGCGATTCAGAGCGGACGCCACCAAGCCTTTCCCGACTACCAAAGCCTTGCCTGGGAACCGCGTGTTGGCTTCGCCTGGCAGCCCTTCGGTCTAGGAAAGACTGTCTTCCGCGGCGGTTTTGGAATCTTCGCCGATATCTTTCCCGGCACAATCGCCAGCAGTTATGACCAGAACTCGCCACTCAAGAACACTTTTGTGACCACAGGCCTGGTAGCTCCGGGCGTTCCCGGAGACGCTGGGTCCGTCGCCAGCTCGTCGAACAGCGCATTCCTGAGTGGCTTTAGCTCCGGAGGCACGCTCGCCTCGATCACCGCCGCGGTGCCGAGCTTCAGCCCGCCCACCTTCACCAGCGCCGCACGGAACATTCGTTATCCCAAATATGAGGAATGGAACTTCGCAGTGCAGCAAGCCATCGGACCCAAAATGTCGCTCACTGTGAGCTACGTTGGCAACCACGGTTACGACCTCTCCGCGCTGAATGAGGGGCTGAATGCGTATTGCAACGCAGCCTGCACCGCCGCCCTGGGCGTGACCTCGTTCGTGGGCCTTCCCGCGACCGTGCCCGATCCCCGCTTCAGTATAATCACGGAAGCCGGTAACTACGGCGTTTCCAACTACAACGGGCTGACCGTCTCTTTCACTCGCAGCGTGTCGCAAAGCTTCCAGCTTCAGGCCTCCTACACTTGGAGTCATGCTCTCGACGACGTCTCCAATGGCGGATTCCTGCCGTTCAATTTCGACACCAACACCAGCATTCTGAACGCGCAAGATCCTTATGACCTGCACCGGTACAACTACGGGAACTCCGATTACGATTCCCGTCAGTACGCAACGCTGAGTTACGTGTATCACACCCCCAAGCTGCAAAACAAAAAGTGGGACCTGCTGGCGGATTGGGTGGTCTCCGGTACCCTGTTTGCTCACACCGGCTATCCCTTCACCGTAATCGACGGGACCTCTAGTTCAACCCTGCTCGCCTACAACTACGGTTCGACGATCGGTTCGACGATTTTCGCTAACTCGAATGTGGGGCCTCTGACCTGCAGTTCGTCGAACAAGTTCAACAATTACGTGACCAATCCCGCGTGCATGACCTCGGCAGAGTTCACCTCGCCGATGATTCCGGGCGGCGTCGGCGGCTTCGGCAACCAGCGCCGCAACCAAGTCTACGGCCCGGATTACTTCGATACCGACCTTACGCTGATGAAGAGCTTCCGCCTTCCGAAGTGGGAAGGCGCGGAGTTGCAGGTCGGCGCACAGGCCTTCAACATCCTCAATCATCCCAACTTTGACCAGCCGGTGGGCAACATCGATAACTCGCAGTTCGGCTACAGCGTGCGTAGTGTTTCGACTCCCACCAGCATCTTCGGCTCGTTCCTGGGCGCGGACGCCTCCCCGCGCGCTCTCCAGATTCGAGCGCAGCTAATGTTCTAGCAACGCCCGAGCACACAGCTGCGGCCCGGTCCTCCCCGGGCCGCTTTTTTATTCCCGCATTCCTGCCTTTCCACCTTCGAGAGACCGCCAGAAGCCCCAGACTCGCCAGCGCGAATTTGCGGCATTTGGCCATTTCCCAGCCCATTTTTCGTCGTAAAATTTTTCTGCTTCCCTTCCTGCAATTCCGTTGTAAAATGCTCGCCCTCGGCAGGTGAGCCATGCATTTCACTTCCCGCCCCCTGGGGTTTCGACCATTGAAAAGCATCGTTTCTGGGCGCACACTCGGATGCCTGCTGGCCGTGCTGTCCGCGCCTTTGGCGTTGTATGGCGGAACTACGCCCTCGACTCCTCCTCCGATCGAGAACGCAACGAACAACACGCCTGCGGCAAGAACGGGGAAAAAGCCGGAGAAGTACGACATCGACCATATCGGCCAACGCGGCATCGGACGCGGATTCAATCTCTATTCTGTGAAACGCGAACACGAACTCGGGCAAAGCCTCGCCGCCTCATTTGATCGGACGACGCGTGTCATTCACGACCCGGTGGTGAATGATTACATCAACAATCTTGCCCAGAAGATCGTTCGCTACTCCGACGCCGATATACCTTTCACGGTCAAAGTCATCGACTCCGGAGATGTGCCTCGCGCCTACGGCCTGCCCGGCGGCTTTCTCTACGTCGATAGCGCTCTGATTCTCTCCGCCGATGGCGAAGCCGAACTCGCCGCCGTGATGGCGCACGAAATCGCCCACGTGGCCGCCCGCCACGCTACGCGCGCCCTTAGCCGCAAACGGGTCTGTGATGTTGTCGGCTCACTCGCGATGGTAGCGGGCCCTGCCGGCATGGGAGTCGCAGACGCCGGCGGATTGGCCGGCCCTCTTTCGGTGAAAAAGTTCAGCCGCGACGCCGAGTACGAAGCCGACCTGCTCGGCATCGAGTACGCCTACGCCGCCGGATACGATCCACAAGCCCTGCTCGATGCCCTCGAAAAACTCCACGCCATCGAAGTCCAGCGCAACGCCGAACTGGCCAAGGTCCCCGGCTATCATCTCGCCAGCAAAGTTCCGTTCCACTCCAGCATCGCGAAGGGCTTCGCGAACTATCCGCTGACCGAGGAACGCATTGGGCGCCTGCAGGCGGAGATCGCCACATTCCTCCCCGACCGTAAGGACTACGTCATTGATACGAATGAGTTTCAGGAGATCAAGGCCCGCCTGCTGAGCTCGCAGGCTCCAGTCCTTCATCATCATGCGGGCGGAAGTGACGATGACAACAACGGCCCGGTCCTGCGGCGCGCCCCAGAAGTGGAAGAGACTTCCGATACCCGGATGGTGCAGAACCTCGCTTTTGTGAAGTAGATTTCGTTACTGCAGCTTGGCAAACTCGGCTCGGGCTTCCTCGAGGATGGGTATATCCGGATCGGCATCTTTCCAAAGCTGAAAGAAATCCTGATATGCGGTCTTGGCCTTCATGCGATCCCCCGCCATCGCATAGGCCCGCCCAATCTGCAGGTGCGCCAGCGCGCCCGTGACAAAGTTCCCTACGATTCCTCTGCCATCTAACAGTTTCTGGAACTCCGCGGCCGCCGCCGCGCCGTTACGCGCCGCAAGATAACCTTGCCCGCGCACATAGGCTGGATATAAGTAATTGATACCCATTCCTGCCTGACCGGTCTCGTAAGGAAGAGCAGGCTCAAGGTCCAGTTTCGCCTGCGATGCTTTTCCTTCGCTGACATCGATCATGCCGTTGATAGTGGGCAGCCAATAAAGTTTTAGAAGCGTATTGCTCGGATAACTCTTTTCCAGTTCCTTGACGAGAACCTTAGCTCGGCTCGTGTCCCCTGCGCGGGCCAGAGTCAGCGCAGAGATGGCCTTCACGTCGCGGCCCGGCAAGATCGCCAACGCGGCGGATACTCCCTGCTTAGCCACTGCCGCGTTTCCCAGTTCCGCTTCGCGTAAAGCGGCATTCACCTGCCACAAGGCCGCTGTCTCCTTGGAATCGGAGCGCAAAGCCGAATCCACCGCGCGCCGGGAAAAATCCCTGGCTTTCGTCATCCGGCCGTAATAGGCCTCGGTATCGGACTGAATCGAGAGCAAGGGATCTTCATCGCCGGGCTTGCCCGCAGCCCAGGCAACTTGCTGCTCCATCAGAGCGGTGTCGCCCCGCAAAAAAGCAAGTTCGTAAATGCCCTGCCGCAGAGCACCACCATCGAGTTTATGGGCGGTCGCCTGATCGATGGTCGCCTTCGCATCGTCGAGCCGGTTCAGGCAAAAATAGACCGCTGACAGATTCTGATAGCTTACAATCGCGTCCGGATTCAGTTGTTCAGCCTGTTGCGACTCAGCCAGCCCCTTGTCGTACTGCCCCATGAAGCTGAAATTCGTCCCTAGGTCAAGATGAGGTGTGAAGTCGCGCGGATAATTGGCAATCCATAGCTCGTAGGTCTGAGCTTCTTTATCCAGTTCCCCGGTCGCGGCGAAATAGTCGGATGCAATTCGCAATCTTTCCCGCTCTGTAACCCTGTCGCGCAATTCGTAAGCCTTGGTCGCGTACTCTAGCGCCGCAGAAGGCTGGCGAAGGTTTCCATAAGAAATCCCCAGGGCTGCATAGGCCAGTGGGAACTTCGGATCGAGTTCCACCGCGCGCTTCAGAAATGGAATGGCCGGCGCATCTCCTTTTTCGCGCAGCGTGGTGATCGCCATACTGTAGCTTTTCAACGCTTCCAGAGACGACGTTGTCGCTTCAATTGGAACGTCAAATTTCTGCACCGATGGCAGCGATTCCCCCAGCTTCGTCCGTAGGCTTGAGGAAGCCTTGCCCAGAGCTTTGAGAACATCTTCCTTGCTGGTTGCCTCGGCCTGTTCTTTCGCCAAGGTGTCGCCAGTGCTGCAGGCGACCGCACTCAGCTCCAGCAGATAGTGGCTGCCCAGCCCGGAGATCGCTCCGCCCAGCAACGCCTTGCTGCCCGTCCGCAGGCAAAGCTCCCGGCCTACGTCCATCGTGATGGGTTGATGTGTGGGGCGTCCCATCATCCCCAACGTCTCGTTAACCTTGCGATCCGAGAGCACGTTCAGGAAGGGAGACTGCCCCAATTCCACCGCCAGCGCCTGCTTCAGAGTGTCGTCGAAAACCGCATCGCCAGTCTTATTATCGAAGTCGGCCAGCACCACTGTGTCTTTTTCGGTCAGCGGAGCTGTTTGCGCCGGAGTCGGACCCGATCGTGTGCGCACGTAATACGCAATCACGATCACAGCCAATAGCACAACGGCCGGAGCGACAATTTTCCAGAGATGACTCTGCTTGGCCCTCTGAGCCACCGCCGGGGTGATCACGTTCGAGGACGACGAGGCTCCGGCGGCGGGAACGGAAGCCGGGCTACCCGCCGGTGCTGGAACTGCCGGATGCATTCCACTCTCCTGAACTATCGGCACCACTCCCGAACTCGCTCCCGCCACTCGCCCGGTCTCGGTATCCCGCTTCAGCCGCTGCAGATCCGCTCTCATCTCCGCCGCGCTCTGGTAGCGCAGGTTCCGGTCCTTCTCTAGTGCCTTGAAGATGATGTCTTCCAGCTTAGGCGGGACCGCGCGGTTGAACCGCAGCGGCGTAGGCGGATCCGAATCGAGGATCGCTTTGAAAATTACAGCCGAACTTTCGCCGTGGAACGGCAACGCCCCAGTCGCCATTTCGTACAACACTGCTCCAAAGGAGAACAGGTCCGTCCGCGCATCGAGCTCTTTGGACCGTGCCTGTTCCGGCGACATATAGGCCACCGTGCCCATCATGGTGCCGGGACTGGTCAAATGAGAGCCTTCGATGGAGCCGGTCTCGGCCTCGAGGGCCGAAATGGCAGTCATCGAACCGGCTCCGGCAACTACTTTCGCCAGACCGAAATCCAGGATCTTGGCGTGCCCGCGCTTGGTGATGAAAATGTTCGCTGGCTTGATATCGCGGTGCACGATCCCTTCTGTGTGGGCCGCGTCGAGCGCATCGGCAATTTCTATGGCAAGGCCAAGAAGGATCTCTATTTCGATAGGCCGGCCCGCGATGCGGTGCTTCAAGGTCACGCCATCCAGAAATTCCATGGCAATGAACGCCTGCCCGTTTTCCTCCCCGATATCGTGGATCGTGCAAATGTTCGGATGGTTCAACGCCGATGCCGCTTTAGCCTCGCGCCTGAAGCGTTCCAGAGCTTGCGCGTCCCGCGCCAGTTCTTCAGGAAGAAACTTGAGAGCAACAAAACGATCGAGCCGGATGTCTTTGGCCTTGTAGACGACACCCATTCCGCCGCCGCCGAGTTTTTCGACGATGCGATAGTGGGAGATGTTCTGGTCGATCATGCGTGGCGCAAGCAGAAACGCTGCGCCACATGCTACGGTGGCGAACCCGGCAAGTCAATCGAAACCCCAGGGCTCAAACCTCGCAGAAAAAAGAGGCGCCGGCAGACCCGGCGCCTATGAGAAACGACTCGCGAGATGCGGTCTAGCGAGAAGACAAAACTCTATTTGCTCTCCGCCACCGAGGGGCTTGCCCCCAAGTCACGGCGATTGTTGGCAGCGGTGCGTGCGGCCCGCGCGGCCGGCTGATTGGCCACGGCTGCTCCGTAACGTTCGAGCAGCATCGGAGCCATGGCGTTCTCAGCTTCCTTCACGAAGATCATCTTGTTCTCAGAAGCCATGTCGACGCGCACAAAGTCTCCCAGCTTTACCTGTCCTGTAGCGACCAGGTTAGCCAGCGGAAACACCAGATTCCGTTCGATCGCCCGCTTCAGGTGCCGGGCGCCGTAGCGCGGATCGGTGCCTTCTTTCAGCAAGTACTCTTTCACTGCCGAGGTGCAGTTAAATACAAACTGGTTAGTTCCGGCGGCCATCAGCACGCGCTGCTGTACCATGCCCAGTTCAATGTCCAGTATCTGCGCCAGGTGCTCGTCGCGCAGGGTCTTGAACACCACCGTCTTGTCGATGCGGTTCATGAACTCCGGGGTGAACTTGCGCCGGGCCGCTTCGACCGCCGTGCGCTGAATCTTGTCGTCAAACGACTCATCGACTTCCACAACCTTGGGAGCGAATCCGAAGCCGCCATCGACCAGGTTCATCATCTCGCCGGCGCCCAGATTCGAAGTCATGATAATGATGCATTGCGACAAGTCGACCCGGCGGTTATCGCCCAGAGTCAAAGTCGCCTTATCCAGAATGCCGAGCAGAAGCTGCCACAGCGAATCGCTCGCTTTCTCGATCTCGTCAAACAGCAGGATCGAGAGCTTCAGCTTCTCACTGAACCACTGGTTCAGGGCTTCCTGGGTCAGGAGCGGATGGGTCTCGCGATGTCCCAAATATCCCGGAGGCGAGCCGATCAGCTTGGCAATTTCGTGGGAGTGCTGGAACTCGGCGCAATCGATCTTGATGCAGGCGCGGGCGTCGCCGAACAGCGCTTCGGCCATCGCTTCCACCACCCGCGTTTTGCCCGACCCGGTCGGTCCGAGGAACAGCAGGTTGCCGACAGGACGGCCCGGCGCGTTCAAGCCGGCCAGGAACATCTGATAGATCTCGACGACCTTCTCGACCGCCTGGTCTTGCCCTACAATGCGGCGGCGGAGGGCGCTTTCAAACTCCCCAGCATCGTTGCTGCGGCGATTCGGATCGAGCACTGTAGCGAGATTCGGTCTCATAAGATGTTGCCCGGGGCTCCGGACATTCCCTTTCGGCCGTTTTCTTCGGCTCTCCTGTATTTGTTGCCTGACGCCGTAGGCAAGTTTCATGTTCGCTTGCCTATTTTCTAGAAGCTCCCCCACTGAACTGCGCTTCCAGCTAGTACGCGTCCGCAATCTCAGAATGAGCAACCCGCTGGCCACGCCTTCACGGCTTCTCGCACAGTTCGCAAGTAGCACGCTCCTCAGGGTTTATGGTCATCCTGGACCGATTTTCCAATCTGAATCCCACAGCCCTCCCGAGCCTAAGGGAAAACCTTTGCACTACCACGGAAGGAACCTACTAGTAACCACAGTCATTCGGACCCGACCGCAGTAGTCGAGAACCATCGCGAAAAAGTCCGGCCGGCGTCTCGCTATTGCAATCGAGTGCACGCGCCGAGCATCTGAGAATTGTGGGCCGGCGACTCGTCACGGGTACTGGAACAGTCAACCGTATTAGTCCGCACGTAACTAGCGGGTGCCAACCAGCGCGGCTACTATCGCAACTTAGGGACGCTTTCGCGGAGGAACTCTTGCGCCACTCGTCGTCACGCATCATCACAGGAATCTTCTGTCCTCTCTTTGCTGTCGCCGCGTGGGTGATGGCGCCTCACTCGCCTGAAACCTTCAGCGCCGAGGCCCAGACCGCCAAGCCGGCCATAGCCGCGCCAGGCGCCGCACAAGTGCAGCCAGCCAGCGTCTCGACGGCAAAAACGGCGACGGAACCGAAACTGGTTCCCGCTTTCGGCACGGAAGTATATACCGCCAAGCGCGGAGAAGCGATTCCGACCATCGCCCGCCACTACCTCGGCAAGACTTCGTACCTGACGTCCTCAGAACTGGCGGAGGCAATCCGTGCGGTGAACCATAAGTCGGGTAGCTCGAACATCCTCAAAACCAACGAGGAAATCATCATTCCCGGAATCCTGCCCGCTCCGATCAGCGAGAAGACGATCCCGATCTCCAAAGACTTCGAAGTTCGCGCCATCTACCTGACCGGAATCATGGCGGCCAGCGATCACGGCATCCGCATCATCAAGCATTGGCGGGAAGTCGGCGGCAACGCCGTCGTCTTCGACATCAAGGATTCCGACGGCAGCGTCAATATCCCCTTCGAGCACCCGTTGCTCGGCGAACACAAGGTTTACATCCACGATGTACCCAAGTTTGTGCACTTTCTGCACCAGCAGAACATGCACGCCGTCGCCCGCATTGCCATATTCCGCGACGAGCGCCTGGCGGTGGCGCATCCCGAACTGGCCGTCCAGTCGCGCAAGAACCACACCGCATGGCGGGAAAACGGCAAGCTGGTCTGGACCGACCCCTCGAACCCCAAGGTTCAGGACTATGACATCGCCCTGGCCAAGCACGTAGCCCAACTCGGCGTCGACGAGATCCAGTTCGACTACGTCCGCTTCCCCGCCGAAGGCGACCAAAAAGACGCGGCCTTCGTCTTCCAAAACGGTCAAGCGCCCGCCCAGCCTGAAGAACAAGACTGTTCTCCTGCTCATGTAGGGACGGACGCATTCGTCCGTCCAGCGACGGCGAAGCCGAGCGAAACTGGCACGGACGTTGCTTCAGCCGGAACCGCCGCAGCCCCGAAGGGACAAAAGAACGTAGCCCACGGCGCAAGCCCTGGGCCAGCCGAAAAGGACGGGCACAAGTCCCGTAGGGACGCGACAAACGTCGCCTGTCATGTTCCCCGCGGCCCGCAACGCTCCGATGTCATCGCCGCCTTCCTGAAGAAGGCCTATGCCGAGCTTCATCCCACCGGCGTGCTGCTCTCGCTCGACGTCTTTGGCGTAATGGCGTGGCAGCGCCAGGTTGACCTTTCGCACACCGGACAGGACATCGTCCAAATGGCTCGCTACTGCGACGTACTCAGCCCCATGATCTATCCCTCGCACTTCTTTGGGATGGACAACATCCCGCACCCCGGCGACGAGCCGGCGCACTTCATCGGCGAGTCCATGGACCGCTTCATGCTCATCACCAAGGGCAGCGGCGTGGTAATCCGCCCCTGGTTGCAGGCCTTTCACTGGCGGACCAAGACCTACTCGCCGGAATACATAAAGATCCAGGTCGAGACCGCGAAGGCAAAGGGCGGCATCGGATTCTTGTTCTGGAATGCCGCCAACGATTACTCCAAGCCTTACGAAGCGATGCCCGAGATGAAGTCTGCGAACGCCAAGGAGAAAGATAAATACTTCCGCGGCGACGAACTTCCGGCGCCAACGGTGCAGGCCGCTCTGACGCCAGCGCGGTAAGAGGAGATTTCGCAGGAGCCCCCTGCAGTCCTTGATGCCGCAAGCAAAGTGGACGCGCCGAAAGCGACTAAGCCACCACAATCTGCCGTCAGCGGCGGAACATCGCGTTCATCTCGCGGTAATCGACGCCTTGTTGGGCGAACTCAAAGGTGCCGTGATCTTTCAATTCGCGGGCAGCGCGGAGAAATGCGCCTAGCGCCGCGCGCGAAAGAGCGCTGCCAACGCTGATACGCCTGACTCCAATTTCCGACAGCTGCGCAACGCTCAGCCGCGAGTTGCGCAGTCCCATCACCACATTGACCGGCCGATCTACAGACCGCACGACCGCAGAGATATCCTCTGCGGTGGTCAAGCCCGGAGCAAAAAGAACGTCAGCGCCAGCTTCTTGATAAGCCTGCAAGCGCTTGATCGTATCTGCGAGATCCGGGTTCCCGATGATAAAATTCTCAGCCCGCGCGGTCAGCGTAAAGCGAAATGGAAGTTTCCGCACGACCTCGACGGCCGTGCGAATCCTATCGACAGCGTGTTCAAGTTTGTACGCGTGGCTTCCCTGCCTGGCAACGTCCTCGATCGAGCCGCCACTGGCTCCGGCACGTGCAGCGAGTCCTATGGTCTCGGCGACCGTTTCCGGAGAATCTCCAAATCCGTTCTCGAGGTCAGCGCTCACCGGCAAATCTGTCGCCGCGGCGACTGCAGAAACGTGTTGCATCATCTGCTCGCGGCTCACCGCGCCATCGGGCAGCCCGACGGAGAAGGCATATCCACCGCTGGTAGTGGCCAGGGCTTCAAATCCGATTTGCGCCAGCAGACGCGCCGTACCGACATCCCACGGGTTCGGAATCACGAAAGCCGCGTCGCGCTGGTGAAGCGCGTGAAACTCTCTTCCCTTTTCTTCCTGTGACTTCATGTAAGTTCCTCTGGATCGCGAATCAATCCGCGTTAATTTCTCTCTGGAGCGGAGGCAGAGCGGGCACGTTAGGATGCTCAGGATCGCGCCACATCACCTTGAAACACTCGCCTTCCGATTGCGAATGCCACTCGGTGCCGTCTTCATATTTCACAGAATAGGGAAAAAAGACCCAGCCCAGAACTTTGTTTGCGCTGGCCGGAGGAATGCCCGGCTTCTCCTGAACCTGTTGCTGTCCGGGTGCAATTGCACTCTTCGACGCCCACTCGAAACCGGCCGGCCTTCGTAAGTCCTGGGGCGCCAGAAACATCTCCGATGTAAGCCGCAGTTGGCTGATGGATTTCTTGCTGGTGTTTCTTACTGTCAACGAAAAGTTGACAGGATTCTTCCAGAACTCTCCCGCGACAAATGCGACGGGACACGGTCGAGTCGGAGCGGTATAGATGGTGTAGACGGCCATCATTCCGCCCTCCATGTGATCTTCGACGTGGCAATGAAACATCCACGTGCCGGGATTGTCGGCAATCATGTCGGCGGTCTTCATGCTGCCGGGAAGAAGTTCGATCACGTCAGTGTGACGTCCGCTCTCGATGACGGTTTCGCCATGCCAGTGAGCGCTGTGCAGGTCGATCTCATTGCCCATGCCCAGCAGATACCAGCGCACCTTCTCTCCCTGCTTCATGTAGAGGCCAGGAAGATTGCCGAAGATGAAGCCGTTGATCGAGTAAAACAACCCGGCCTGCTTGCCAGCCATTTCATCGAAGATCATGAACGAGGCGACGAATTCGCGATCGACGTCTTTAGGAGATCCATCGGGCCTCGCTTTGCCCTTCGCGGTCACGATGATTGGACCCAACAGGCCAGCATTGATTTCAATTCCGGGATCGACGTGGGAGTGATACCACCAGACGATCGAACTGGGTTGCGCCGGGCCCGGACCACTGGCGGCATTGGCAAACCAATGGTAAGTAAATTTTCTTCCCGGTGCGACGCGATCGCCTTTGCCGAACGGAATATAAAAAGCACCTTCATTGTCTTTGTCATAGCGCAGGCCGTGCGGATGCATGTCGTGAGCAACGTGTCCGCGATTGAAAAAATCGACGACAATCTCGTCACCAACTTCTGCGCGAATCACGGGACCGAGAATTCCCAGCCAGTCGGGCTGCGGCTTGCGAACGGTGAATGTATCGTCGGTGTATTCGATAAAGCGCGTTTTCGGCCACTGCAGCTTCAGCGACCACGGCTGTCGGATCGGGGTAGCGCTCAGCAGATCGATTCCGCTGGGAGCGTAGTTCCAGGGCACGTCTTCTGCTGCGATGTAGTAATGCCGCGTCGCGGCCAAACATGAGGTCGCCAAAAAGACAAAGCATAGAAGCGGCAGCCGGTCGATTCTCACCCAGCCATTATCCCATTCGATGCATGAGTGTGGAGCAGGCACTCCTGCCCGCTGGTTTTTGTGGTGTTGCAGGCAAGCAGGCAGGAGTGCCCGCTCCACGGTGGCAACCACTCCGCGATCATGGGGCAGAAGTTGGGGTCGGCGCGGCCACGGTGCAGGTTCCTCCGGTGTTTTGCGCAGGCGGCTTCGGAGGAGTCGCCCATGGACTCGTCGTGAAATCGAAGAAGTCGGCGCTCATATCCGCTTGAGATTTGTCGCGACTGGTGAGCGGTTGCAACCCGAAGCGCTTCTCAATCAGCGCCAGAATCGCAGTGTAATCGTAGACGGTATGAGACACATAATTCTTTTTAGCAAACGGAGAAATCACGATCATGGGCACGCGGAAGCCAGTCATTCCGAAGCTGCAAATTCCCGACGTGGCATTGGCGCCGTCGCATTTGTCCGTGGGCTCCAGATCGATGGGATAAGCGTACTGATCGGGAACGGCTGCGGGCTGGGGCGGCACATGGTCATAGAACCCTCCGCCCTCGTCGTAGGTAAAGATCATCGCCGAGTCTTTCCAACTCGGACTGGTCATTAGGGTATTGATCAGTCCTGCAGCATATGTCGCTCCCGTCTGAATATTTTCCGGATAAGCGTCCGAATCGGAAGGATGCTCATCCAGTCCTTCGTCGGACGCTGGCTCAATCAGCGCCACCTGGGGCAGCGTGCCATTCTGCGCATCAGTCGTGAACTGGCTTACGGGAACGATGTTTTGTACGAGATCTGGAGTCTTGCCCGCGCTATTGATAATCGTCTCTTCGTAGTTGAACTGATTCAAATAAGAATAGCCTTCCAACAGGCACTGCCCCTGCGCGTCGCCCGACATGCTCGCGCAGTTGGTATTGTCGGCATTGATGTAGATCTTCCAGGTGATGCCGGCGTTCTGCAGCGCCTCGAAAATTGTGGTCGCTGTGAGCTGCGATTGATCGTTGCTGTTGCTGCCGATCGGATAGGCGTATCCCTGCGAAGTGGCCGCCAGCATATACATGCGATTGAGCTGGGTGCGGCTCATCACCGGTGAAAACCAGCGATCCGACGTGGCGAAATTGCTGGCCATGAAGTAGTAGTAATTCAAATCGCTGTCCTGGAAATAGCCCATGGCCCGGTATCCGTTGATGTCGTTGACCGTAGAATAGGTGTACTGTCGGGCGTCGTTCCCCGCAGACTCTACGAATCCATTGAGCAGCGAACTGATCGTGTTCGGGTACGAGAAATTTGCATTCCAATCGTTGTGACTTTCATTCCAGAACGGGCTCAACTCCTCGGTACATACCGACGCCATGTGGAACGATGTGATTGGATTGTTCGCATCCGGCGTGCATATGTCGGCGCCATTGGGATTGGAAGGATCACACCCCGGATTGGTCGGTGCCGGCCCTTTCAGGGGAGCGGTTCCGCTCGCGGGATTGAACTGGGGCAAACCGTCGAATGACTGGTCGGCGATCCCGTTCGCGGCCCAGTAGGCGCGCATGTATCCGAAATAATGATCGAACGAACGATTTTCCTGCGCGAAGATAATGATGTGGTTTAGGCTCTGCAGTGTGCCGCCAAGCGCAAACGATGCGGTGACGTTTTCAGCGGCAGTCAGGGTTACGCCGCATGTCGTTGTGCCGGAGCAGGCGCCGCTCCAGCCGGAGAAGTAATAATTAGTGCCGGGGGTTTCGCTCAGAGTAACGCTCGTCCCAGATGGAAAATTGGCGGTGCACGTGGTCGGACAACTGATTCCGGCTGGACTGCTGGTAACAGTTCCCGCGCCTGCGGCCGGAGCGGTCACGGTCAGCTGGTAAGAAGTCGGAGTTGTTGTCGAAGTGGGGCTGGTTCCCAGGCCTGCGCAACCGGCAAGCGTGAGCGCGAGCAGCACACAAAAGCACAGCGACCATAACCTATGACCCTTCATTCCACCCTATTCTCCTGAGACAAACAGAAAACGGCCCCGGTTGGATGACGGTCCTTGTCGTGTGGTTGGTTGTGACTGCGAGGCCCGGAAGGGCAGGGCTTTAAAAAAGATGTGTTGCCATAAAGGATGTCAATCCCGACGGCGGCCTAGGTACCGGTTCGAAGCGTTGCTCGCTCGGCTTCATAGTAGAGGTGATCTATCTGCGCGCGGTAGCGCTCTTCGATGACTTTCCGGCGGAGTTTTAAAGTGGGCGTGAGAGTGCCGTCGTTGGCGTTGAATTCATCGGGCACCAGCAGAACTTTCTTCAAAGTTTCGTAGCGAGCCAGACCGCGGTTTACTTCGCCAACAATACCCTCATAAAGTGTCTTAACCTTCGGATGCGTAACCAGAGATTCCCGCGAAGAAAAAGCCACGTGGTTGGTGCGCGCCCATTCTTCGAGCTGAGGAAAGTGAGGCGAGATCAGGACCGAGGCAAATTTTCTCCGGTCGCCCACCACGACTGCAGTTCCTACCAGGACATTCAACTTAAGGGAATTTTCTACCGGTTGAGGGGCGATGAATTTCCCGCCCGCCGTCTTGAGCAGATCTTTCTTGCGGTCAGTGACACTGAGGAATCCGTCGCCATCGAAGCCGCCGATGTCTCCAGTCTTGAACCAGCCGCCTACAAAAGCGTCTCTGGTTTCTTCGGGACGGTTCCAGTAGGCACGAAAAACCGAAGGCCCGCGAACCAAGATTTCAGAGTCTTCGGCAATACGAACCTCAACATTCGGGAGCGGACGGCCCACACTGCCGATTCTGTGGGCTCTGGGATTGTTGATCGCGATGACCGGCGAAGTTTCGGTAAGGCCATAGCCTTCGTGAATGCGGATCCCGATGTCGGCGTACCAGGTCGCTAGTTCCAAACCAAGAGGCGCGCCGCCCGAGACAAATATTTCGACCCGGCCGCCCATGTGCGCACGCACTTTCGAAAACAATAATTTGTTGGCCAGCGCCCACGTGGGCGATGTTGGGGTCCGGCCCGCGAGAATCGTGGATCGATGCGCGCGGCCCACCGAAAGCGCCCAGCGATACATTGCGCGCTTCGCCCTGCCGGAAGCTTTCTGTTCCACCTGCAGATAGATTTTCTCGTAGACGCGGGGCACGGCAACGAAGATCGTGGGCCGCACCTCTTGAAGAATCTGCGGCAACTGGTCGAAGAACGGACAATAGGCGAGCGTGACTCCACGATGGAGCAAGGCCAAATCAGCATGACGGGCGGTTACGTGTGAGAGCGGCAAAAAGGAAACGCTGACATGCCCCGGTCGAACGTCAAAGCCGTGAAGCGAATTCAATATGTTCGAAGTCAAGTTCCCATGGCTGAGTTGCACGCCTTTTGCGCCGCCCGTGGTCCCCGAGGTGTAAATGATGGAAGCGAGGTCACCGGGGCTGATGCTGAGGGCACGGGCTTCCAGTTCCGTATCGCGCCCGGCGGGACCCTTTTGCATCAGTTGCTTCATCTGCAGCGCTTCGGCGGTTTCGATTGGATCCATCACCAGTACTTTCTCCACCGCGGTTTGCTGCTTGATGGAAAGAACTTTGTTGAGTTGTTCCTTGCTGGAAACGACTGCAACTCTGGCGCCGGAATCGCCGAGGATGTAAGCCGTTTGCGCGGCGGTCAGCGTCGAATAAATCGGCACGACCACCGCGCCTATCAACAGCGATGCGAAATCCGCCACCGGCCACTCGACGCGGTTTTCGCTCAGAATTGCGACGCGATCTCCCTTATTCACGCCCCAGCGGATGAACGCCCGAGCGAGGCCCACGACATTCCTGTAAAACTCCTGCGAACTGATCGATAGCCAACCGCCGGCTTCCCGCGCCAGCATCACTTGATCTTGCTTGCGATCCACAATGGCGAAGAAGATGTCGTTCAAGGTATGCGGTTGCATGGCGCAGGCCCTCCTGACTCCGAGAGAGGAACATCCTTTGCTGGTTTCGAACTCCCAATCACTTGCTCTGATTCAACGTTCCCCAGCGGAACGTCGGTCCGACGGAAAAGCGAACGTAGTTCTGCCGCGGCACCAGCAGGTTCGAAAACAAGTGCGTATTCACCCAATCGGCCGCGAAGCGAGCTCCAATCCTCCGTGACAAATTCAGGTCGAACCCGCCGCCCAGGCCGAAAAAGAGTTGGGTATCGTTCTGATGAGCGCTGGGAGGCGCGATCCGCAGCCCTTCAAATATCGGCGCCAAGGATGCTGGGAAAGAGATATCCGCTTTCTCATGCATGCCGCCGAACCCCGGCCGGATCAAGAACGTAACTTTCTCCCACTTACGGATATAAAACTGCGGACCAGCGGCAAAAGTGTAAGTGTTCGAGTTGAATGGCACGTGGAGTTGGCTAGCTGCGCCAGGACCGAGAAGCCCATCCACTGGAGGGGCATAAACAGTCTCGCTTCCCGTGATCGTGCCCGCGCCGCTGATGATGCCGACGTCAACGCCCATACCCAGCCAAGGTTTCACGGTGACACCGAAATCGCTTTCGAATCCGCGCTCGGTTAGATTCCGGGCCGGGCTGATCATGTAGTCGAAGCCGGTGAACAGGGTGTAGTGGTTGATTTCAGTTTGAGCAAACACCGGGAGAGAAACGAAAATAAAAAAGCCCCAAAGAAGCAGACGTTCTATACATCTCATACTTCACCTCGGGAGGACGATTTGAGAAGCGAGAAACGATAGAGCAAAACGGCAAGAGATTCGCCCCAATCGCGAAATCTCTGCGACCGGAGACAAACCGGTTTGTGACTGACGAGGGTGAGTCGGTTACCTACCACGGTCGACACCCAAGAATTGCGATCTACGCAACGACCAACTGGGCGAGAGGCTGCTCCGCGACAGAGGGGGGTGCGGAATCTGGCTTTCGCTTTTCTTCCACAGGCGAAGACGGGCTTGTCCTCGAAGCTTCACTGAGCACCGTCTTTTGCCGCGCGGCAGCGGCTGGCACCGCACGCCGTTTCCTGCTTACACTTTTTTTCTGCGGAGGCCTGAGACCAACCGCTTCCCGCAGTTCCACGAAACTGGTTTCCAACAACTTTTCCATGCGCTTCAGATCGGGGGCTGCGTGTACATCGCCGCTGAAGCCGAAATAAACTTGCCCGTTATAACTGAGAATGGCGCAATTAACGGCCATTTCGCCGCCTATCGGAACGTAGGGATACCAATTCAGCATTTTGTGCCCAAGCAAATACAAAGGAAATTGCGGCCCGGGAATGTTGGTGCAAACCAGATTGAACGGAGTAATCGGCAACTGGCTGGCAAGCGGCCCGGCCAGACCTTGCACCGACGTGGGAAACATACCAATCAAGCCACCGGCGAGGCTCACCAACTCGGCCGCATGCACTCGCTTGAGAAACTCCGTGCGCTTGTGAACCGCAGCCAGCAACTTCTTGGGATCGCGGATATTCAGCGGCACAGTAACGGGGACCAGGGAGATGCGATTGCCCAAGCCGGTAGGATCTTCGTTGCCGCGCAGATTCACGGGAACCATCATGCGGAACAGCTTTCCCTTCACTGGATCACCGTGGAGTTCACAGTAACGCCGGATGGTCGCGGTCACGATCGCGAGAATCACATCGTTCACGCTGGTGCCGCACTTCTCTCGAACCGCTTTCACATCGGCAAGCGAAATTTCGGTGCAGGCAAATTTCTGCGGACCGCGGTAAAGGACGTTGAAGCGCAGCCGCTCGGTAAAGGCTGAGATTTCCGGGAAAAGAGTAGCGAACTCTTTCGGATCAACGTTGCCGCCATTGGCGGCGACCCGCTCGGCCATGGTCAGCATGTCGGCCATCGCCGAAAGAATCCGTTTTGCGAAGTCGGAATAGGAATCGACGAACCCGGCAGTGAGCGAACTTAACGCATCACGGCGCGGCGGAACGCGGAATTTGATCTTCCGTTTGGGCAAGGGAGGCGCTTTTGGGTTCGCATCCAGCAGTACGTTCATGAGGCCTACTCCCGCAATGCCATCGACCAGGCAGTGATGCATGCGCAAAATGATTCCTGTCCGATTCCCCTTCAATCCCCGCACCACCGTGATGTCCCACAAGGGATGGCGACGGTCCAACATCGTGCTGAAGAGCTTTCCGGCTACCGCTTTTAGTTCAGTTGTGGTGCCATGCCGGAGAGTCACTTCGCGGATATGGCGATGGATGTCGAAATCCGTATCGAATTCCCAGCTCGGAAGGCCGACATCAAATGGAGCCGGCACAACATGCTTCACATAACGAGGAACTAAGGGCAGTTTCGATTCGACAAATTGAATGCAGTCTTGCAACGAGAATTCGCCTTCGAAGGTGCAGACACAGGCTACGTTGAGCGGCATGCCTTCGCGCTCCAGGTGCAGGAACACCGTGTCTCCCCAGGAGAGGCGGTCACTCTGCGAATGATTCTGCATGACAGTTCGTCCTCAGCTCACGAATGAAAATCGACTCGCCAGCCTGATCAGCTTGAAAGTCTTGTAAAGATCGACGTTGACGCCGCGCAGGATTACTTTGATCTTCTTCTCTTCGGCCTTGCGGGCGAGGTCTTCCAGTGCTCGCAAACCACCGGAATCGATGCGGCGAACGGCGGAAAAGTCCAGGGCAAGTTCCTGCACCGCGCCGTCCAGTTCCTGCACAGCTTCTTCGAGACTCGCGATCAACCTGTACTCCTCGATCTTTTGAAACTCGACAATCGTCGCCATAAGCACCACCAAAAGGCTAAACAAGTTGCGGTTGAGAGACGGCGCCCACCTTGGCGGCCACGCCTCGGCCTTCATAAGCTTTCCAGAACAGCTCGACCAGTTCGGTCATGAGCGGCATGCGAGGATTCGACCGCCACGACGGATCGTCAAAAGCGGCCTTGACCATTTCGGGTATAGCGCGCTCGAACTCCTCTTTCGAGATGCCCAGTTCCGCGATCGATCGCGGGAAGCCGAGTCGGTCCAACAGCTGCTCGACCGCGGCGATCAGCTTGTCCACCTTTTCTTGCACCGTTTGACCACCCAGGCCTAACAAGTCGGCGACCGTGGCGTATTTCTTATGAGCAATGTATCCCTGGGTATAGGGCGAAGGCATGAACTTGGTAGGCACAGCGGCGTTATAGGCCATCACGTGCGGCAACATGAGAGCGTTTGCCCGGCCGTGCGCCACTTTGAAACGGGCGCCGAAAGCGTGCGCCAGAGCGTGATTCACGCCCACCGATGCGTTGGAGAAAGCCATGGCAGCAATGCAAGCGGCGTTGTGCATCATGCAACGCGCTTCTTCGTCGCCCGGATTCTCATACGCGATGGGCAGATACTTGAACGCCAGCCGTATCGCTTGCATCGCGTTGGAGTCGGTATACGGCGAAGCATAATTCGAGACTCCAGCTTCGAGCGCATGGGTCAGGCAATCGATCCCGGTATCGGCGGTCAGTCCCTTTGGCATCGACATGACAAATTGCGGATCGACGATAGCCACATCAGGAGTGAGCGAGTAGTCGGCTAGAGTCACTTTCCGTCCTCGCTCTTTGTCGGTCAGCACCGCAAACGGAGTCACCTCGCTGCCGGTTCCGCTCGTGGTGGGGACGGCAATCAGCCGAGTACGGGTGACTTTTTCGGTCGGATACTCGACCACGCGCTTGCGGAGATCCAGAAATGGCGCGGCCAGTTCCTCCAAGTCCGCCTCTGGAGATTCATACTTGAGCTTCATGATCTTCGCCGCGTCGATCACCGAACCTCCGCCCAATGCGATGATCTGGTCCGCCTTGTAGAAGTTCAGCGCTTCTACTCCCTGCAGAATGACCTGAACCTCGGGCTCGGCGTCAGGAATCACGCAAAGGTGAACGTGCGTTTTCGGACACATGTGGCGGCGGACGATGTCGACATGCCCCATATGTTCCAGAGCCGGATTGGTAACGATAATGGTGGTCTGAGACGGGAAGTGACTCAGGTTCTCCACCGCATTCAGGTTGAAGAAAATCTGATTGGGAACTCGGAACCACATGTGATTTTGTGTCCTGCGGGCGACGCGCTTGATGTTGAGGTAGTGCTGGATGTTGACGTTGTCGGTGGTGCTGTTGCCGCCGCCAGTTCCGCATCCGAACGAAAACGTCGGCACCAGGTCGTTGTAAACCGCGCCCAAGGCCCCGATGGCTCCCGGGGAATTTACGATAATGCGTCCGGCGTTGATGACGTTTCCGAATTGCCGTACGATCTCGTCATTGCGCGAAAAAATAACCGCAGTGTGCCCCAGGCCTCCGGCATGGTTGACGTCGATGCAGACCTTCAGCGCCTCTTCGGTTGATTTCGCCCGATACACCGAGAGGACCGGAAATAGCTTCTCGACCGATAGCGGGTGTTCCGGCCCTACGCCTTGAATCGGCGCCACCAGCAGCTTGGTGTTGGGCTTCACCGCAAGACCGACAAAGCGGGCGATGTCGGTGGCCTTCTGACCGACCGCCATCGGCTGCATGAACCCAGTCTTCGGATCAATGACGCCGCGTTCCAGCATGCGGGTTTCTTTCTCGTCGCAAATGTGTGCGCCGAGGTCGGCAAATTTCTTCAACGCCTGGTCGTAAATCTCGTTGTCGATGACGACGGTCTGCTCCGAGGCGCAGATCGTCCCGTTATCGAATGTCTTGGAAATAATGATGTCGACAACGGCGGTATTGAGGTCGGCGGATTTTTCCAAATAGACGGGCGTGTTGCCGGCACCCACTCCGAGGGCGGGTTTGCCGGAACTGTAAGCGGCTTTTACTACTCCCGGGCCGCCGGTGGCATCGATCAGGCCCACGGCTTTGTGCCGCATCAGGAAAGCGTTGTCAGCGAGGCTGGGCGACTCCACGCAAGTGAAGACGCCTTCCGGGGCGCCGTGCTTCACGGCGGTTTCGTACATGATCCGGATGGCTTCGGAACAGCATCGCCAGGCCTTGGGATGCGGACTGAACACGACGGCGTTTCTGGTTTTGATGGCGACGATGCACTTGAACAATACTGTGGAGGTCGGATTCGTAATCGGGGTTAGCGAAAAAAGCACTCCGATCGGTTCCGCCATTTCGAGCAGGTTCCGTTCGGGATACTCACGAATCACGCCAACCGTGCGCTTGTCCTTGATGTGGTCGTAGACGAACTCGCAGGCCACCATGTTCTTGATGACCTTGTCTTCCATGACTCCGAGCCTGGTCTCTTCGACCGCCAGACCGGCGAGATACTGAGCCTGTTCCAGTCCTGCCAGTACCATCGGCTTGACGATGCGATCCACATCTTGCTGCGTGAATTGCGTAAAGACAGCGGCTGCGATTCGGGCCTGACTCACCAATCCTTCCAGGTAAGCAATGCGTTCGGGGGTGAGAGCTTCTGGAGAAAGGGGAACGCGGACCCGCTCCTTCACATCTTCGCTGGTAATCATGGCGGTCCCCCTCAAATTTCTGTAATCCGGGGAGTGGCAAAGCGTGTGGGCTGGAAGGATGCAGGCAATCCGAAGAGAAGTTCTGCGGCGTCCCTAGACTTAGCGGGATCCACCTATGAGAACCAAGGGAGTCTTCGGAATATCGCTTGTGTGGGCTCCGGCGGGCACGCTAGCACACCCTCGATTCCCAAAATAGAACCCCAGTTCCCAATTGGTCTACAACTGGTGTCACGGAGCTTTGT
>Ga0187805_10000094_pt1 | contig 26385 bp, 22 predicted proteins | sample NC_wetland_sal_i_6_FD_132965 | JGI IMG/M metagenome (GOLD analysis project Ga0187805, IMG submission 132965) | Wetland sediment microbial communities from Neuse River Estuary, North Carolina, USA - Control_5 | ecosystem: Environmental > Aquatic > Freshwater > Wetlands > Sediment | place: USA...
ATTTTCTTTAACCACGGCCAGTGCTGCTGCGCGGGATCACGGTTGTACGTTGAAAAATCCGTTTACGATCAGGTGGTCGAGGGCATCGCCGAGGAGGCTAAGAAAATCAAAATCGGCTCCGGCCTCGAACCCGATACGCAGATGGGTCCACTCGTTTCCGAAGAGCAGTTAAATCGCGTCTGCGGATATCTCGAGTCAGGATTTTCTCAGGGTGCGAAAGTCGTCGTCGGTGGCCATAAGTCCGGAGATCGCGGATATTTCGTCGAACCCACCGTACTGGTCAACACCAAAGAAGACATGAAGGTCGTGCAGGAAGAAATCTTCGGCCCGGTCGTGGCAGCTATGCCATTCACCGATCCCGAGGAAATCATTCCTCGCGCCAACAACAGCGAATATGGCCTCGCCGCTGCCGTCTGGACTCGCGACATCGGCAAGGCACACCGCATGGCCGAGCAACTTCGCGCCGGCACTGTCTGGATCAACTGCTACAACATCTTCGACGCGGCACTCCCCTTCGGAGGTTACAAACAATCCGGATGGGGCCGCGAAATGGGCCACGACGTCCTGAATCTCTACACCCAAACCAAAGCCGTCTGCACCCGCATCGCTTAACCACGTTCACGCTCCGAAGGAAAAGGACGGGGAATCGATCCCCGTCCTTTCTTGTTGAAAATCCTTCGCAGCTACTTCTCCATCAGCAGAACTCTCTCCGCGTCATCGATCTCCGTCAGCTTCACTTCGATCACTTCATTCATCGTCGTCTGCACATTCCGGCCGACGAATGTCGCTTCTACGGGTATCTCGCGATGTCCGCGGTCAATCAACACACACAACTGCACGCGGCGCGGGCGGCCGTGCTCAAACAGCGCATCCAGTGCGGCGCGCGTCGTGCGTCCGGTGAAGAGCACATCGTCAACCAGCACGATGTTTTTGTCTTCGATCTCAAATCCAATTTCCTTCTCCTGCACCACCGGCTTCGGACCGAGCGTCGACAAGTCATCGCGGTAGAACGTGATGTCCAACGTTCCCACCGGTACCTTGGCACTCTCAATGCGCGTGATGATCTTGCCCAGCCGCTCCGCGATGGGCACTCCCCGGCGCCGAATCCCGACTAACCCTAAATCTTTTACCCCGCCATTCTTTTCCACGATTTCATACGCCAATCGAACCAGCGTGCGTTCGATCTCCGATGAGGACATTAATTGCGCCTTCTGCCGAAGGCCAGTCTTGCGCGAAGTTGTCTTTGGATTCATTAAAAGTTGTGCCTCAGAAGCAACGCCTCGGCCGCGGTGAAGCCGGCTACCCAGAGTAGTCAACGCACCAACTTCGGTCAAGCGTTGGGATTTTGGGGTAGCGAGTCAGTTTCATTTTCACAGGTGAAATTTCCAAGACGGTCATCCCGAATGCCCTCGTTTTCACCAACGGGACGAGGGATCTCCCGTGAGCATGAAGTCGACGAAGTTCAAACTGCCTCCCTACCGATTTCTGGAAGAACGCGCGCGATCTTTGCAACGCAGAGACTTTTGGAAACTTGGAGGGCTATTCCTCGAGACGATCGGCCGTCACCTCTGTCTCCGACCTCGCTTCCAACAGCGGCCGCTCCGGACAGGCGACCCGGATTACTCGCGCCCACGGTGCCTCCCCCTCCCGCACCGACGCTAGCTTAATCGCTTCAGAATTCTTGGCCGCCGCCTCCGTTGGCACGATGCCTACACCTTGATTCCTGCCCAGCGCTTTCGCCTGATACAACGCGGAATCCGCCAGCGCAATCGATTCCTCCGCACAAAGAGCCTCATACGCATTCCGACACCATGGATAAGACGCCCATCCCACCGAACACGTCTTTCTCACCGAAACGCCATAGCCTAGATCGAATGGCTCCGCCGCCATCACTTCCAGAACCCGGCTGCAGAACGCGGGCGTGCCCGCCGGATCGGTCGACCGGCTCATGATCAGAAATTCTTCTCCGCCCCACCGCACCAGCACGTCCGACTTGCGCACTACCGTCGACAGCCTCTGCGCCACCAGTTGCAGCAAGCGGTCTCCTGCGGGATGACCGTACAGATCGTTCACCTGCTTGAAGAAATCCACATCGACCATGATGAACACAAGGTCGCGATGATCCATCTTCCGGATGTCGTTCCCGCGCGCGCGCTGATAATTTCTCAGGACCTGTCCCGCCTCCGCCGTCAGGATTTCTTCCAGGTAGCGCCGGTTCCAGATGTTGGTCAGCACATCGGTGAAGGAAATTTCCTGCAACTCCAGATTTTTCCGCTGCAATTCCAGGCTATGCCAGCGCAGCGACTGCTCCTTGTTCTCCAGTTCGTCTTTCAACCGGCACATCTCGTCGAGATTATGGCGCGACATCCGAAGCAGGCTGAGAAGTTCCTGATCCAGCAGGTGCTGCTTCACAAACACCAATGCGCCCATCACTGCCATCACGCCCACCGTGAGCAACAACCGGTAGGTGCGGACCGCTTGCGGTACATCTCCACCGAATTGCGCCCACGCCATCATCAAAGGCGTAACGAACACCGCCAGCATCGCCAGCCGCGCTTTCCAGATTCCATGCCCGCGCGTCGAAAAATCCTCTCCCAACACATCTTCTTCCACTCCGTGCGCCATGAAACCAATGCGCACAAACCAAGCCATTGAAGTTACCAGCGGCACATCGAACAAGCTGCCAGTGTAGTAGAGATGCAAATCGATCGCTTCGCTCGCCATCAGCGACGCCACGCAGTACAGCAGGCTCGCCGCAAATAATTGGAAGTAGATGTTTCGCCATGCCCCTCGACTACGCCGCCACACCATCCATAGCCCAGCGACCAGCACCAACTCTTCGCACACATACAGCAAATCAAAACTTCTGCCGTATACGATTTCGGCCAGATGCACGTACTGCCACGGGATCACCACAAACATGTATAGAAACAGCCACCATGTCAGCAGCAGCGCGAAATCCAGCGTTCCTACGCGGACCGCGCGATCGTCCTGCTTCACATGCGGCTGGATCGATACCGCTGCCATCATCGGCACAATATGCAGGAATAAAACCACATCGCCGAAAAACGGATTCGGGGCTTCGTGTCGCTGGTACACCTCCACATACGTCCACATCAATTGCATGACACACCACATCCCCAGCCCCAGGCCCATGAGTCCCCAGAAAATCCGAGCTCTAGGGGATGCAGTTCGAAGGGCGGCGCAGCAGGCCACCGCCGCCGCCAGCAGAAGTGCGCTTTGCAGAATGTCGCCGAATGCAGTGAGGGCAAAACCGCGTGGCACAGAAAGAGTGACGGCGACGTGTGCGCAGGCGAGCGCACCTATCCCAATGACCCATTTACGCCCGTCTTTGAGCGCAGCATTCCCCACGTAAAGGATTGTATTTGGAGAGGAACTCCGTTCTGTATTACCAAGGTAATCGGAGGGGCCAGACGAAGGTGGTGTCTTTCCGATTACCGAAGGGCCGCCATGAATTTCCCCACAAATCGAAAAACCTCACGGTAGGAGTTGTACAGAGGAACCGCCGCGACTCTAAAGGTATCCGGCTCCCTCCAGTCCCCGATCACTCCCTCAGCCGCCAGCCGGTCGCAAATCTCGCGCCCCAGATCCGTCAGTCGAATGGAAAGTTGCGCCCCACGGCGTTCGGGCTCGCATGGAGTAATAAGGGAAAACTTCGCCGAATTATTCTGTCGCAGAAGGAATTCCATATAGCCCGTCAGCGACACGCTCTTCGCTCGCAGCTGCTCCATGCCTGCCTCGGAAAATATTTCCATCGACGCCCGCAACGGCGCCAACGCCAGAATCGGAGGATTGCTCAATTGCCATCCTTCCGCCCCGGCCGTGGCGCGAAACTCCGGCCCCATCTGAAATCGTATTTTCTCCTCGTGTCCCCACCATCCCGCAAACCGCGGCAGCTCTCTCCAATTCGCGTGGCGCCCGTGCACAAAACAACCCGCCACGCACCCGGGTCCTCCATTCAGATATTTGTAGCTGCACCAGACCGCAAAATCCGGCCCCCAATCATGCAGCCGCAACGGGATATTTCCCGCCGCATGCGCCAGATCGAATGCAACCACGCATCCCTTCCGGTGTCCTGCTTTTGTAATCTCCGCCATGTCGAAGACTTGCCCCGTGGCATAATTCACTCCACCCAGCAGGATGAGCGCGATCGACTCTCCTTCTTGTTCAATCAATTCCCTAATATCTTCGTCCCGGATGCAAGCTTCCCCTTCGCGCGCGGCAGGTTCAATCAAAGACGTCGCCGGCTCGAATCCATGAAACCGGATCTGTGACTTCACCGCATACTGATCGGAAGGAAATGCTCCGCTCTCGATGACGATCTTGTGTCTCTGTCTGCTGGGCCGGTAAAACGACGCCATCATCAAGTGCAGGTTCACCGTCAGCGAATTCATGACGACTACTTCCGCCGCATCAGCTCCGACTAATTCCGCCGTCTGCTGCGTCAAGAGCCGGTGATACGGCATCCACGGATTCCTCGCGTGAAAGTGCCCTTCCACGCCGAGTTCGGCCCAGTCCTGCAACTCCTGCTCCAAGTATGGAGCTGCGCTCTTCGGTTGCAGCCCCAGCGAATGCCCGCACAAATACACACATTCTTCGCCACTCTTCGTTTTCGGAATACAAAAACGGTCGCGAAAGCCAGCCAGCGAATCGCGTGCATCCATCGCCCGCGCGAATTCTTCACCAAGTTGGAATTGAGCCGAGCTCAAGCACTCTCCATCGGACTCAACCCGCGGATCAACGCATCGGCCTTCGCCCAGTCAAGATCTTCCACGTGCTCGATACCTTCGCACAGATCTGACAACATACGCTCCTGCACCCGTCCCCGCTGCAATGCGGTCGCATACGGAATTCGATGAAAGGTCACCATCGCATATTTGGGCACAAACTGCCGCGGATATTTCGCTTCCAGCGCCAACTCAACTTGTTTCTGCAACAGGAATCTCCGGTCGCCCACTCGGTCTCGCATCTCTACAAAATTCTCGATTGCCATGTCGGCAATCGCATCGGTATTGATCTTTCTCGCTTCTTCAAATTCGCGAAACGTTTTTTCCCAACCCGCGCCATGGCGATCCAACAATTCCAGCAAAATCGTGCAATCCTCAAATCCACAATTAATTCCCTGCCCAAAAAACGGAACAATCGCATGCGCTGCGTCTCCTAGCAGCAGCGCCTGGCCGTCTACATGCCACGGCGAACATTTGATCGTCACCATCGCGCCCGTTGGATTGGCAAAAAAATGCTCGGCCATATCCGGCATCAGGCGAACCGCGTCCGGAAATCGCGACTCGAAAAAATCCTGCACCGCAGTCTTCGTCGTCAATCTCTCAAAGCTGTCTGCCCCTTCGAAGGGCAAAAACAGAATGCAAGCGAACGTCCCGTCGATATTTGGCAGCGCGATCAGCATGTAATTCCCTCGCGGCCATATGTGCAGGGCATTCACTTCCAGTACGTGCTTCCCGCCCGTCCCCGCCGGAATCGTCAGCTCTTTGTAGCCGTAATTCAGATATTCCTGCGAAAAGTTGAAGCGGCTCAGCCGCAGCATCGCCCCGCGAATCGCCGACGCCGACCCATCGCATCCGATCACGACCTGGTATTCAGCGCTGCGATCCTTTCCACTCGATTCTTCGCGCAAACTGAGCTGTCGCTTTTTGAAGCTGATCCCCGTGCAGCGCTGTTCGAAATGGATTCGAACTCCTTGCGCCTCGGCGGCATCGAGCAACGCCATATTCAATTCCGCGCGCGAAATGGAGTTGATCACTTCCGACTCGTCTTTTCCGTACGCTTGAAATGTCAGTTTCGAATCCGTCGAATGCATCATCCTTCCTTTCATCGGAATGATGATCGGCCGCATCCCTTGCCACAAGCCGGCCTCGGTAAGGGCATGGATTCCGCGCGTCGAAAGCGCAAGATTGATCGAGCGTCCCGCGCTCATCTTCACTCGCCGCATATCCGGACGCCGCTCGTAGATCTCCACGTCGAACCCGCGCTTCACCAATCCCAGCGCCAGCAGCGGCCCATTGAGCCCGGCGCCGATCAACGTAATCTTCTCGGCTCTGCAATTCATACGTAAGAAGGATTCATACGTGAAAAGAAAGAGTTAAAATCGAATGGGAAGGAAGCAGCAGGCGGCCTACTCCGTCAACAACGTTCGCGCCTCCCACAGTTCCGGAAAGAATTTCTTGTCGAGAGTCAACTTCAGGTAAGACGATCCTGCGGTTCCTCCCGTCCCCATGCGCACGCCGATTATTCGCTCTACCAGTTGAATGTGCCGCAACCTCCAGCTCACCACTAGTTCATCAAACTCCGTCAACCGTTCGCACACGTCAATCCAGTCCCGACAACTGTGCTCGTCCCGGTACAACGAGAGCACCGCTCGCGCACGAGCATCGAATCGGTCGCGCTCGCTCGCCTGCTCCGGCACATTCAGCTTTCCCATCGCCCGCAACGCTTCAAAGAAAACATCGTGCAGCGAAGGTTCCCGAAGGCGTCTCTCCAATTGAGCATGCGCTTCCGGCGTCGGGCGGTGATACCGCAGCATCTTCTCGTCCTTCAGGCCGCACAGAAATTCCAGCTCGCGGAATTGTTCCGATTGAAATCCGCTGGCCGGTTCCAGCTTTCCGCGAAACGCCAGAAAGTGCGTCGGCAGCATGGTTTCGAGAATCGTAAACTGCTCCACCAGCACGCGAGTAATCTCGGTACATCGCCGCAGCAATCGTGCCGCCTCATACACCTCGTCGTGCGCTTTCGGATTCGCTCCCGCTCCTCTCAGATTTGCCACCACCGCATCCAAATCGTGCAGCAACTCCTTGAACCACAACTCGTACGTCTGGTGCACGATGATGAACAGCAACTCGTCATGATGCTGTGGGGAAGATTGCGGACGCTGCAGCTCCAGCAGTTCTGGCACCTTGAGGTACGAACTGTAGGTGAGTTGCTCACCGCGAGGCGCGATCGGCGAATCGGGCTGAGCATCCGCGCGCGCCTCGAACTCCTTCTGCAAACCAACGAATTCCACGGCGTTCCCGCCCAGTAAACGTGCCTTCGCCGCAGCCGTTTGCCGGCTCGACCGAATCAACGATCCAATCCCGTGCTCGCCCAGTGGAAATGGATAATCCGAACCCAGCATCACCCGCTGCGTTCCCATCGTTTCGATCAGAAACTGCAGAGCGCGCGCATCGAACACCGCTGAGTCCACGGAGAAGCGGTTCACATACTGGCTCGGAGGCAATTCGCAAATTCCGTGCGCCACCGGATGATGCTTCCACGCGTTCTCCATCCGTCCTAGCAGAAACGCAAAACTTCCGCCGCCATGCGCAAAACAAATCTTCAAATTCGCCGGCAACTTATCGAACGCCCCGCCCAGGATCATCGCCACGATGCCGAGTTGCGTCTCGGCCGGCATTCCCACCGTCCACGGCATCATGTATTTCGGCATACGTTGCTGTCCCAGCATGTCCCAGGGATGCACCAGCACCGCCGCGCCTTCGTCCGCGCAATGATGCAGAAATGTGACGATCCCCGGATCGTCCAGATTCTTCTCGCCGACATGATTTCCGATCTGCACGCCCAAATGCCCTGCTCGCATGCACCGGCTCAACTCCTTGCACGAAGCATCAATATCCTGCAGCGGAACCTGGCATAGCGATTTCAGCCTGCCTTTCCCGGAGGCGCACAATTCCAGCGCTGCATCGTTGAACAATTGCGCGCAATCGAGCGCATATTCCACCGGCCGCTCATAAGCAAACAGCACGGGCGTCGCCGACATCACCTGCATGTCGATGCCGTCCCGCTCCATCTCTTTCAGCCGCACTTCCGGATCCCAGCACGCCGCATAGATATGCCGGAAGAATCGATCTCCCAGCATGATGTCCGCTTCCCCATTCTCCGCATGCTTGATCCACGGCCAGTCCGGAGTGCCGTAGCGCGCCGCCAGGTCGGGCCACGTCCGCGGAAAGAAATGATTGTGAATGTCGATGACTGGCATTACTGTTTGCCGGGATGAACCGCGCCGCAGTGCTTGCACTTGCGCAGGCCTTCGTCGTCGTAGAACTTTTCAAAAAGCGGCGGCAGATCGCGCACGATGCTCTTCAACTTCACTTCCGCGCGATGCACAAGCTGATGGCAATTCTGGCAGTACCACTCGAATGCGTCCAAAGCGCCCTCCGGACGCGGAATCTCCACCACTACTCCAATGCTTCCCGCCTGCCGCTGCGGAGAATGCCGCATGTGCTTGGGCAGAAGAAAAATCTCTCCTTCTTTAATCGGAACCTCGATCGGAGCCTTGCCCGGCGTCTCCATCAAGCGAAGGAAAATATCTCCCTTCAGTTGATAGAAAAATTCCTCCGTCGGATCGTCGTGATAATCCTTCCGCTGGTTCGGACCGCCCACGACCGTCACCATCATCTCGCCGTCTTCCCACACCTGCGCGTTTCCCACCGGAGGCTTGAATTTTTCTTTGTTCGCTTCAATCCACTTCTGAAAATTGAATGCCTTCAGTTCCTTGATCGATGGCATGGTAGCTCCTATTGCTCCGGCTTGTACGCGACCGCGCGAATTTCAATCAGCAGATGGGGATGCGGCAACTGATGCACCGCGACCGTTGTCCGCGCCGGGCCATCGTAGCCGAAATATTCGCCGTACACTTCGTTGTATCCCGCGAAATCATTCATGCTCACCAGGTACGACGTCATTTCGACCACATCTTTGAGATCGGCCCCGGCGCTGCGCAAAATATCGCGAATGTTTTCGATGACCGCTCGCGTCTGCTCGCGTATATCGAGCCGCGTCGTTCCCATCGCATCCACGTCCGCCCCGGCAATTGTATTGTCGCTTCGCCGAGCGCTCGTTCCCGACACGATCAGCAAGGCGCCCGCCCGCTTGATATGCGGATATTTCCCACGCGGCTTCGCCTTTCCCTCGATGACCTTGGCTTCCACTTTCCCCATATCGTGCTTCCCGCCGACTTCACAGTCGAATACAGATATTATTCAGCTCGGAATAAAAATTCAGCGAATGCATGCCGCCTTCGCGCCCAATTCCAGATAATCCCGCGCCGCCGAACGGAGTCCTCAGGTCGCGCAGGAACCAGCAATTCACCCACGTGATGCCCACGTTCATCTGTTGCGCCATCCGATGCCCGCGCTTCAGATCCGTCGTCCAGATCGAAGCCGCCAGCCCATACTTCGTATCGTTCGCCATCCTCACCGCCTCTTCTTCGGTATCAAAAGCGGCGACGTGGCAGACCGGCCCGAAGATTTCTTCCTTCACGCAGCGCGCCGTCTCGCTCAGCCCAGTATAGATGGTCGGTTGCACATAAAAGCCGTGATCGAGCGCATTGCCGAATTCCGGAACGTCGCCTCCCGTCACCAAGGTTGCTCCCTCTTCGCGAGCCAATTTGTAATAGGACAGAACTTTTTCCCGGTGCTGCGCTGAAATCAGCGGACCCATTTCCGTCGTTGGCTCCAGCGGCGATCCGATTCGCAAGCGTTCCGCTTCCTGCTTGAGCTTCTCGACAAATCGCTCGACGATCGGGCGCTCGACATACACCCGCTCCGCGCACAGGCACACCTGCCCTGTATTCAGAAAGACCGCGTCGCGAATTCCATTCACCGCATTTTCGAATTCACAATCGGCAAAAATGATTGCCGCGTTCTTGCCGCCCAGTTCAAACGATACCGGCTTCACCGATGCCGCCACGGTCTTCATAATGGCTGCGCCCGTCTGCGATTCGCCCGTGAACGTAACCGCGTTGACATCCGGATGCTTGGTCAGAAATTCTCCCGCCGAACTCGGACCGAATCCATGCACCACGTTGTAAACTCCATCCGGAATGCCCGCCTCCTGCATCGCTTCCGCCAGCAGAGTCGCGGTTGCCGGAGTCTCCTCCGAAGGCTTCACCACCACGGTATTGCCGCATGCCAGAGCCGGAGCAACTTTCCACGTCAGTAGCAGCAGAGGAAGATTCCACGGAGTGATGATCCCCACAACGCCCAGCGGCTTACGCACAGCATAGTTGAGTGCAGATTTTTCGTCGGGAGTTTCGGTCTGAAACGCTTCCACGCCCGCGCTCTTGATCAGATCCGCGAATGCCCGGAAATTTGCCGCCGCCCGCGGTACGTCCAGCTTGGAAGCCAGCGCGATCGGCTTTCCCGTATCCGCGACTTCCGCCGCCACGAAGCAGTCGAACCTTTTTTCGATCGCGTCCGCAACTCGATTCAGCCGTGCGGCCCGTTCACGAATTCCCCACCGTCCCCACTCGCCGCGCAACGCTCTGCGCGCGGCCTGCACCGCCGCATCGACCAACTCCTCATTCGCCTCTGTGACCTGCGCGATCACGCTTCCGTCGGCCGGATTTACATCGGCAAATTCCCGCGCGCCCCTTACAGACTTCCCATCGATATAGTTTTGGATGGATTTCAACGCCGTGAACCCCGGGGAATCCTATCAGCCGTTCACCAGCGCCGGCAACGCCCCGGCACTCAGTTGTTGCGCTCTTCCAGATAGCGTCGCAGCGCATCTTCCCACGATGGCATTTCGATGCCGTAGCGCTGCAAGCTCGTTGCCGCCAGAACCGAATACGCGGGACGCGGCGCCGGACGTGCCATCTGCTCGCTGCTCACCGGCCTCACCTCGGTCTGAAGCCCCGCGCCTTTCACAGTCTCCCGCGCAAATTCAAACCACGTGCAATCTCCAGAATTCGTCGCGTGCACAATCCCGCTCGCGTCCTTGCGGCACAATTCGATGATCGCTCTCGCCATATCCACGCAATAGGTCGGACTCCCGCGCTGATCGTTGACCACATCCAGCGCCGGCCGACTGGCCGCCAGTTTCAAAATCGTATCCGGAAAACATTTCCCTCCCGTGCCGAACAGCCATGAGGTCCGCACAATACAAACCTCCGGCACAATTTCCAGCAAACGCATTTCTGCTTCCGCCTTCGATCTCCCATAAACACTCTGCGGATTCCGCGGGTCCCCAACCTCATACGGCGAAGATTTCTTTCCGTCGAACACGTAATCCGAACTTAGAAAAAGCAGCTTCGCTCCAGAACTCTTAGCAGCCTCGGCTACATTTTCCGCCCCGTAGCGGTTCACTTCCAATGCGCGCCGCGGATCGCTCTCACACCCGTCCACGTCGGTGTACGCGGCCGCCAGCACAATCCACTGCGGAAGCTTCTCTCCGACCACTTCCTGCACGTGCTTCCGGTCCCGGATATCCACATCGTGCGATCCCAGGGCCAGCACCTCGTCTCCACTCCACTCGCGCACGAGCGCCTTGCCCAGCAGGCCCGTGCCGCCAATGATCATCGTCTTCACGGGCGCGATTTCCCCAGCGATTCGAAATTCTCGACGTTGCGTAGCGAGATCCCCCGCTGGTCCTTTGCCGACACCATCGGCTCCGCCTCCAGCTTCCAGTCGATCTTCACGTCCGGATCGTTCCACGCCAGCGTTCGCTCGTACTCAGGAGCGTAGTAGTCCGTCGCCTTGTACAGCACATGTGCCGCCTCTGAAATGACTCGGAATCCGTGCGCGAATCCCGGCGGAATCCATATGATGCGATGGTTCTCGCCTGACAGGGTTACGGCTTCCCACTTGCCAAAATTCGGAGAATTGCGCCGCACGTCCACCGCAACGTCGAGGATCTCTCCCATCGCCACGCGCACCAATTTGCCCTGCACATGTTTGATCTGATAATGCAATCCTCGCAAGACGTTTCGCGTGGAATACGAGTGATTGTCCTGCCGGAATTTTTCCTGGACGCCGAGTTCGGCAAAGACGCGCTCGTTATAGCTCTCGAGGAAGAAACCTCGCTCGTCGCGAAATACGCGCGGCTCTAACACCACCACGCCCGGCAATGAGGTCTCAATTTTTCTCAACGAATCCATGCCAGCCTTCGGCGCTCGCCGCTTAAAATACCCGCTCCCTCAGCAACTGCAGCAGATAAGCGCCATAGCTGCTGTTCTTCATGGAACTTGCAATCTTTTCCACCTGCGCGGCTGTAATGTAGCCCGATCGGTACGCAATCTCCTCCGGACACGCTACCATCAATCCCTGCCGCTTTTCGATCGCCTGAATATACAGCGCCGCATCCATCAGCGATTCGTGCGTCCCCGTATCGAGCCACGCCATGCCGCGTCCCATCACCACCACATCGAGTTGCCCTCTTTCCAGATAGGCTCGGTTCACGTCGGTAATCTCCAGTTCTCCACGCGCGCTCGGCTTCAACGATTTCGTGATCTCCACTACCTGTGCATCGTAAAAATAAAGTCCCGTCACCGCATACTTCGATTTCGGCTCCTTCGGCTTTTCTTCAATGCTCAGGGCTCGCCCGCCCGCATCGAATTGCACTACTCCATAGCGCTCGGGGTCGTGCACCGGATAGGCGAAAACCCTTGCCCCTTGGGTCTTCTCAGCCGATTCCCGCAGATCTTTTGCCAGATCGTGTCCATAAAAGATGTTGTCGCCCAAGACGAGCGCCGACGGATTCCCTGCGACGAACTGCTCTCCCAGCAGAAACGCCTGCGCAATCCCCTCCGGCTTGGGCTGCACTTTGTACTCCAGCCGGATTCCGAACTGGCTTCCATCCCGCAACAGCGTCTGAATCTTCGGAAGATCCTCGGGCGTCGAGATCACCATGATCTCGCGAATCCCCGCCAGCATCAGCGTGCACAGCGGGTAATAAATCATCGGCTTGTTGTACACCGGCAGCAGGCTCTTGCCCATCGCCTGCGTCACCGGATAAAGCCGCGTTCCCGATCCGCCCGCCAGCAAGATTCCTTTGTATGGCATGCTTTGCTTCCGTCCTCGCTTTGCGCCGCCAACCCTCTCCTCACTGCGAATAATGGGTCGCAATCCACTGCCGGTAACTTCCGCTGGTCACGCCTTGCACCCACGCTTCATTCTCAAGATACCAGCGAACCGTCTTGCGCAATCCGGATTCGAACGTCTCCTTCGGCCTCCAGCCCAGTTCGCGCTCAATCTTGCGCGCATCAATCGCATATCGCCGATCATGCCCCGGACGATCTTTCACGAACGTAATCAACTCGCGCCGCGATCCTCCCGCCCGTGGAGCTAGCTCATCCACCAGATCGCACACCATTTGCACGATTTCGAGGTTGGGCTTTTCATTCCACCCGCCAATGTTATACGTCTCTCCCGGCCGCCCACGCCGCAGCACGATCGCAATCGCGTGGCAATGATCCTCCACATAAAGCCAGTCGCGGACATTTTTTCCGTCCCCGTACACCGGCAGCGCCTTGCCATCGCGCGCGTTCAGAATCATCAGCGGAATCAATTTTTCCGGGAACTGAAACCGCCCGTAATTGTTCGAGCAGTTCGTCGTCAGCGTCGGAAGCCCGTAGGTATGGTGATACGCCCGCACCAGGTGATCCGATGCCGCCTTCGACGCGGCATACGGGCTGTTGGGAGCGTAAGCGGTGGTCTCGCAAAACGCCGGGTCGCCTGGGCCCAGCGATCCGTAAACTTCATCCGTCGATACATGCAGAAAGCGAAACCGCTCCCGCTCTTCCGCGGCCAGTTCGCTCCAGTACGCCCGCGCCGCTTCCAGCAGACAAAAAGTTCCCTGAATGTTCGTCTGGATGAATGTCTCCGGCCCGCGGATCGAGCGGTCCACGTGGCTCTCGGCCGCGAAGTGCACGATGGCGCCAGGTCGGTAGTCGCGCAGCAATTTCTCCACTACACCGCGATTCCCAATATCGCCCTGCGCAAAACGGTAGCGCTCATCGCTTGCGATGCTGTCAAGATTGTTTGGATTCCCAGCGTACGTCAGCTTGTCCAAATTCACAATGGAGCCGGACTCCCCCTGCATTTTTTGCAAGATGAAATTCGAGCCGATAAATCCCGCGCCGCCAGTAACCAGAATCCGGTCGTTCATGCGAAATGTTTGCACCGCGGCACGCGCCCGCGTGCCAAGCCACTTGATTGTAATAAAAAAGGACGGGCTCGGCCCGTCCCTGTCCAATCACTGTTGTCAATCTAGGCCACCGTCGCGCCCGTATCGCCACTGGCGGCGGAAGAATCTAAGTCAATCAGCCTGCCCGCCTTTGCGTCAACCTTTCTTGTGCAACCGTTTCCGCAGGCACAGTCGGTTTTTTCAGCGCGACCTCGACTGCCTCCCGGCCGCAGATTTCGAAGTAAGCCCCTTCGATACTCTCGGCGATTTCCTGCCACTCGTACTGCTCGCGCACCCGCTTCGCGGCTGCCTTTCCCGCGGCCTGGCGCACCGCTGGATTTGCGATCAGAAATCGCAAGCGCTCCGCCAGATCCTCCGCGTCCCCGCATCGAAACAAATATCCGGTTCCTTCCACCGCCTCGCGATTTTCCGGGACGTCGCTGGCCAGCACGCATAGTTCTGCGGCCATCGCGTCAAGCATCGCCAGTGACAGACCTTCCATGTCCGAGGGCAACACGAAAATCATCGCGTTGGTCAGCAACTCGTCCAGCGTTTCGCCCCACACCCACTCTAACATCCGGATTCTTTCGCCCGCGTGTTTGCGCAACTCCCGGCCGTACTCGTCGCAGTAACTCGAAGCCCCGGCCATCACCAGCTTCGCATCCGTTTTGATCTGCTCAAACGCATCGACCAGAAGATGGCATCCCTTCTCCGGCGAAAATCTGCCAAGAAACAGCACGTACCTGCCGGGTTCCAGTCCCCACTCGAGAATTTGTCGCGGTTCCCTCCGTTCCCTCCGCACTCCTCCATTGGGCACATAACGGGTCTGTTTTCCGTGCAACTCGAGATAACGCTTTTGCAACGTCCGCGAGACCACCATTGTTTCATTCGGAAACCCCACCGATGCCCGCTCGCCCAGCCGCAACACCGCCGACGCAATCCGCCCCCATTTCTTCCTCTGCCAGTCCAACCCCTGCACCGTGACTACCGTCTTAGCCCCGAACATTCGCGGGAAAAACGAAAACAGCGCAGGCCCCAGCGTGTGGTAATGAACCACGTCGTACCGCCGCGTTGCCGCATGCACCGTGCTCAGCAGGGTATGAACGAACGTTTCCAGATGTTTGGATCGGATTGTCGGCAGCCGTACCAGACGCATGCCTTCATATTCCTTCAGCGCGGGCGTGAAATGATTCCGGCAATACACCGTGAGTTCGTGTCCTCTCGCCGCCAATCGCCTCCCTACTTCTTCGTAGTACGTCTCAATTCCGCTGTACTTGGAAATCACTCCGCGCCCGCCGATAAACGCGATGCGCAGTCGATGCGCTGGACGACCGGGCGCAGCCACTGGCGCTCGCGCCTGCAACGCCGGCACAGGCGAAGTGGAATGTCTCCGTTTCAGCGCTAAGGCAGAATGTCGGATCTCGCCGGCTTTCGTGCGGATCAATTCCTCATATAGACTGGCCAGTTTTTCATAATGCTCCTCTGGCCTGTGCTCTTTCCGCACGAGTTCCCAGCCAGCCCGCCCCATCTCGTACGCCATTGCCGGATTGGCCGCCAGCAACGCCATCGTCTGCGCCAATTCGTTTATGTCTCCGCAGCGATAGAGCAACCCGGTTTCACCGTGGCGCACAAACTCCCGCCGCGATCCAATGTCGGTAGCCACCACCGGTCGGCCCTGCGCGTACGATTCCAGAATGGCTTTTCCCAAAGTCTCGTAGGCGTGCGAGGGCAGCACCGTAAACCTCGACCGCGCCATCAACGCGTCCCGTTCCGCGGAGCCGAGCTGTCCCACAAACTCCACGTTGATCAATCCCAACTGCGTCGCCAGCCCCTGCAAGTCGCCCCGTTGCGGACCATCCCCCGCGATCACGAGACTCACGTCCGGAACCTGCCCGATCGCCCGCAGCAGATCGTCCACTCCTTTTTCCGCCGACAATCGCCCGCAATAGAGCACGGGACCATCGTTCGCCGCGCTCTCGGTCCACGGCGCAACTTTCTGAAAATGCCCCAGCACCTCGAACTTGCTCTCGTCCCACCCATGCTCCACAAACTTCTCGCGCACAAAATGGCTCGGGGCCAGAAACCGGTCAACGCACGTCCGGTACGTTCCCAGCCAGCCATGAACGTAGGCTTCCGCTACCAACGTCGCTTTCGCCCCTATCCCGGGGTAGCATTCCGATCCCAGCGCTCTCCAGAACGCTCCCCGCTTGCACGCCTCGCACGCCTCCCCGCGCGCAACCAGGTTGTAGCTTGGACAAAGCAATTTGAAATCGTTCACGTGATAAACCACGGGAACGTCCTGCGTCTTCAGTTCCCACAAAATCGAAGGCGACAGGTGGTGATAAATATTCCGCACATGCGCTACATCCGGGCGGAAGTCATGAATCATCGCGCGGATTTTCCGCCGCGCTTCCACCGAATAGATGGCATGCGCCGCCAGTCGCAGCTTGCGCAGAAGCCCTTCTCTGGCCTTGAAATCGATGTGCTCCACGAAATGCCGATCGTAGCGGGTCGGCTCGCCACGATCATCCGCCATGGAAAACAGCGCCACTTCATGGCCCTGCGCTCGCATCATTTCCATGAGCTCAAACAGGTAAGCTTCAGTCCCGCTGAAGGGATAGTTGTACTTGTTGCAATACAGGACTCTCATGCGCGCTGCGCTCGCTTCCTGGCCTCACCCGCTCGATAAACGTTTCTGCAAATCTCTCCAGGTTGATCCTTCGGTTGAACTTTCGGCGAACCTGCTCCCGAGCAGCCCGCCCGATTCTCCCCAACGGCCCGTCGGCCGAACCTGCAGGCGGAGAACAACAATGCCGATCTACTTTCCGGCTCAGCGACTGAATCCACAACACCTGCTCCACAAAGTCGCACATCGATCCCGGCTCGTATAAAAATCCTGTCTCGCCGGCCACAACCAATTCCGGAATGCCTGTGATCGCCGGCGCCAGCACAATCTTTCCTTTCGCCATCGCTTCCATCAGAACCAACGGAATGCCTTCGCTCCGGCTCGTCATCACCATCAGATCCGCGCGCTCGTACAGAGCCTTCGTTTCTTCACGCGCGATGTGTCCCAGCAACTGGACCTTCTGGCTCAGGCCAGACCTGGAAATCAGGCGTGCCAGACGCTTCCGCTCCGGCCCCTGGCCTGCAATATCACATTTGAAGTGCAGCCCTCGCGCCGCCAACTCAGAGCAGGCCCGCACCAGAAACGCATGGTCCTTCACCGCGTGCAGTCGCCCCACGGTCAGTATGTTGAATGAATCTCCGTCGCGGCGTTCGGACAAATCCGGTGGATGTACTTCATCTCCGACATCCACCCCGATCCGCGCCACCAGCACCTTTCCAGGATCGACGCCGGGATACTGCCGCAAGATGTAGTTCCGGTTGTACTCCGAGATTGTCACGCAAAATGCGCAATGGGCCAGCTTTGTATTTAGGTAGGCTCCGTGCAGCAGCAGATCGGAGCCGTGCAGCGTCATGCTGAACTCCACGCCCATCAGCCGTGCCGCCGTCATCGCAATCCACGACCCGAAATATCCATGATGCACATGGATGTGCTCGACTCTACGCCCCTTCAGCAGCGCGGCATAACACGCTCCCAGGAAGGTGTGGGCCAGCGCTTTCACGCGCTGCAGTAATCCTTCGCGACCGCAGACCAGGATTCGTTTCATCAAGGGCGCCAGGCGTGCCCATCTCCGTACACAAAGTAAAGCCGCGCTCGCCAGAACAACCGGCCTCAACCTCTGCAGCACGATCCGCGGATCCAACTCTCCAATCTCACCACTTCGCACCTGCGAACGTCGCCGCACACTTCCCGCAACCACCTGCACTCCTCGTTTCCTAAGTTCCTCAATCTCCTCCATCACGTAAGGCTCAACCGCGCAGGGAAGCTCGTTCGCCAGATACGCAACTGTCAACATGCCTGCGTCATCTCCCCGCGCCGCCGCTGGGCCGCCAGCATCCCGGCGACGGTGTAAAGCAGCCCATTTACAAACTGATAACTCATCACCACTACCGCCGCATTGATCCAATAGACCAGCAACAGGACCGGCCACAGCCGATGCAGGCCCGCATTCAGAAATCCCCACTCCTCCGCTTGCGGAATTTTCACTCGCCGCAGTTTCCATAGCTCCCACATCAGCCACAAATACAGCCCGAACCCCGCGACCCCGTGCTCGGCCAGTAGTTCCAGGTACGTGTTGTGGGGATACAAAACTTTTTCGCTGTATCCGCTGACATGACGCGGCAACTCCGCTGGCATCTGATGAAATCCCCAGCCCAGCCAAGGACGCTCGAGGAACATCTCCCACCCCCCGGCGTACACTGCGGCGCGAAAATCCACCGGCCCGCGCTCTTCCAGTCGGTCATTGACGGTTACCCCAAATTCGGTCGAGCCCAGCAGCATCGCCAATCCACCTGTCGCGGCCACGGCTAACGCCATTCCGGCTATCCGAGCAGTGCGGTTCTTGCAGAGAAAGACCAGCGCCAGCACAGTCCCGGCAAAGGTGAGCCACACCGCCCGCGTCATCGTCGCAAGAATGGCGATCGGTACCGAGGCCAGCAGGGCGGCCATCTTTACCCCTCGCATGCGTCCTCGCCGGTACGCATGCCAAGCCACAATTCCAAGCAGGTTCAGCGAAACGCCGTTCGCCACTGCCTGCAACAACGGCCCGCGCGCCCGGTCCGCATGGAATCCTAAACTCTCATCCAGGATGAACTTCGGATAGATCAGCCAATCCGCCCCGCAGAGAAAAGCAACGGCCGTAAAGGTGAGATAGGCCAGAACGATCAGCGCAAACATCTCGAACTGGCGGAAATATTTCTCCTCGGTGAAGACCTGTCCCGCCAGATGAAACAACGTGAAGGGCACAACAAACTTCGAAGCCAGCAAGTTCCACGCCTCAGGCTCGAAGGGCTGGCTGGACAGGCTGATCAGCGCCAGCAGGATCAAGCCCATCATCGGCCACGTCGCGCCTTTTATCGTAAAAAGCAATCGCTGCCGCAACACTACCGCTCGGGCCGAAATTCCCACCACCAGCAGCCCAAACGCCACACGGTCAATCTCGTAGAACCGCACATCCGGATGCCGCAACAGCATCGCCGTCAGCGCCAGCAGAAATAGCCACGCGGGAGCAGCGATCAAAATCTGCAACGGACGCAAAGCAACTACCAGAGCCCTACCGGGAAGTTCCCCCTCCCACCATCGCATGGTTTCCGCGCCCGTCATCACTCCCCGCTCCCCTCCACCACCGCCAAAACCGTCCGCAGCAAGATCTTCATATCCAGACCCAGAGTCCACCTCCGGATGTACTCCCGATCCAGTTCCATGCCTCGCTGAAACGAAGGATCGCGTCGTGCCGTGACCTGCCACAGACCGGTAATCCCCGGCGTTACATCCAGTCGCGACAGATGTTCCAGTTCGTATCCGGCCACATCGTCGACAGGATGCGGCCTAGGGCCAACCAGGCTCATCTCTCCTTTCACCACGTTCAGCAATTGCGGCAGTTCATCCAGACTGTACCGCCGCAGAACTCGGCCCACCCGCGTGATCCGTGGATCGCCTGTGATCTTGAAGAACGGCCCTGCCCTTTCGTTGTTGCGCCGCAACCGCTCTTTCAATTCGTCTGCATTACTCACCATGGTGCGAAACTTGTAGCAGCGGAATAACTTCCCCTTTCTCCCGGCACGTTGCGCGCAATACAGAACGGGACCGCGCGAATCCAGCTTGATCAGAATCGCAATCGCCGCTAGCAGCGGCGCCAGTCCCAACAAGACCATCCCGCCGCCCAGTACATCCACCACCCGCTTCCCAACCAATCCCAGCGCTGGCAACCGCTCGCTGTGCAGACAGATCACAGGCAAGTCGCCCGCTTTTTCCACTTCACAGGCGGCTGGCTTGCACCCAAATAAATCTGGGATGATCTCCACGTCCAGCCGAAGCTGCATCGCCTCGTTCAGCACCCAATGCGTTAAATGGCTGTCATGGGGACCGGCCAGGATGACTTCGTCCACAAATCCTTTGCGTGCCATGCGTGCCAGATCTGCCACCCTGCCGATCACTCCGTTTCCCAACGGCATCGCATCATCGAGGAACCCGCATACCTGCCGTCCGGTAGACCGATTTTGCTCGACCCACGCACTCACCCTCCGGCCCACGGGCCCTGCCCCCACAATCAGCACGTTCCTCGCTCCGGCTTTCAAGCGATCCCGCTCCGCCCGGTTCCAGCGCCACAGCCACAGGGTGAAGAAATGCATCAATCCGGTGATGGACAACAGGGCGCTTACCTTCCACGAGGCTCCCTGTAGTCCGTACGCAGAAATTAAGATCGTCGTCGCCCACAGCACGGACTTCCCCAGAATTCGAGCCTGCCCGCGGGCACTCATGCCCTCCGCGTGCAGGCCTTCCGAGTACGCCAGAAGTGTGATCAATGCCCCTTGCAGAATCGCGATCCCCGTCAGAGAAATCGCGGCGCCCGCATCCGCGGAAACCGCCGGGCTCCGGGGAAACAGGACCCGCAGCGGTACCCCGAGGGCGCCCACCAGCATCCAGTTCAGCGCCACTAACGCGAAATCCAGGGCCATCGACAGCATCCACTTCTCCGCCGCGCGGCTTTGCAGCGGCCGCGGCAATAACGCCTCCAATGTCCTTTCCCGCCGTTCCGTCACCTGCGGCGCGCACGAGTCCCTGTCTTTGTCTTTTTCCCACACAAATGGCTTCAGCGATGCAGGCCTCTTCTTGCCGAACCTCTTCGGTTCCGCAATCTCTCCGGGAATCAGGCGTGCCCACTCCATCTCGTGCTGTTCTGGCGGCCTCGGATTCGCAAAGACGGAAGACACTCCTACCCTCCCTCAATCCGCCGTTCTTCGTCTTATCCCGAGTGAATGCGCCGCCTCAGGAAAAGACGAACGCGCGGGCTCGATTCCTACAATCTCCGGTAGATCCTCTCCGGTATGGGAAACTCCCGATCGCTCAGCACCGTTCCCAGAAGCCGCGCCTGCGCCAGCTCCAGCGTGGCTTTGATGTTGCGGGCCTGCACGCGCCGCGTGCGCTGCGCCGATAAGACCAGCACGATGCCATCCGCAAACTGGGCTAACGTGATGGCATGATTCGAAATCGCCGATGCCGGCGCCGCTACGATCGAATATTCGAACTCTTTCCGCACGGCGCCCATGTAACGGTGCAGCGACGCTGCGCTCCCTTCCGAGCCGCTCCCCTCCAGCGGCAGAAGCCACAGATTTCGCCGCACCTGCGTGCCGGCCTCGCGCAGCGGACTTCGCGTCTCGGTCGAGCACACCAGCAACTCCCCCGCTCCGGCCACCGCCACGTCCATCGTGGTCTCCAGCGCCAGCATCTCGCCCACGAACCTGCAGATCTCGCCCGCATCCGTCTGCGGATCGACTGCGCCGAAGACCACCTGCCGCACCGGCCTCGCCTGCGTCGTACTAAAGACCTGGCGCACCAAGCCGCGGATCTGCTCGCGCGCAAATTCCTGAGGATTCCATCCCTCACGCGGCGGCGGCGTCCGGGCCTCTGGCCGCATTGGCTCGGCCTCGGCCACCGGCCTCGCTCCCGCGAACCCCATCACACCCGCGTGCATGACTCCCTCCCTCATGCCGACAGCCTCCCCGGACGTGTCTTGGGAAGCGACGCCAGCACCGGCGCGTTCAGGTACGCCGCAACGTCTTCCGGGTCGCGGAATGCCGGGTTCACATAGTCTGCCGCGAATGCCGCTCCTGCCCCCGTCACCCCCGACGCTATCAATCCCACCGCCAGAACCATCCACGCCGACCATACCGGCAACGCCGGCGCAACTGGATCTTCCGCAATCGCCACGTTCACTATGCCGCGCTCGTCCAGGGCGTCATGCATGCGCGCCTCTTCCTGCTTCTTCACGTAAAGCAGGTAAATCTCCTCCATCGCTTTTTCCGAGCTCAGCAGATCGTCCTGCGTGACCGCGTCTTCCCCGAATTTTTCGGACATCCCACGATAGGCCGCTTCCTGCGCAATCGTCGCCTCTTCCCGGGCTTGCAGCGTTTTCAAGTCGACCTGGGCCCGCTCTAACTCCGTTTTCGCCCACTCGTATTGCGGATTCTTGTCGGTGGTCTCGTCGCGCACCGGAGACATATTCTCCGCAGCAATCGCCGCCTGCGCCTGCGCAATCTGCTGCTCGACCTCCTTCACCAGGCGGTGGTTCGGTTCGTACTTGGTAAGCAATTCCGTACGTTTGAATTGCAGGTCGAGCAGGCTCGCTTTCAGCGCCTTCAACAGTTCCGGATTATCCGCCGTCCGCTTCTGCGTCGTCGTTCGATCCGGCAGCTCTGCCAGTTGATTTTCGAGTTCGACCACGCGCTGCCGGGTCGCTGCCAGCTCGATACGCGTCTGCCGCGCGCTCGCATCCACCTCGCTCAATTTCTGCAGGGCAAGATCGCGCTGCTGCGCCGCCGCTACAACTCCATGACCCTTCGTAAAGCACAGCAACTTCCGCTTTGACTCTTCGAGTTGCCACCTGGATTCCCCCGTCTGTTGTTCATAGAAGCGGAATTCTCCGCTCGGACGATGGACCTCCATGTGTTTTTCCAGATACACGTTCGCGACCGCCCGCAATACCGTCGCTGCCAGTTGCGGATCCGGCGCCGCATAACTCACCGCAATCAGGTTGGTCTTTTTCACCGGCTCTACTTGCAGCTTTCTCGCCAGGCGACGCGCCGCCCGTTCCACTTGCTCGTCGTTGGTCTCCCCAAAATGCAAGAATTCAAGCCAACCCTTCCGGCCGACGCCGGTTTGCTCCACAACCCTTCGCAGTACTTCCTCGTCTCGGAGCAGTTCCACCTCCGAGTTCAATTCCTCTTCCGCCACCTCCATCCGGGTCAGGTCGAGCGGGGCATTCTCCCCCGCGCTCACCGGAGCATCCGCTCGTCCTCGCCGGACGAGAATTTTCATATTGGCGTGATAACTAGTCCCAGTCAGCGCATACAGCACCGCCGCCGCGAACACCAATGCTGACACCCAGACGAAGACCCTTCGCTGGCGAAATAGCACCATCGCCAACTCCCGCATGGTGGGCGCCGATGCCTGGATCCGTCCGCGAATTGGGTCTTCGTCTGACACGGCGAGTGAGGGTCCATTCTTAGAATTGAGAGGAATTCATGTACATGCTCACGGCGGGTCGGGTCAAGAAACGGGCAACCTTTGAAATCGTGTTCTGCGGGACAAACACCATGTCCCCCGGACGCAGATGGGCATCTTCCTTTAGACTGCTCTGCTTCAGCATCTTTTTCAGATTCAGCAGGCGCGTTTCCACCAGGTCGTCATTCACACGCCGGAACAGGACGACCTGCGAGTGCTTGGACTGCGACGTCAAGCCTCCGGCAATTTCCACCGCTTCGGCCACTGTCGTGTCTGAGCGCAGTTCGTACTTGCCCGGCTTGCCAACTTCCCCTCCGACAATGAAGTACGGATGCTCGAATTCCTTGAGCGCCACTGCGGCCTGCGGATCGTGCAAATAACCCCGGTACGCCTTCTCTACCGCTGTGCCGAATTCCTCCAGGTTCAGCCCCTGCGCCTCAACCAGACCTGCGTCTTTCAGCATTACGTAGCCGTCCGGCTGCACGGTGAGAGTCTGGTTGAATTCCGGCGCTACGGTGAAGCTCACTTCCACTACATCGCTCGGTTGCAGCCGGTAGAGCGGGTGACGCATCCCTCCGAGCGAAGGGTTTCCCAGGTCACCCGCTCCTCCGGGCCGTTTGGCCGTTGTACTGCCATCCCCCGCTCCAGCTCCGGTTAAGCCGGATCGGGAAGCTTTTGTGCTTCCGCTGCGATCGTTCTCTCCCGCTTGCGCCGACGCCAGCGGGCAAACTTCCAACACCAGCAACGCGAATGCGACCGCTGCACCGACAATGAACCAACTCTTCATAGATACCGCGCCGTGACTCGAGGCTTCTCCACTTCAGCCTTCTCGCGTCATCTCTGCGCGACTCTCTATTGCGCACGTTACGTCCGATGTCCGAAGTCAACAAGACTTGGGAAGTCTCATACACGAAGGTGGGCCGCATCCCGATTCGGAATTGCACCCTTCCGCCTCGGCTGCGGGATTGTAATCAGATCTTTGCGGAAATTCGGCTGCTTGATCTCCCACAGCAACCAGCGTGGTGATGTCTCCTTTCTGAGGATCTACCAAAGTGGACTTGCATGTTCGTCACATCACAAGGCTGTATTCCATCTCTCGCCCATCGACTGCTCTCACGTTCTCTCCGAAATGAGATAGAACCCGCCGTTATAGCGCCGGCGTTCCGTGTTCCGACTTCTTTGGCGCTCGTCGGAAAATCTTCCGTTCACATTTCCACACTCTTCGCCCCGGCTCATGCATCGATGCACGCAAGAATTCCTCATTCCCGTTTTGAACGTGCCACTCATATTTTGATCACTTTCCTTGTGCTCCACGCCTCCACTCCCTAGAATCAGCAGCATCATCCGTATTACGTCTGGAGATCTATGGAGTTGTTCGCCACTTCCCAGCCGCTCGGTGTGCTCGTCGCCGATTCCAACCGCATTGAGGCGCAGTTGCTCACCAGCGCCCTGCGCCGCCATTCCGAGTTTCGCATCACCCACTGCCCGCTCGAATCGGCTTCCATCGTGCAGGCGGCCAACTCCCAGCCTCCCGGCGTCGTCCTGCTTTCCATGAATGCGTCGGCGAACGCTGCAGAAACCATCGCAATTGTTCACCACTTTCATCGTTCGCACCCTCAGGTTCCAAAAGTTCTCCTCGTCGAGGCTTTCGATCGTGAACTCGTGGTCAGCGCTTTCCGTTCCGGCGTTCGCGGAATCTTTTCCATCACCGACTCGAATCTCCGCCTGCTCTGCAAATGCATCTCCCGCGTCGCCGCCGGACAGATCTGGGCCAACACCGAGCAATTGAACTACATCCTCGATCTCATCTCCGAAGTCCCGTCGCTGCGCGTGCTCAACTCGCAAGGGACCAACCTGCTCACGCCGCGCGAAGAGCAAGTTGTCGCCCTCGTTGCCGAAGGCCTCGGCAACCGCCAGATCGCCGCCGAACTCAACCTTAGCGAGCACACCATCAAGAAATATCTCTTTCGCATCTTCGAAAAGCTGGGCATCTCCACTCGCGTCGAACTCGTGCTCTACGCCGTCAATAACGGGGATCCCCGCCGCGCCGAAATCCTGCCCAACGCTTGAACCGGCTGAAAATAAGGGCAGGAAAAGTTGACGCGCGGACCGCCTCTGGTCATCTAAAATGAGTTATGGACGACGACCGCATCACCCTCTCTCCCGGCCCGCAGTTCAAAACGGCCATGCTGGTCGCCGTTCTCGCTGACGCGTTGCAACTCGTCGTCTTTCCGATGTTTGTGGAAGGCGCGTTCTCGCCCGCCGACGATGTCCTTGACCTCGGCGTCGCCGGACTCTTGACGCATCTGCTCGGCTGGCACTGGGAATTTCTGCCCTCGTTCTTTGCCAAGCTTGTCCCCGGAGTCGACCTCGTTCCCTTCTGGACCATCGCCGTGGTCAACGTCTACCGCAAGGCCAAGCGCGTCGCCGAAACCGAAAAGCAGCACGAGCAACTCCCGCCTCCGCATCTGTCGAAGAGCTAGGGATTTCGAAGGTAGGAAGCCTCCGCGTCGGCCTCACCCGCCGCTTGCGCCCTTCGGCTCCGCTCAGGGCAGGCTATGGGCTGCATTCTTTCGCTCCTTCGGAACTGCTTTCACACTTACTGGCGGTTTCTTCTTGCTTGGGTCTGCGGTGGGCACGGCGGCTTCGCCGCCGGGACGGGCGAAGGCGTCCGTCCCTACATTTGACGGGGCTGTGTGAGCTGGGGCGGGCGGGGTTGACGGACCGTAGCAGACTCCTTTGGCGGCGCGGACCAGGTGAGAGCGGATGGCGGCTTGGCGGTCGCGTTCTGCCTGGGCCTTGGCGGCTCGCCTTATCTCGGCCGCGGTTTCGCGCGAAGGGGTTGGGGCGATAGCGGCGCTGTGGGGGAGATCGGATTCTGATTCTTCGGCGGCGGCGCTGGGGCCCGGTGAGTCTGGGCCGCCTGGACAGCCGGGGGCGGCTGTCCCCACATTCGGTGCGGCGTAGGTAGGGATCTCCTTGACCATGCTGGCGGCGCTGGCGGCGAATTTTACGCGGCGGGCGTTTTTTACCGCGATGTGGAGGGCGCGGAGGATGAGTTCGGCGCGCTTCAGGTCGATGGTGTTGCGCATGAGCGCGTTGACTACTTCCATCAGCGAGGTCTGGATCGACTCTTCGTCCTCGAAGATGGCGATGGGATGAAGGCGCGACTGCGGCGGGTTGCGGACACCGCGATGCGTGTGCTGGTGGAAGTAGCAGAACTGCTCTCCGCGAAGTGGGGGAGAGCCGCAGGGGATTCCGGTGACCTTGATATGAGTGCAGGACTTCGGATTTGACATTTTGATCCTATCGATAATTTTTTG
>Ga0187805_10000095_pt1 | contig 26316 bp, 17 predicted proteins | sample NC_wetland_sal_i_6_FD_132965 | JGI IMG/M metagenome (GOLD analysis project Ga0187805, IMG submission 132965) | Wetland sediment microbial communities from Neuse River Estuary, North Carolina, USA - Control_5 | ecosystem: Environmental > Aquatic > Freshwater > Wetlands > Sediment | place: USA...
AAGCTCAGATTCCATCAAACTTTCGGGTAACGCTGAACAATTCAGGCATATATACGGCTTGTCTGCGCGATTTCCACACTGGACAATGGCGCTAGCTACCAATTCTTTTCCGACGCCGCTCTCACCGCGCAGCACGACGGATGCGTTCGTGCCGGCTAGCGCTTCCACGGATTGATACACTTTCTGCATGGCGGCACTGGCGCCCACCAGACCAAAGAACGCGGATTTGCTCTCAGCCTGCAGAATGACCCGGCGGCCTTCTAATTCCAGCGCGCGTTTCTCAATCGCGCGCGTGAGGACGATCTTCAATTCTTCGAAGTTGAGCGGAAAGAGAAAGAATTCATCCGCACCTGCCTGGCTGGCCTTCAGAGGAATCGTCCGCTGCACGGAGCGCGTAAACACGGCGAACACCACGTCATCTCGAATCCTGCGCATCTCTTCGAGAACTTCCAGCCCGTCCCCAGCGCCGGCTCCGATGCAATCGAGGTTAAACAGGATGGCGTGGAGTTCCGGCTGTTCCAAAGTTTTCTTGATCTCTTCTTCGGTGCTCGAGAAGATAGTCTGGAACTCACTTCCCAGATGTTTGCGCACCTCGGGATAAAACTCTCCGTCGTCGGTAATTACCGCAAGCGAGTAACGTTCCGGCTTGCTGGAAGTATCGGGCAATGGGCCACACCACCTTCGGTGCCGGGATTATAGGAGACCCGCGGCGGCTGAGGAAGCACGAACTCGTAGGTGAACCAAGATCAATGTGAATTGCAACCTGATGGGCGGAAGCATTTGAAGGCTTGACAAGAGGAGCGAAAAGAAAGTAAAAGAAACAAAGCGAAAGTAGCCGTAAGTGTCCGCGTTTACACGGAAAAGCGATCTTTGAGGGAAGCGGTCACCGGGGGGTGGTGTATGAAATCTTTTACGGGGAAATTCTTCTCGCTGTTCGCTGCGTTCGCATTGTTCTGCGGAGCGTTTTCCGCCAGCGCCTTCGCGCAGAAAGACACCGGAGCTATTGTGGGCACGATCCGCGATTCGAGCGGAGCGACGGTCGCCGGAGCGCAAGTAACAGTGTACGAAGTGGACCGCGGATCGTCGTTCGTGACGGCCAGCAATGATCAGGGGGAATACGTGGCGAGTCCCCTGAGAATCGGCCGTTACACAGTGAGTGTGGAGAAAAAAGGATTCAAAACGGCGGTGGCCGGCCCCATTGAACTCAAAGTGCAGGATCGGATCGCGGTCGACATGACGATGCAGGTGGGAGCGGCGACGGAAAAGGTGATCGTGAATGCCAACGCTGTGAGGCTGGAGACGGAGACTTCCGATCTCGGTCAGGTCATCGACAGCCGGCGCGTCTCGACGCTTCCCTTGGATGGGCGGAATTACGCGCAACTCGCGCTGCTAGGAGCAGGCGTGGCGCCCAGCGAACCGGGCTCGCGCGTATCGGCGAGCTACGGCTTCAGCGCGAATGGCGCACGCGCCTTGCAGAACAACTTCCTTCTCGACGGCGTTGATAACAACGCCAATCTCGGTGACGTTCTGAACGAATCGGCGTACGTGATCCAGCCCTCCGTGGATGCCATCGCCGAATTCAAAGTGCAAACCAATGCCTACAGTGCGGAGTTCGGCCGGGGCAATGGAGCCATCCTGAATGCGCTGCTCAAGTCAGGTACGAACGAGTTCCACGGCGATATCTATGAGTTCCTGCGCAATGAGGATTTTGATGCCGCGAATTCGACGCTGAAACAACAGGGATTTGGAAGGGAACCGTACAAGCAGAACCAGTTCGGGGCCACGTTTGGCGGACGGATCATCAAGAACCGGACATTCTTTTTCGCAGACTACGAAGGCTTGCGGATTCGCGAAGGCTTAATCCTGAACGGCACGATTCCCACGCAAGATATGATCGCCGGAAATTTTTCGTCGCAACTCACTTCGACGCCGGTGTATGCCTCCGACGCCAATGGCAATGCCACGAGCCAAATCGCGCGGGATTGCAGCGGGAACCCCACGTTCGTGGGGGAACTCTTTAACGCACGCTTGACACAATTCTCGAATCTGAATCCGAACGGGTTTTGCGGTGTTCCGATTGGTGTTAATGCGAGCGGCAATCCTACGAACATGTTCAACACTGCTGGCGGGACGTCCATTGACCCACTGGCGGCGAGACTGGCCGCGCTTTATCCCGCGCCGAATACAAGCAATCCAAACTTCAACTACCTCGCAGTTCCGGTTCAACAGACAACGCGAAATAACTTCGACGTTCGAGTGGATCATAAAATTTCGGACAAGGATTATTCCTTCGCTCGTTTCAGCTACGAAGACCAGCCAAGGTTCATTCCCCCGCCATTCGGAAACGCGCTGGATGGCGGCAGTTTCTTCAGCGGAGACGAAGACAATTCATACCGCAGCGTGGCTATCAGCGAGACCCACACGTTCAGCCCAAACCTGGTCAACGAATTCCGTCTGGGGTACAACCGAATCAACTCGCACCGCTTTCAGATAAATTCTAATGTCGACGTGGCGAGCCAGCTAGGTTTTCCTGGAGTGCCCTTCGCGCCGGACAACGGCGGCCTGCCGAGTATCACGTTCAGCGACGGCTCCTCGATCCCCATCGGAAGCTCAGGCTATCTGCCCTCGATAGAAAAACAGAATAGCTGGGTACTTACGGATAATCTTACAAAGATTGTAGGCAGACATGCTCTGAAGTTCGGAGCAGAGGTGAGACTGGAGCAGTTCACCATCTTCCAGCCTTCCGCATCACGCGGTGCGATAAATTTTGGAACTGAGTTCACATCCAATCCGGCCGCGCCGATCGAATTCACGGCGGCAAACGACAACACTTCAGGTGTCCCCGGCGGGAACGCGTTCGCATCATTTTTGCTGGGCATTCCGGATAGCGGGTCCATCGTCAACCTGCACAATATCGACTACCGGCGGCAGATTTATTCAGGTTACGTGCAGGATGATTGGAAGGTCTCCAGGCGATTGACACTGAATCTTGGCTTACGTTACGAGATGTTCAGCACCATTAAGGAGCACGGTAACCAGCAGGCCACATTTGATTTTGCGACCGGAACATTAATTGTTCCGAAGGGAGTCACCGCCACATTGACCCCCACGCTGGCAGCGCTCATTCCCATCAGTGCCACCGGCACTCCTGGGCTGGTCTCCCCCGACCTGAATAATTTTGCGCCTCGCGTCGGATTTGCTTACCTGCTCTCCGATAAGCTGGTGATGCGCGGCGGCTATGGCATGTTCTACGGGGGACAGGAAAACGGGCCGTTCTCGAATCCGAGCCCGGGTTTCAATCCGCCATTTTTCGTCACGCAATCGTTCAACATGCCTTGCACGCAGGGAATCGCCAACCCCGCCGCGGTAGATTGCTCGATTCCCGGACTGAATGTGCTATCAAATGGGTTCCCGGCGAATGCGCTGGTGGACCCAAACACGCCAATTTTGTATTCGATCGATCCGAACATCCGCACTCCGTACAACCAACAATGGCATTTGGGATTTCAATATCAACTGCCGGCAGATACGTTGCTGGAAATCTCGTATGCCGGCTCGCGGGGGTTAAAGCTCTTTACCTTTTATACCGGCAATCAGGCGGTGCCAGCCACCGAACCGCAGTTCGCGACTTTGTGCAATCAGCCGAACGCCAATCCTCCGGTGACGCCCGCGAACTGTCCGACGGCGCCACGCCGACCGTTTCCAGCAGTAGATTCTTCGATTGCGCTGTTCCGTTCCGATGGAATTTCGAACTACAACTCGTTGCAGGCGCGGTTGGAGAAGCAGTTCTCGCACGGATTGCAATTCGAGGCTTCCTATACGTACAGCCACTCTCTAGATGACGCTTCGAGCGCAAGCCTCGGCTCGGCCAATCAAGGTGACTTTCGTCTGCAGACGGATCCGCGCCTGGAATACGGAAACTCTGACTTTGATGTGCGTCACCGGTTTGTGATCAGCTATATCTACGAGCTGCCTTTCGGCAAGGACAAGGAGTTTGGGAAAAACGCAACAGGGGCAGTGAACCAAATGCTCGGCGGATGGCAAGTTGCAGGAATTGTGACGGCGTCCACCGGAAACTGGTTCACGCCGACAGATATCTCTGAGAACCTATCCACCTCGGATTGCGGTGGCACGGTATGGAACTGCGTCAGGCCGAATCTCGTGGGTAAAATAAACGGCAAGCCCTGCGTACCGGGAACAGTGTTTAACACCTGCGCCTTTGTGTCGAATTCGGTGCTGGGATCCTTTGGCAACGCCGGACGCAACATCATCCTGGGGCCCGGCTTTCAAAACTGGGACGTTTCTCTCTTCAAGACGTTTCCGATTAGCGAAGAAAGGCGATTCGAATTTCGCGCGGAGTTCTTCAATGCCTGGAACCACGCGAATCCGGAATTCACCAATCCCGATACGATCGTGGAGAATACCGGAACGGAACTGGGATCATCCGCCTTTGGTTTCACGGCATACACACGTCCGCCGCGCCGAATCCAATTTGCGCTCAAATTTTATTTTTAGCGCTGGGTGATGGGGAAAAGCGCGGTTGAAATTGATGAGGGACGTCCTTGAGAAGGAATGTCAGCGGCGGAAAGCGCAAGGGTCTGGAAGCTGTCTCCGATAATCGTGGGATCATTGCCGCAGTTGCAATCGATCAGCGGAGCGCGCTGCGGAGCCTATTCGCACGCTCCATGGGAATAACACCGGAGAGTGTCCCCGCCGAGCCGCTGATCCAATTCAAAGAAGCCGTCAGCCGTATTCTCACTCCGCATGCAAGCGCCATCCTTCTGGATCCGGAGTACGGATTGTCCGGCGCGCGGCAGCGCGCGACAAGTGCTGGCCTGCTTCTGGCGTACGAAAAAACGGGATACGACAAGAAAGTGCCGGGACGCCTGCCGAGCCTGCTCGACCAATGGTCGGTGCAAAGATTGGCTGAAGCTGGGGCGGACTGTGTGAAATTACTCTTATACTACTCGAACACCAGCTCGCCCGAAATAAACGAGATAAAGTACGCTCTCGTGGAACGTGTGGGCCTGGAGTGCGCCGCAGTTGACATCCCTTTCTTTCTGGAGCTTGTGAGTTACGCCGAGGGATTGGAAGAGAAGAGCATTGAATTCGCGAGAGTGAAACCGGCAATCGTGACTGCGGGCATGTCGGAGTTCTCCAAGCCGCGATATCGCGTTGACATCCTGAAAGTGGGCGTTCCTGTAGATTTGGCGTACGTGGAAAACTCCCCCGCTGCAGGCGCGGAGATTCTTTACACCCGCCAGGAATCCAAGGGGCATTTCCAGCGGGCAGCCGAGGCCGCCGGCGTGCCATTCCTCTATTTGTCGGAAGGTGTGAGTAACGCGACGTTTCAATTTGGATTGGAATTGGCGGCGGAAGCGGGCACGGCATTTTCCGGCGTTCTTTGTGGACGGGCCACTTGGAAGGACGGCGTCACGGTTCTTGTGGAAAGCGGAACGGCTGCGTTGGAAGATTGGCTGGCACAAGAGGGAGTTCGAAACATTGAGAATATCAATCGGCATTTGCAAGCCGCGACGCCCTGGTCTGCATTTCATGGGGTTTCCGCGGCAGGATAAGGACCATCCGTGTTTCTATGCGTAAGCCTGAATCCCGCGATTGACAAGCGACTCAGGCTGGAACGGTTGCAACTCGGGCGAGTGAACCGTGCGTCGCAGGTAACGCCGGCAGCGGGAGGCAAAGCGGCACACGTGGCGATGGTTCTTAGAACACTGGGGGCAGATCCCCTGTGGTTGGGATTTGCTGGAGGACCAACGGGGGCGGCTCTGGTCGAGGGCCTCAAAGCGATGTCGATTCGAGCGGAAGCCGTGGCGACTGCAAACGCAACACGGATGAATTTGGAGATTCTGGACAAAGACGGAACAGTTACGGAAATTCTGGAGCCAGGGCCGCCGATCACTGGAGAAGAGCTGGAGCGGCTTCAGGATAGCTTTAAATTGGCTCTGCGAGAATCCGTTGGGAAGACGACCGTGATTCTCTCCGGGAGTTTGCCGGCTGGCGTTCCCGAGGATTATTACGCGACACTCGTTGAATTGGGACATCACTGTGAATGCCGCGTGTTCGTGGACACGAGCGGAGAACCCCTGCGGCAGGCACTGAGGGCTCACCCTTCGTTTGTGAAGCCCAACCGGGAAGAAGCCGAAAGGCTGACCGGATGCGCCATCGATGGGACTGCTTCGGCAAGGAACGTGTTGAAGAGGATTATTCGTGAAGGCGCACAGGCAGCTGCGATCAGTCTGGGCTCAGGTGGCTTGGTCTGGCAAGGTACGCAAGGCAAAGAGGCGCTTTTTGCGAGAGCTCCGGAAATGACGGCGCGGTCCGCTGTAGGCAGCGGGGACTCCACACTGGCGGGCTTCGCCTTTGCGGAAGACCAAGGATTAGAAGTGGAGGAGGTTTTGCGCTTAGCTGCAGCCTGTGGTGCCGCGAATTGCCTCGCCGAAGGGCCGGGACGAGCCCGAGCAGGCGATATCGAACGCCTAAAGAAAGAGATTCAGGTCGAGATCCTGGAATAGTCAGCGAGAGGATAGGCGCACCCACGCATGTTGAACGAAGAACGACGCCGCGAAATACTGGAGTTGATTCAAACGGACGGGCGAGTGCTGGTGAGCGACCTGGCTAGACGTTTCCGTACCTCGTTGATCACGATCCGGAAGGATCTCGACGTACTGCACCATCAGGGCGAACTCGAGAGAACGCACGGGGGCGCGCTTCCCATGAAGACGGGAGCGTTGAGGGACCGTTCTTTGCATGAAAAAGAAGGGATGCACCGGCGGGAAAAACTGCGTATCGCAGAAGCTGCTGCCCACATGATCCGTCAGGGACAGGTAATCATTCTCGATTCCGGGACGACGACCACTGCTATCGCCCGCGCGTGCCGGCATTTCAACAGTTTGACGGTGGTCACAAATGCCACGAACATTGCCGCGGAGCTGGCGGACACACCGGTGGAAGTAATCCTGACCGGCGGGGTACTGCGCAAGAACTCGTTCTCATTAGTCGGACCGCTCGCAGAGGAATCGCTGCGGAAGCTGAGTGCCGACCTGCTATTCCTGGCAGTGGACGGCTTTGACGTCCGTTATGGGCTGACGACGCCAAATCTGCTGGAAGCGCGCGTGAATCGCGCGATGGCGGAATCGGCACGGCGTACAGTAGTGGTGTGTGATGCGAGCAAGTTCGGACGCCGGAGCTTGTCGTTGATCCTGCCAACTTCCGCGGTGCACGAAACCATCACGGACAAAGGAATCTCGAAGCATGACTTGAAGGCCCTACGGAGAGCGGCGGTGGAAGTCAAGGTCGTTTAGGGCAAAGGCACCCCAGGCAAAGCCGAGGACAAAGACGAATGGCGATCAGCAACGTGCGAATACGAGAATCGGAAACCTGGAAAGAGATTCTTTCGCAGGGCCAGATCTGGCAGAGCGTTTTGCGGGAAATCGACCAGAGCGCGAACTTGGAAAAGATTCTCGCAGCCCGCACCAAGCCGAAGGAATGGCTTTTCGTCGGCTGCGGGTCGAGCTACTACCTCGCGCAAGCGGCCGCGAATTCGTGGACGCTCCTGACTGGACTGCGAGCCCGTGCCCTGCCTGCCTCCGAAGTGCTCCTTTTCCCTCAGCTCGTGCAGCCTCAGGAGGAAAATACGAAAGCGGTGTTGATCTCGCGTTCGGGAAAGACGTCTGAGACTGTGCGTGCTGCAAAAGCGCTATCCGGCGACTTAGGGATGGCGACGGTCGGCCTCACTTGCGCCGCGAGCAGCGAATTGGAGCAGTTCTGCGACGCATCGGTCGTGCTGCAATCCGCCGATGAGAAAAGCATGGTTATGACCCGCTCTTTCACGAGCATGCTGCTCAGTCTGCAGCTTCTGGCCGCGCGACAGGCAGGGAACTCGCAGTTCGTCCGTGATCTTCAACGTATGGCGGAACATTTCGCCGCCCGGATCCCTACCATAGCGGAAGCAATCGAGGCTTTCGTCGAGGAGCACTCTTGCGGAGATTACGTTTTTCTAGGACAAGGCCCGTTCCATGGAATCGCGATGGAAGCTGCACTCAAGGTCATGGAGATGTCCTGTTCCTATAGCCAATTTTTTCACGCCCTGGAATTCCGGCACGGCCCGAAAGCCATCGTAAGTAAGGGGACGTGCCTCATGTTTCTTTTGAGCCCGACGGGCGGCGAAGCCGAAAAAGAAGTGCTTGCGGAAATGAAGAAACTGGGCGGGATGACGATCGCGGTGTGCAATCAAGCGGACGACTCGGTGAGGAGCGCTAGCGATCTGGTCGTCGAAGTTGGCATCGACGGAAATGAACTCGTTCTTTTGGCGCCTTACGCCGTTGCCGGACAGCTGCTGGGCTTCTTCACCGGCGTCCAGAAGGGGCTGGATGCCGACCACCCGAAGAATTTGACGCGCGTTGTGATGCTCGACTGAACAACAGAGGAGATGAATCCGTGGCGTCTTTTGACGTGAGTGTCATCGGTGAGCTGAATCTCGACCTGATTATGTACGGACTTCCGCAGGCACTGGAGCTGGAGCATGAGCATCTCGCCAAAGAGCTGAGCGTCATCTTGGGCAGCTCCTCGGCGATTTTTGCTCACAACTTTTCTTTACTCGGGAACAAAGTTGGTTTTAGTTCGTGCATCGGGAGCGATCCGTTCGGCGAGATTTGTATTCAGCGGCTTGGAACGAGCGGGGTGGATTTGTCCAGAGTCCGCCGCTTGGCGGGCAAAACCACGGGACTGACAATTATCCTGCCACAACGGCAGCAGCGCTATATCCTCACCTATCCTGGCACGATGTACGACCTGAGCGAAAAGGACCTGGACCTGCGCTATGTATTTGACGCGAAGCATCTTCACGTCTCCTCTTACTTTTTACATAAAGCGTTGCGCCCGCGCCTGATCGACATTTTCCGGAAAGCCAAAGAAGCTGGTCTGACCACCTCGCTCGACACGAATGATGACCCGGAGGATCGCTGGGCGACGGACATTCAGCTCTTGCTGAAATATGTCGATATTCTGCTGCCCAACGAAAGGGAAGCCTGCAAGCTCGCGCAAGTAGAAGACGTCACGCGCGCCGCGGATATTCTCGCTCAAAAAGTGCCCATGCTGGTGATCAAGCGAGGAGCGCAAGGCGCCTTGGCGCGGGTTGGCAAGGAGAAATATGCGGCCTTCCCGCCGGTGGTGGATGCCACGGATGTGGTCGGCGCCGGTGATAGTTTCGACGCTGGCTTTGTCCATCAGTTCATAAGAGGCGCGAAGATCGAAGACTGTCTGAAATTCGCGAATGTTGCCGGAGCCCTCTCAGTCACGCGCGCAGGGGGAACGGAGGCGTTCCGCGACGCCAAGCATCGCCAGGACTTTCTCCGTAAACACGCCTCCGGTCTGGAATCATCACCGGTCGGCGCCGCTCCCAGGCTGACCAAGTAGCGTTATAAACGGCTACGGGACGGGCGAGGCCTCCAGGAGCAAATCGTCCTCGAAGTTCACCCTCAGTTTCGCGATCGGACCTTTGACCGTGCCGAAGTCCTTCTGGTTTACGTAGTCGGTCACTCGATAGTTCTTCGTCTCCAGCCCGCGTAATTCGATCTCTCCACTCCAGGAAGACGGGGCCGGAGGCTTGCCGTGTGCGGAAGTAGGTTTCGCGGGAGCGTAGAATGCGTAGTACATCTTTCCATCTTTCTCGATCGCGTAGGCCTCGGGAACGTCATAGCCGTACACATATAAGTTCAGGAATTTGCCCTTGGAGAGCATCCTGTCGTTGTACAGCTTGATCCATTTTTTCCAATGTTCCTCTTTGCTCGCGTCCAGGTACACGTTCTTGAATTTCGGCCCGTAGTCCGGCCAGGTGAATTTTGTGCCCAGCACGCCGCCCGTTCCGAGCGTCGACGCAAAATCATTCCCAAGATCTTCCTCATTGTCACCTTCGCCTGTAATTCTTGTTAGCTCCACGTGGTCACCGTAGATGGCCGCGCGGGGACCAAGAAGCGCCTTATACATTTTAATCCGTCTCCGCACCTGCACCGAGCCCACGGGGTCGGCCGTCACCGCTTGATCCATGTAGCGCAACCACGCCAGGCTCGGCGGCGTGCCACACGGGCAGCTCTGGGTCACGCTATCTGGCTTGAGCGCGCGGGTGGTTTCGAAGATAGTCTTGTATACCTCACCCATCGCGTAGGTAGAATCGTAAGGTGATTTGTGATGGTGCTTCGGGTTATAGCAGGGAGGCGTGGAATAAATATTGTCCAGCTTGTGTCCGTCAAATCCCCAGTCGCGGATGAACCGTTCGGTTAGCTGCTTGTAATAGGCTTGCACTTCCGGCACTGCCGGACATAGCGCCGCCAAATTCCTTGCCATCCGCGCCGGTTTTCCGTTCTTGTCCAGAATCAGCCAGTCCGGATGCTCCTTTACTACATCGGAGACCACGTATTTGCGTCCCCCATATCCATAATGTCCGTCTTCCACCGCTAACGGCAGCCACCAGAGTTGCAGCTTGATTCCCTGGGCGTGGAAATCATTCACCATTTTTTGTATGGCGCCGTCCGGAAACGCCGTAGGCCGGGGCTGCCAGTCGCCATAATTCGTAAACCATCCGTCATCCAGCGTCGCCCAATGGATTCCCAGTTCTTTTAGTTTCGGGATAGTGCCCAACATCTGTTTTGGCGTCACGCCGAATTCATATCCCCAGCCACACCAGCTCACCGCGTAGTTTTCGTTGTTGTTCGCAGGCTTTGCTAATCCCTCACGCTCCACTGTGTTCGACCACATGCTCAATGGCTCGTAATAATCACCTGCGTACACTGCAAGAAATGTCCGCGGAGTGGAATAAGTCTCTCCGCTTCCCAGCAATGTATTTGCTGGCAATCGCACGCCCGCGCTGACCCGGCCGTCCTCCGCGGTTTTCACGGGAATCGAAAGCACGAGCGGTAGCGTTTCTAGGTGCCCGATTGCCTCCCCAACGCTCTTTGTCCAGAAAGCTACAACAGGTATTCCCCCGCCAGCGCTGCCCAGATCACCGCCCACGTTGACGGGCTTCCCAAAAACATTCTCCTGCGTGAATTTTGCTGGAACTGGAAATGCCTCATCCTTGCCCCACCGGATACTGGAACCGTAGAAAGACCACATCTCGTGAGCCGCTGCGGCCGGATCGGCTAACGTCGCATTCAAGCGGTGCTTCTGAATCGTAACCTCTGCGAGAGATACTCCCTGTTGTCCTGTGTTGCGAAACGTTGCGGAAAGAAGAGCCAGCCCCGGAAAATCATCGTAAATCTCCAGCTTCATAGTTTCTTCCAACCCCGTGCTCGCGCTTGTTCCCCGCACCTCAATCTGCTTTCCCAAATTTCCGAGTTTTCCCTGCGCATCTCCTACTTGCGCGTGAGCCACGTCCAGTGTGATGTCATTAATTCCCCCGTTCCCAGCCGTGATTCCCTGGCCGGATTCATTCGCTGGATCATCCAGCGTCAGTTTTTTGCCGTTACTTGCGAGAAGCGCTGTCAAATAGCCGGTGGAAGACAGCACGAATTCAGCAGCCGGTGTCTGTACATGGACTCCATCCCCTGCCTGACTCACGCGGATAGCGGACTCTTTTGGTTCTGCGGACTGCCCTGCACGCGATTCCTCCTTGTTCTGGCAACCGGAAAGTTGCAGCAAGCATGCCGCAGTCAGGACCAACGCGGCGCAAGCCACTCCAAGCGTATGTATGCGCTTTTTAACCACGCTGCTCTCCTCGTGTGTCCTCATTGATTTTGCGATCCAAGAACCGCCTCACTCATGTGTTGTGCTGCGGTCCGCCTCCCTCGCCTGCGTTCGTGCCTCCGCAAAACGGCGCGGGACAGCAAAGTTACGGAGGCGAGGGATTCTGTGCAAAAGTCTACACGTGAAGGAAATAAAAGGGAACAATAAGTAACAAATCGAAAGGGAAGAATCCTGGAGCGCTCGAATGTTCTTTCGAGGAAGAGCGAATCGACTCGGGCGCCTTTCACCGGTCGGTCGGATCGGTGAAGCGCCGGTGATCCGCAAGGTTTGGAAACGCCCTTAAATTGCCGCTCACTTTGACCGCAAAGGTTTGCACGAATGGCACTCCATCCACCCCGTCCACCGTCAGCCGGATGGTGAAGTTTGCTGCCCGCGTATAAGTGTGAGACGCCCTGGCCCCACTTGCGCTGGTGCCGTCGCCAAAATCCCAGTGATACCCGACCGCGGGCACACCGGCCGCTTCGGTTTGCGATGAGAGATGGATAGCCTCACCTGCGCTTGCCACCGAGGGCACTTGCGCCTTAACACTTGGAGCTCTCGGGGAAACGCTGCTATCGATAAGCTTGATCATCCTCACGGATTCAGGGGGCTGATTCTCAACTCGCACAGCATCGCCTGCGAGCCTGATCTTTGCGTCCTTGTTCAACACGTCTTCCGCCACAAACGTGTGGGCTGTGGGCAGTCCGAGATCAGTTAGTTTGAGAGCGTGTGAACGCGGCTTGTTTGTCCAATTGAAGACCGTCAAGATGGCCTGGCGCGGACTTTCCTGAAGAAAGAAGATGCTGGGCTGTTCGTCCTCAGGCTCGTAGGTCATCAGATCCAGTGGTGTGGACGCTCGTCCAATCTTCGCCATATTCAGCAGGTCTTTGTTTTCAACCAGCGCCAGGCGATCTCTCTGAGAGCCGAGCACCAGCATGTCGTCGCCAATCTCAAACATCCCGCCGGAAACGGCGGATAACGCAATCGAAGCCTGGGCCGCCGGGAGCAACAACGCGGGAGCCTTCTCCGGCCTGTCCGTGAAGTATTGACCGGAAGTGGTGTTGAACGCGTCCGGGTCATTCACGAAAAAATTGCGGTTCATGTAAAACCGGGCAGCAATCCCAGGCGCGGCAGTTTTCGTCCCTGCGAAACTGTGGGCCGTGTCGGTAGATATACGCCCGGTATCGACCAGCCCCACCGCGTTTAACATTGGGCTTCCATCCTTGTCGAGAACCACCTCATCCCCCACCGTGTCGCGGATGATTTGCAAGCCGATGCGCTGCGCTTTCAGAGCCGTTGTGTTGGGCTTGTAACGATAGCCCTCGATGGCGGTGGTATCCATAAAATCCAGTTTGATGAACCGGACCCCCCACTCGCGAACCAGTGTTTTGTAAGTTTGACGCAGATATTCCTGCGCTCCAGGATGCGTCGTGTCCAAAGTGTAGAGCATGTCCGTCTTCTGATTCCAGACATCGCGCCCAGGAATCGGCTCGCCCTTCGCGTTGTGGACAAGCCACTCCTTGTGATGCTCGTAAACCCACGCGCGGCTGGTCACCTCAAAAGGGCCAGTCCAGACGCCGAAGGTGAGGCCGTCTCCGGCAATGTGGCGTCCAACGAAGCGCATCCCATCCGGGAACCCCGTGGCATTGGCGGTGGCGTACTCTCCGCGGGCATACTGATAGCCTTCGTCAATTTGAAAATATTGGTACCCAAGCGATTTGAGATGTTCCGCTTGCCAGTCCGCATTGGCCAAGCTCTCGCCTTCATTGATGCCGCCGTAATAGGCCGTCCAGCTCCACCATCCGATGGGAGTCTCGCTCGGGATACGCGCGTGGTGCAGTCGTCGAATCGCATCGCCGTAGGCCAACAGTTGATCGTGATAGTCCCGACCGGCTCGCAGCATCAGGCGTTCTGAGTGCATCTCTGCACCTGGCTCGAGGGGAAGGCTCAATTCTATCTGATCCTCTGCGGGAGCATTTTTCAGGTCGAAATCTTTTTGGACTTCCGTGGTTCCGGTGGAGTCGGCGCTATAGGATGCAATCTTCGTCTCCGCTCCCGAGCCCGCCGTTCGCAGGTGCAGAACGGTCAGAAATCGATCAGAGCTGAGTGCGCCAAGGAACAGGCTCTGCTGGCTCTCTCTGTTGTAGATCAGTTGACTTCCCACAGCTCGGTGAACTCCGCCTGGCGACTTGCCCAAGTCATAAAGCCGAAGCTCAGGCCAATCTTCGCTGAAACTATCGGAAAGGACTCGATCCGCGGACGGATTGCCGCCCAGATTGAGAACCGGTTCCCCAATCGCCTCGAGGGCCCGGATGGCCTGTACCGTCACCTGCTTGTCGGTAGTGTTCCTTACCGTCACTTGGATTGTGGCGTAGGGATGCTGATCGTAGAGCTGCACCACATAAGCCAGTCCAACTTTGCCTTCGAGTCCCTCGCACGCAACGGTTATGCTGCGGCCCGAGCCAAGCTCATCGGTGAACCTAGATTCAGAAACCCGATGGCTCGGGAACTCGCTCGAACGCAACCACTGGCGATCGACCTGCGCTGCCACGCTGCTGGTAAGTATGCGCTGGCCGCCCCGCACCACTAGTTGATACGACCCATCTTGAGAGCTGACCGTCACGGAAAGCTTGTCGTTCTTGAATTCCTGCGCCGCGCCAGGCGTGAGGACAATCAGCGCCCAAATGATAGTCACGCATCCCAGATTGCAGCGCCGTCTGTAAATCCACTTTGACACGGTGCCAGCCTCCCCCACCCGCGACCTGCTTACGACAGAGGCCAATACTATACCAATGCCAATGCAGACTTTCTCACTATGTTCGGTACGAAAACCCAGGCCGGTCATTATGAGGGGGCTGATTCCGAAAAAATGCGAGACGAAGTTGCGCTTGAGCAAACGATTCAATCATCAAAAAAAGGCTGAAAAACGACCTGGCCACGGCATACGAATCGAGTCTTCACAAAAGCAGATGGCCAAGATGACAAGAAGAACTGTTCATCCAACTACCGTCGTACCATTAACCTTCAAGGGCGGGCGCGCCCAAGGAGACGATCTTAGAACTCTTTTAGGAGGGTTTGTTTCAAGCTTGCCTCAGTTTGTCTGTCCCAAGGAGTGGAGGATCTAAAGCGTCCTCGATTGAGTCCTCATTGACTGACAACTTGTGTCGAGCGTACCAATGCACTGAACATGTGGCAACGCCATAGGCTACTCATGTCGTGTTAACCAAGCGAGCTAAATAGGAGCTGGCGAGAGTTGCCTGTGAAATCACAACAGTCGCTTACAGTGAAAAAACTGTACGACAAGGGAAGAACGCAACCGTGACAAAACGCAAAAGTAGTGGAGTAGATCAATACATAGCAAGATGTCCCAAAGAGGCGCGAGGCGATTTGGCGAAGATCAGAGCGGCCATTCGGGCGGCAGCGCCTGGTGCCACTGAACGTACCGATTATTTCCAATGGCCCGGATATTCCTATCCGGGATTTGATTATGACGGGATGTTTGCTTGGTTCAGCTTCAAGAAACCACACATACGCCTACATGTACGCCCTCCAGTAATACAAGAACATAGGAAGGAACTTGCAGTTTTCGCTGCAACGAAAGCCATTGTTAGCTTCCCAATAGGTAAACCAATACCAGTGACATTGGTGAAGAAACTGGTGAAAGCAAGTGTAAAGACAATGAAGGATAAGCGCATCGACCGCATCAAAACGTGACTGCCTCGGATTATGGATTCTTTTGGCGACCGCTACGTTCAATTCTTGTTCGAAACAAAACTAGGGGTATCAACCGAAGCCACTGAAAACACACTTTGGAAATGGCGCGCCCGGCCAGATTCGAACTGGCGACCCTCTGCTTAGAAGGCAGACGCTCTATCCAACTGAGCTACGGGCGCGGTGCCGATCTTGATTCTAGAACACTTAAGGGGCCTCTAACACTAATTTGGACGTTGAGCCTCCACGATGAAACAGACTCTCTCCAACGGCGTCACAGGCGCTATCTCACCAATCTCTCACAATCTGAAGCGTTTCTACCAGAGCCTTTCCCTCTTGTGACATCGATGTTTGGACCCTTTGGTGCAGCTGGGGCAGAGCAATCCTTTGCAGGTTCATGTCTTCTCTTCGACTGATCTCTTGAATGTCCTTTTTGGGATCAGCTCGGTGTGCGAATTAGGGTCGGCGCAGCCTCTCCTCTCGCGGGTCAAGAGCGTTTCGATTCTTACGTCGCATTGCAATGAATGAGCGTTATCGATGACGCCGCGCACATGCACTTCGCCGGAACCGGCACAGGAGCCACTCGCGTCGAGTCGCTTGAAACCGAAACCATTGCAAGTTTCCTGCAGGGTGTTCGCGGGGAACGCTGCATCGTGCCAGCAGCAAAGTCGCGCATGACTTTCCAGGCTAAGTAAGTCCGGAGCCAGAGAAATATCCGATGCGCTGCACGTCTGGCAGACCCCTACCGCGAGACGCGAAATTTCGCTATCAAGACTCGCTGCACGCGTTGATTACTCTTGATTTCCTATCCCTTTCTGCTATCATCTCAATCGGGCCGATCTGTACAGTTCCGCTACGCCCATCGCTTTAGCCTTGAAGGTATCCCCGAGACACATGATTTTGCTGTTTAGCTTGAACGACTTGGGCGCGCGTTCGTCATAGATTGATGCTTCCCTAAGCTATTTAGAATCAGTAGAATGTGTAAGTGTTGATTCTAATAGAATTGAAGTTCTTTAGAATGAACGCTTACAAAAAACACGGGGGGATCTCGCCGTAGTTAGGCCCCAGGGCTGACGGACCAGAAGCTCCCCGATTCAGAAGCGGAGTGCGTCCGCTGGGCAGGAAGCCCGCCAGCTGTCGACATGTCCTAGGGCGAGCGCTACGCGCTCGCCAGTTCTTTCAACAAGGTCTTGCCCTTACGGAACCACGGCCGCTCATACCGTTGCATATACCGCGGCAGTGTCCGTTTTTTGGCCAGCAGCTTTTGCGCCCATTCACGCGCCTCGTCGCGGCGGCCCGCGAACTTCAGAAAATAGGCATAATTGTAGAGCGTCTCCGTGGTCGTCGAAAATTGCACCACGTCGGCATAGCATTGCTCGGCGCGGTCCAATTGTCCGGTTCGCGCATACGCATCAGCCAAAAGTCCGGCAGCTCGGTAGTAATCGAACTTTCGATCGCTGGCGACCACGCGCTCCAGATCGGGGATGGCCCCGGCAAAATCCCCCAGCCCTAGAGACGCCTGCGCCCGATAATAGAATGTATAGACAGAATCGCTGCGTGCCGCGATCGCATTCGTGAACGCCTCGCGTGCTTTCGCAAATTCTCTCTGGTCCTTGTAGAGTTCGCCGAGTTCCTCGTAGTTCGCGGCGGAGGGATTGTCCAGAATCTGCGTTTCCACTGTCTGAATCCGTGATTTTCGTCCGAACCCCTGAAATACTCCGCGAAGCAAACCCAGATCGGGCAGCACTTCCACGACGATATAAACTCCGGCTCCCAGAAAGCCGCCAAAGAAAATAATGAAGAACCAGTAGTTCTCCGGCCGGCGCTTCACAAAATGCACAATCGCGAGGATTTGGACAATAAATCCCCAAGGATAGAAGAGGTGGCTGAGGCCAAACATAGATGACCGCTCTATAAAGAGAATCTCCGTCTCGAACTAAATGGTCAAACGAAACGTATCGCTCGTGTGAGCAGAAGTTACTGTCCACTCGCGCCATCGTGCTTTGTTATGATGAACGGAATGAATCCCATCGAGACACTGGGACTCGCCCTGGGTGCCGGATTTTCCTCCGGATTGAATCTCTACGCCACTGTCGCAACGCTTGGACTTCTCGAGCGTTTCGGGATCATCCATCTTCCCGGCTCGCTCCGCGCTCTCTCTCATCCCGTCGTGATCGGCGTTGCGGTAGCTCTTTACCTGGTCGAATTTTTCGCGGACAAAATCCCTTACATCGATACCGTGTGGGATTTGGTTCACACGTTCATCCGTCCGCCCGCCGCCGCGTTGCTTGCGTATAGCGCTGCCGTCGCCGCTCCCGCGGAATGGCGCTGGGCCGCCGCCCTTCTCGCTGGAGGAGTCGCGCTAACCTCGCATGGTACAAAAGCCAGCGCTCGCGCCGCTGTCAACACCGTGCCAGAGCCTTTCAGCAATTGGGCGCTAAGTTTCGGAGAAGATGTTTTGGCTGTTTGGCTGACCTGGATGGCCACAGTGCACCCCTTGGCAACGACGGTCATCGTCGCCGCTCTTCTGGTGCTCTCCGCTTACTTACTGTTCCATCTTTTCCGGTTTGCGCGCCGCACGTTGCAGCGCTTGTTCGCGGCGTGAGTCTGAGCGAGCACCGCACACTATTTCAAATAAGTCGCCAGCCAGTCCAAAAATGTCTTGTACCAGAATCGGCTGTTCTGAGGCTTCAGCACCCAATGTCCTTCGTCCGGGAAAATCACCAGTTTTGACGGCACGTCCTGCCTTTGCAGCGTGTTAAAGAGTTCGAGCGACTGCGTGTACGGCACTCGAAAATCCAGCTCGCCGTCAATCACCAACATCGGCGTTTTGAATTTGCCAAGCTCCGCCGCGTAACTCGCCGGCGCCCATTTGTGGTAACCCTCCGGATTCGTCCACGGTGTGCCCGGCATGTCATGCTCTTGAAACCACAACTCTTCCGTGGCGTACATCGAGTTCAGATCGTAAACGCCCGCATGACTGATGATGGCCTTGAAGCGCCCCGTATGCGTCGCAATCCAATCCGCCAGGTACCCGCCGTACGATCCGCCCGCGGCCGCCATCCGCGCGCCATCGATGTACGGATATTTTTTCAGCGCGTAGTCCACGCCGTCCATTATGTCGACGTACGCTTTTCCGCCCCAATCGCCGGCGATTTCATCCGTGAATTTCTGGCCGTAGCCCGTCGAGCCGCGCCGGTTAATCATCAGCGTTACGTAGCCTGGCGCAGAAAACACTTGCGGGTTCCACCGGTAGCCCCATGCGTTCGACCACATCGTCTCCGGACCGCCGTGCAGCAGCACGAGCAAGGGGTATTTTTTCGACGCGTCAAAATCCGGCGGCCGGATCAGCATGGCCTGCACGCGCGTGCCGCCCGCCCCCTCGAACCAAAATGTTTCCGCCTCATTCATTTTCACCGAGGCGAGAATGGCATCGTTTTGATGCGTGATCTGCCGTACCTCATATCCCTCGCTCGCAGCGGCAAAAATCTCGGCGGGCTTCGTCAGGCTGGTGCGCTCAAACACCATTGTTTTTCCGTCGTTGCTCAGCGAGATTTCCGAGTTGTAGCTATTGCCGATGAGCTTTTTCGGTTCTGCTCCCATGCGCGCCGTCAGCGCATAAATCGGCTTTAGTGTTTCGTCTTCCCCGGTGAAATAAATGGTCTTGCCGTCCGCGGACCACAGCAACTCGTCTGCGCTGCGATCGAAGCCTTCGGTCAGGTTCTCGATTTTTCCCGTCGCTCTGTCATACAGCATCACGCGCCAGCGGTCAGATTCGTATCCTGGAGTTAGCTGTGCGTGATACGCAATGTACTTCCCATCGGGAGAGTAAGTGGGTTCGCCGTCAAACCCCTTTTGCGTGGTGATTCGTTTCGCTTCGCCACCCGCAACCGGGACCACGAATAAGTCTCCGTTTGTGCTGGTGGCTTCCACCGGATCGGTTACCGCCGTAAAACAGATTTCTTTCGAGTCTGGAGAAAAATTCAGGTCGCCAGGCCCGCCGCGCTGATCCGGAGGCACGTCGTAGTCCGCACCAGCATTTAGATCGCGCGGAGTCCCGCTGCCATCGGCCGCGACAACAAACAAGTGGCTCCGTTTGCCGTCGTTCCAGTGCGTCCAATGCCGGTAAAGAAGATGTTCGGCGACGTGCGCTTTCACTTTGTTCTTTTCTTTTTCCGTGTCCCGCGCGCTGTTGCAAGCGTCGTCCTTGCAGTCCGGGTAAACGCCGGAAGTGAACGCAATCGTCTTCCCATCCGGCGACCACTTCACAATATCCGCGCCTGTCGAAAGATGCGTAATCGGCTGAGCTTCGCCGCCCTCCATCGACAGCAAATACACTTGCGAACTTCCGCTGCGCGACGACAGAAATGCGATGGTCTTTTCATCCGGCGACCATACGGGCGAGGAATCGTGACCACTCTGAGTCAGTTGTAGCGAGGTGCCGCCCTCCACCGGCGCAATCCAGATGTTGCTCGCGTTGCGATTCGCCTCGAGGTCCGGTGTCGCCAGCGTGTACGCCACCCACTTGCCGTCGGGCGACACTTGCGCTTCTCCAACGCGATGCATATGGATCAGGTCGTCGAAGGTGATGGCATGTTTTCCTGCGTCTTGCGCACTTACGCCGGACACACCAACGAACAGCATCGCAATAAAAAAACTGCATCGCATACTTGCCCGTTTCATCGACTTTCCTCTCTGGATTGCCTGATGGATTGCATTTTCCCCGCGCGGAACGTTGGATGATGTCACGAATTCCTGGCGATTCCAAGAGCGAGCGAAAATTAGCCGTAATTCGCTTCTGCCGTCCCGTTCACCTCGGGGCGAACTCGGCGAGTCTGCTACAATCGTTAACAGAGTCCGCATGTCAAACGACGCTGCCGTCTTTCCGCGCGATTTTCACAAGGAATTTTCCATCGCCGTCCGTGGCGAAGGCTGCTGGATTTTTTCCGCGGATGGGCGCAAGTTTCTCGATGCGGCAGGCTCCGCCGCCGTCGTCAACATTGGTCACGGCGTTCCCGAAATCGGGCGCGCCATGGCCGAACAATCCTCGCAGGTTGCTTTCGCGCACACTTCGCAATTTCATTCTGTGCCCGCGGAGAAACTTGCCGCACGGCTGCTTGCCATGCCCCCGCAAAATTTTCGGAATGGGGGCCGGGTCTATTTCACCTCAGGTGGTTCCGAAGCGACGGAAACGGCCATCAAGCTCGCGCGGCAATTCCATTTGGAAAAAGGCCAGCCCGAGCGTTACCGAATTCTTTCGCGGCGCCAGAGCTACCACGGGAGCACGCTGGGCGCCATGACGGTCAGCGGCAATGTGGCTCGCCGCGCGCCCTATCAACCGATGCTTGCCGAATGGGGCCACATCGCGCCTTGTTTTTGTTATCACTGCCCGTTCGGTAAGACATTCCCGCAGTGCGATCTCGCTTGCGCGGATGATTTGGACTCTTATCTCAGCGCGAACGATGCGGCTTCCGCGGCCGCTTTTATTTTTGAGCCAGTCGTTGGCGCCACTCTCGGCGCCGCCGTGCCGCCGGAGGGCTATGCCGCCCGCATCGCCGCGATCTGCCGTCGGCAGGGGATCCTTTTGATCGCCGACGAAGTTATGACCGGCATCGGCCGCACCGGCAAGCCTTTCGCCGTGCAGCATTGGGGAATCGAGCCGGACATTATTCTTACTGGGAAGGGAATCGCCAGCGGCTATGCTCCTCTCGGCGCGGTTCTCGTCGCGCGCAGCGTTGTCGAACCTTTTGAAAAGAGCATTGGTGCGTTCAAGCACGGATTCACTTACCAGGCGCATCCAGTGGCGACCGCTGCCGGCAACGCCGTTCTGGATTACATCGAAGCTCACAAGCTGTTCGTGCGTGTCGCACCGGCAGCAGAAGCGTTGCGAGCCGGCCTCGCTCCGCTACAATGGCATCGGCACGTTGGCGAAATTCGCGGGCTCGGTCTTCTTCTCGGCATCGAGTTCGTGCGAGACAAATCCACGCGCGAACCGTTCGATCCTGCTGAACGTATTGCCGAGAAAATTCGCGCGGCTGCGATGGAAGAAGGTGTTCTAACCTATCCGACGCAGGGTTGTGTCGATGGCACTCGCGGCGATCATATTCTTCTCGCGCCGCCTTTCATCCTTACGCCGGAAGAATCGGCTCTTATCGCCCGAGCGCTTTCCGCTGCGCTCGCGAAAGTGTTTTCCCACTAATGTGCCGCCATCTTTTCTTTTTATCCCGGGCCGTTCATTTGTTCCTTGGAGGATCTCAATCCGCTATGCGCCATTGTTCAATCAAGTTTGTGCTCCTTCTTTGCGCGAGTCTTCTAGCCACATCGCTGATTCCAGCGCAGGATAAGCCGTCGGCCAAGCCTCGCGCTCGCGATCTCGGCGTTCCTTTCGACGGCACTCCCGGCCCGCTCAACGCCATCACCGATGTTTCCGGCGTCACCGTTGGCGACACCACGTTGATCTCCGGAGAAGGCAAGCTGCAGATCGGCAAGGGCCCAATCCGCACCGGAGTTACCGCAATTCTTCCGCGCGGCAAAAACTCGATGTCTGATGCGGTGTTGGCAGGCTGGTGGTCTTTGAATGGCAACGGCGAAATGACTGGCACCACGTGGGTTGAAGAGTCCGGTTTTCTGGAAGGCCCGGTAATGATCACCAACACGCATAGCGTCGGTGTAGTTCGCGACGCGGTCATTCGGTGGCGCGTCGATCACGGCGAGCCCGATCCAACGGGCTATTGGTGGTCGCTTCCCGTCGTCGCGGAAACATGGGATGGCTGGCTCAACGACATCAACGGTTTTCACGTCAAACCTGAAGACGCCTTTCAAGCCATCGACTCCGCGCACGGCGGTCCCGTCGAAGAAGGCAACGTCGGCGGCGGAACGGGAATGGTTTGCAACGAATTCAAGGGTGGCATCGGCACTTCTTCTCGCAGACTGGAAATCAAAGGTGCGAGCTACACGGTTGGCGTGCTGGTCCAATGCAATTACGGCCGGCGGCAGAATCTACGCATCGCTGGCGTGCCTGTTGGGTTAGAAATTCCGGAAGATCCCGCCTACGCCTCCGCTTCGTTTGGCGCAGCCGAGCGCGGCTCCATCATCGTCGTCGTCGCCACCGATGCGCCTCTTCTGCCTCACCAACTCAAGCGCCTCGCGCGCCGCGTTTCACTAGGCCTCGGCCGCGATGGCAGCACCTCCGGCAACGGCTCTGGCGACATCTTCATTGCTTTCTCGACGGCCAATCCCGGCGTCGAGGCTGCCGATCACGCGGTTTCTCTGCAGATGCTCCCCAACGATCTGCTCGATCTCGTTTTCACTGCCACCGTGCAAGCGACCGAAGAAGCCGTTATCAACGCTATGATCGCCGCCCAAACCATGACCGGCATCGAGAATCACAAAGTCATTGCGCTTCCTCACGACAAACTGCGCGCTGTGTTAAAAAAATATAACCGCCTCGTGGAATGATGCTTGACCATCGCCCTTCGCGAATCAAAAGACGAGCCCAATCGTCGTCGAGAGGCCTGGACGGCCGCGTTCGTGGATTCCTGCTCTTGGCTTTATTAGTCGTCGTTCCTTTCTGTTCATGTTCTTCGTCTCCGCCGCCATCGCTCGCCATTACTCATGCCACTCTCATCGACGCCACTGGCGCCGCTGCCAAGCCGGACATGACGGTTTTCATTGCTGACGAAAAAATCGCGGCGATCGGCCCGTCGAAATCCATTTCCATCCCTCGCGGCACAAAGACTCTCAATGTTGCTGGAAAATTTCTTATTCCTGGACTCGTTGATATGCACGTCCATCTCACCGGCGCCAGCGAACCTACAGGAAGCCGCGAATTCATACTTCCGCTCCTGCTTGCGAACGGGATCACCACGGTCCGCGACATGGGCGGTGATCTTGATTCCCTTGTCGCTCTTCGGCGCGAAATTGAGAGCGGGCAGCTTCAGGCTCCGCGAATTTTCTTTGCTGGGCCGTATCTCGATGGGAGCCCACCATTCTTTCAGCCTTCGTTGGTCGTCACCAACTCGGCGGAAGCCGCCGCGGATGTCCACTCTCTGATGTCACGCGGCGCCGATTTCATCAAAGTGCAATCCAATCTTAACCGCGACGCCTACTTCGCCATCGCGGACGTTTGCCGCCGCGAACATATCACTTTCGTTGGCCACGTTCCTGACCGCGTAACCGCTTCCAAAGCTTCTGACGCCGGCCAGAAAAGCATCGAGCATCTCACCGGAGTCCTCCGTGCCTGTTCGAGCGACGAACCTCTACTCATCCGCAAACAGTTCGCCGCGGGTCCCAAGAAGGGAACGACCGGGCAATCCCGTGACCGCGAACTTGCCTGGCAACGCGAATTGCTCGAAAGCTATTCGGACCAGCAATCTGACGCGCTTATCGAAAAGTTCTTGCGCAACAAAACCTGGCAGGTTCCCACGCTGATACTTCTCCGCAACGACGCCTATCCCACGCCCGAGACCGATCCCACCCGCGATCCTCGCCGCAAATATATTCCGCTTCAGGTTCTGAAGAATTGGGAGAAGGGAACGAAAGACCGCGACAAGGGCGCGACGCCGGAGGAGTTCGCCTTGCGGGCTAGCCTCATGCAGGCTTCGATAAAAATCGTCGGAAAAATGAATGCGTCGGGCGTACGTATAATGGCGGGCACGGACACCACGGCTCCGTTCGTTTTTCCCGGTTCCAGCCTGCACGAAGAACTTGCGCTTTTGGTGCAGGCGGGTCTTACGCCCATGCAGGCGCTACAAGCGGCTACAAGACTTCCCGCGGAATTTCTTGGCAAGTTCCAAACCCAGGGCACCATCGAGGAAGGCAAGGTTGCCGACCTCTTGCTTCTTGACGCAAATCCTCTCGATGATATTCAGAATACGCAGAAAATCCGCGTCGTGATCCTGCGTGGCAAACTTCTGGACAGAATTTCTTTGGATGGACTGCTAACTAAGGAAGAGAATTTCGCCAAAACTCACTGAGCACGCTAAATCACCGGAACCGACGTTTTCCTCGCCGGATTGAAGAAAGGAAGCGCAACTACTTTTGCGGAAACCGTGTGGCGGACGGCCTCGACGGTCATCTCGATATTCACGGTTGCTCCGACGGACGACTGATCGCGGTTCACGCACGCCAGCGCGATCATCTTTTTCAGGGTAGGCGACCATGCTGTCGATGTGGCCTTGCCTACTTGCTTCCCATCGCGATAAACAGGCACTGCCACACGCGATGCAACGCTTGGAACTTGTGGCGCCATGCCCATTTTGTCGTAGAGCGCCTCGACTTCGTTCCAATTTATTTCCAGGCCGACGAGCCGGCGCTCCGCTCCGCCACTCTTCTTTTCCTTCGATAACGCATCGCGCCCGACAAAATTATCCTTTTTCAGGTCTACCAGTTTTCCAAGGCCAATTTCTTCCGGGGAATATTTCTGCGATGCGATGAGCGCCTTCTTGCTCGAGCTGTAATCCACTTCAATCAAAATCAGCCCAGCTTCGATTCTCGCGATATCCAGCGCAATCATTCCCGCGGGATGGATGTCAAACGCTTTTCCTTTTTTAGTCAGCTCGTCCCAGACCTTTTTTCCGTCCTTCCACGGCATCCAAATCTCAAATCCCAAATCGCCTGTATATCCCGTCCGCGAAATGTCCACCGGCACACCCGCGATTTGTCCGCGCGTCACACGAAAATATTTCAGGTTGGCAACGTTCGCGTCGGTCACGGCATGCAGCAGTTTGCCTGAGGTCGGCCCTTGCAGGGCCAGAGCTGCCACCTGTTCGGAGATGTCCTCTATATTTACGTTCAGCGCCAGCGCATTTTGCTGGAACCATCGCAAGCTCGGGTCCGCAGCCGTCCAGCGGTATTCGTTTTCGCCGAGGCGCGTGATCGTGCCGTCGTCGATTACTTTTCCCTCGGGATCGCACCAGCAGCAATAAATCACCTGATCGATCGCTACCTTATTAATGTCCCGAGAAATCACCCGATTCACGAAACGCGTCGCATCTCTTCCGGTGACGCGGTATTTGAAGAGAGGTGAAATGTCGATCAGCGCAACCGAATTGCGGATGGCGTTGTACTCGTGCTCGTGGTGTGTTTCGTAGACGCTGACCGTGTAATAGCCCGACCATTCGCGATAGTTCAGGCTTTCGCACAGCGCAAGAGTTCTTTCGTGGAATGCGGTTCCAACTGGCACAGTTCCTCCGAGCTTCTTCGGCGGCGCAGGTCGCAGGGACGAAATCGGATTATAGGTGCGAAGTTCGCGCGCTCGCAAGCCGCTGCGTATCCGTGTGCCGCGCAAATCGCAACTCTGCCGCGCTAGCTTGTGCGGAACGACCCGGATAGAATGAGAGACAGACCTTCGAAAAGGTGGAATTCCGATGTCAGGGAATGGCTCAGCACACGCAAAGGTTCTGCGGATCGACGCGCGAGACAACGCTCTCGTAGCGCTCGCCAATTTGCAAAAGGGCGAAATCGTCAGCTACCTGGGGAATGATTACACCCTGCTCTCCGATGTGCAGGCCAAGCATAAATTCCTCACGCAAGACGTAAGCGCCGGCGGCGACATCATTATGTATGGCGTTTTGGTGGGCAAGGCTGTCGAGAACCTTCGACGCGGCGATTTGCTCTCGACGCGCAACATCCGCCATGCGGCGGCGGCTTTTCACGAAACGGAATCCGCCAGCGCTCGTTGGACTCCGCCTGACGTCTCCGCATGGTCGAGCAAGACTTTTCGCGGGTTTCATCGGGACGACGGCCAAGTCGGCACGCGCAATTACTGGCTGGTGCTTCCACTTGTCTTTTGCGAGAACCGCAATCTAGCCGTTTTGAAGCAAGCGTTTGAAGAAGAATTGGGTTTTGCGGCGCCGCAAATATACCGAA